>Ga0209863_10000274_pt1 | contig 29748 bp, 19 predicted proteins | sample OrgsoiDNA2013046_FD_185796 | JGI IMG/M metagenome (GOLD analysis project Ga0209863, IMG submission 185796) | Permafrost soil microbial communities from the Arctic, to analyse light accelerated degradation of dissolved organic matter (DOM) -... | ecosystem: Environmental > Terrestrial > Soil >...
GGAATTGACGGCCAGTGCATTGTTACCGACGGCTGTAATTCCAAGACCCAGGGTATTGCCGTAAGAAATGAATTTGGACCCACCCATGAAAACCGCATTGCTGATATATAATTGTTTCCATCCTTTGGCTGCTGATCCAAGATTATTTGAGTTGTCTGCGCCGGGTAACAGATCCGAATTGACAGCGGTTGTTGTCAGATTAGAAAGGGCGGTGTTGGCCTGTGCCCTGGATTTTTGAAAAGAAAAACAAAGGAGTACACAAAGCATACTCAGGGGGTAAAAAATGGATTTCATGTGGCTGCATTTAAAGTTTAAAAAAAGTCAAATATTAAAACTTTCCATACTCCGGTAAAAAAGGAGCCGGCAGTTTTTGTTATAGTCAGGATCGCGATCGGCGTGGATGAATAATTAAAAGGAGCCAACAACAGGACATCCGGAGATTTCATCATTGAGTTACAACGACTCTCGGAAATAAAATTCTTGTCAGATAAATTATATGGCGACTCCTTTTATTTCAATGCCTGAAAGATATTCTTGTTTCACAATTTGAATACTACCTATCCGGGTAGTTTTCGGAATAGATAATGCCCCGGCGCATCGTGCCTTTCATAATTCATTCGCGTTCACTTTGACAAGCGGTCTTTGCACGCTACTGCAAATAATAAGTGCCCTCTTGCGAAGGCACTTCGTGCGGTTCATTCTTCATTCCCTCCTGCTTAGGAAAACAAGTTTTCCACGCATGCGGAAATGAAGAATGCCCTCTTACGAGGGCACTTCATTTGTTTTGCTGGCTGTAGAGGGAGGATTCGAACCTCCACGGAGCAGTTAGCTGTAGTACAATGTTAGCGGTGGTCAACCCCAGTCGCCCACGCTTTTCAGCGAGAGCGGCATTATGCTACGTTTATCCTGTAATCCCCACCCCCGAGACAAGAGGGCATGTCTGCCAAATTTCATCACTCCACAGTATGGCCGCGGTTTTTCAACCATTGACTATACAATATTAACGGAAATAGGCCAAACCATTGCATAAATACTAACAAATATTTTGAAAAATTTGATAATATCTAAATAATTAGTATATTTATTAAATATTATTAAAAATTCATTCAAAATGAGCGGTAAATTTAATTTAGATAAGCTGGATTTGCAAATAATTCATGAAATGATGGAAAATGCTGAGATTTCTTACGCTGATCTCGGCAAAAAATTATTTGTATCCGGTGGTACCATTCACGTACGTATCAAAAAACTCCAGGAGTTTGGTATCGTAAAAGGTACAAAATTAAATGTAAATCTGAAGCACCTTGGCTTTGATGTCATCGCCTTTATCGGTATTTACCTGGAGAAAAGTTCCCTGTATGATTCCGTTGCCAAGGACCTGCGCCGGATCCCGGAGATCGTACGGTTGAATTATACCACGGGCAATTACAGCATGTTCGCCGAAATCGTTTGTAAGGATATCAACCAGCTGCGTTTTGTATTGCACGACGAATTGCAGAAAATTAAAGGCATTGAAAGAACCGAAACTTTTATTTCACTCGATGAGAGTTTCAACCGGAATGTACCTGTTTATAAAGAGCCTGTTTAAGCGTGAAGCGTGAAGCGTGATGCTTGATGCGTGATGCGTGAAACGTGATGCGTGAAGTGTGACGCATGAAATATGAACCTTCCCGCATCCAGCCTCCAGCCTCAGGCTTACTCCGATCTCAACGTTTTAGCGGGATTTGCAAAGGCGGCTTTTAATGCCTGGTAACTGACCGTACACAGGGTAATGATAAAAGCGCCTGCGCCAGCAAAAAAGAAAATCCACCAGGATATCTGTGTTCTGTATTCATAATGCATCAGCCACCTGTTCAATACGATCCACGCTACCGGTACGCTGATCATACAGGCAATTAAAACCAGGGCTATAAAATCTTTCAACAAAAGCCTCCAGAGATTGATGATGGTTGCGCCCAACACTTTTCTCAATCCGATTTCCCTGCTTCTTTGTTCTGCAACAAATGAGGAAAGACCGAATAATCCAAGGCAGGAGATAAAAACGGCGAGCGAACTAAAAATGGCTGACAGTTTACCGATCTGCTCTTCGGCAATAAATTTTGCAGCGTAATCCTCGTCTACAAACTTGTACTCAAAAGGCTGGTCCGGATTGAATTTTTTAACAACCGGCGCTATCTTATTCAGGGCTTCTTTCATACCTGCATTTGGTTTGATGCGGACGATGGTAATACTTCCGGCTTCATTTGTCAGCGTATAAATGACCGGTCCCACTTCATCATAGGGAGATCTCATCACCATATTGTTGACCACACCAATCACGCGGTATTTCTGATCCCACCAGGTGACTGTTTGGCCAACCGGATTTTTCAAACCCATATACCGAACGGCTGCTTCATTCAAAATCAGCGCCGAAGAGTCTGTGAGAAAATCGCGTGAGAAATCGCGCCCCTCTTTCATTTTCCAGTTGATGGTTCTGCCATAATCCTGCGAAGTGCTGACCACGCCGAAGTCAGTAGACAGATTGGGATCTTTTCCCGGCCAGGAAAAACCGCTGGTGCTGTTCCAGATGCCGGTGGTCGGACTGCCGGACTCGGTCACGCTTTCAATCGTTCCTGTTTGCATCATTTCATTTCGAAATGCATCAAAATGATCATGTAAAGCCGGCGTCATCATGGGAATCGTGATGAGTCCGTTGCGGGAATAACCCACCGGTCTGTTTTTTGCAAATTGAATCTGTCTGTAAACGATCATGGTTCCGATGATCAGGATCACGGAAACTGTGAACTGTAATACCACCAATACTTTTCGGGGAACAGATGCAAACCGGCCGGTTCTGAAATTGCCCTTTAATACTTTAATGGGTATGAAAGATGAAAGATAAAATGAAGGATAACTGCCCGCGACCAGACCGGTCAGCAGAGTAAACGCAAATCCAATCAGCCAGAAATAAGGATTTGTCCACGGAATCTGCATTTGCTTATCTGCGATTGAATTAAAAAATGGCAATGACAGCTCAACGATAAACAGGGATAATACAAAAGCCATGAGCACGGTGAGCAGCGATTCACTGAAAAATTGAATAACCAGCTGGAACCGGAGGGAGCCGAGTGTTTTCCGTATTCCGACCTCCTTCGCCCTTTTCTCGCTCTTGGCTGTGCTCAGGTTCATGAAATTGATACATGCTAGCATCAGAACAAAAATGCCAATGATACAAAACATCCTGACATACTGAATGGCGCCGCCCGCATTCACTCCGTTTTTATATTCGGCATATAAATGCCATTCACTCATGGGCTGAAGGAAGAGCGCGGGTTTTTTCTGCGCAAGCTGGGAATTGATTTTTTTGAGTTTTGCATCCCGGATTCGGGCGGAAATCTGCCGGATGTCAGCATGGTCGTATAAGAGAACATATACGGTGAAGGCATTCGGTCTCCACGGATTCTCAGTATATATCCAGTCGGAATGATAATATATCTGGTCCCAGGTGGACATAAAGCTCAGGTTGGCAAAAGAAGAGTTTCTTGGAAAATCCTGATAGACTCCTGAGACTTTTAATGTAAACTGGTTATCGATCTTCAATACCTGATTGATGGGATCATCGTTTCCGAAATAAGTTTTCGCGGCGGATTCAGATATTAAAACCGAAGAAGGATCTTCCAGGCTCCGGTTACCCCTGAGCATTTTTAATGAAAACATATCCGGTGCACCTTTCTCAAAAAAACCACCCTCTTTGGTGAATTTTTTTTCACCATGTATAACCAGGTGATCTCCCGGAGAAGCTTCGAGTACGACCTTCCTGAAATCGCTTCCATAATTTTTTCGCAGCTCTTCCGCCAGCGGATAAGGAACCCTATTCCAGGTCTGCACTTCGCCATTATTAGTGACGTTCTGAATGACTTTGGCAATGTGGTCATAGTTACTGAAATTCTTATCGAATGAAATTTCATCATATACCCATAGTCCGATCAGGATCGCCACAGCCATCCCAACCCCGAGACCACCTATATTGATCGCGGAAGTCCCTTTGCTTTTTGTAATATTTCGCCAGGCGATGTGGAAGTAATTTTTAAGCATTGATTTATTGTAGTTGACAGTTGACAGTTGGCAGTTGGCAGTTGGACATGGTAAATGATAACCAATGGAGTGCCATTAAATGATGTCTCTGTAAATCAAAATATTATATTCTCAACTCCTCATGAAACTGTACGCTTTCGATACTTCAGTGCCCATATTTAATCGACTCCGCCAACTGCCAACCATCAACCATCAACCATCAACTAACTCAGGCTTTCACATTCAAGGCATCGCGCAAACCGTTTCCCAGTAAATTAAAAGCAAGAACCAGCAGCATGATAGCTATGCCGGGCGCCAGGGCCAGCATGGGATTGTGGGTTATAATGAAATTAAAATTCTCCTTGATCATGAGCCCCCAGCTGGGTTGGGGCGGCTGAACACCGATCCCTAAAAAACTCAGCCCTGCTTCAATCACAATGGCGGAAGCAAAATTAGAAGCGGCTACGACCATGACCGGACCGAGTATGTTGGGCAGAATATGACGCACAATGATGCGGCTGTCTTTAAATCCAAGTGCCCGGGCAGCTTCCACATATTCCAACTCTTTTACAGCCAGCACCTGGCCACGTACAATGCGCGCTACATTCACCCACATAGTTAATCCAATGGCAATAAAGACCTGCCAGAATCCTTTTCCCAATAAAAGTGTCAGGGCAAATACGAGTAATAAAGTAGGGATGCTCCAGATCACATTGAGAAACCACATGATCAGCTTGTCCGTTCTCCCACCATAATATCCCGCCAGGGCGCCCAGGAAAATTCCAATGCTCAACGACAGGATGACGGTGATGAGTCCGACGGCCAGACTAACCCGCACGCCGATGATGAGCCTGCTCAGGATATCACGGCCGTAGCGATCGGTACCCAGCCAGAATGTTTTGTTACGGATCTGCAGATCGTTATCTGTCGGGAGTGGTTTGTTGCTGACCCCTATATCCGGATTGACTGGCGGGTGAATAAAAGCCTGCCGTTCACTGATACCTTCATCTACATATTTCTGAACAATCAAACTGTCACCGGGTTGCTGCCAGGAACTGATGGGCAGCCAGTCATAACGATCATCATCACCCGAAAAAAGACGGTGGATAAATGAAACGCTGGGAACGGGCTGTTGTTTTTTTATCAACAGGAAAGATTGGCGGAAGCCCGGCTTTTGTCCGCCGATTTCCAAAATCATCCGGTTGGCATACGGACTGTGATCAGGTGCCAGGAAATAAGAAAAAATGGCCATGATGACTGCCCCGGAAATGACGATCATTCCAAATACGGCACCCCGGTTCTTTTTCAGCCTTCGCCAGGTATCTGTCTGTATGGAAATAATTTCATTCAATCTTTATTTCACTTTACGGTTTTTCCATTCGTATTTGCCAAAACTACCAAAACTGCCTGCAACCACGGTGTACAGGATGTGGAACGGCTGACAAAATATAAAATATTTCATGAGGGACTGCTGCTGAAAGAACGTCGCCACTTTCAAAACAAAAAAATATTCGGATATGGTTTTAAATGCGACCAGCAGCAGGAGCCATCGCCAATGGCCATAAAACAAACAGGCGATAAATAAAAGTAGCAGGCAGGCATTGACCAGATACACGAGCGCTAATGTGATGAACGTCGCTTTATGTTTGTAATGAGCCGTTTTACTGGCCCACCGGATGCGCTGATTAAAAAAGGCCTTTAAATTTTCTGCCGGTCCGGTACTTACGATCGCCCGTGAATCTTTGATATATTTTGTTCTCCCGGGGAAAACCGCCTGGATTTTTTTCATCAGCAACATGTCATCGCCGGATGCGATCTGATCGATATCTTTAAACCCACCTGCCGCATCATAGGCTTGTCGGGTATAGGCTAGGTTGGCGCCATTACACATCGGATAAAGATTTTTGTAAACCGCCGCGCCGGTAATTCCCTGCAGGGAAATAAAGTCGAGCGTTTGAAAAACAGAAAGCCAGGATCCGTCAGGTATAATTTTCACGGGGGCCGCCAGAAAGGAAAACTTTTCTTTTTCATATGCTGATGCCAGACAACTGATCCAATGAATCCCCATCGTGCAATCCGCATCGGTACAAACAATCAGTTCACCGGAAGAAAAAGAGATCCCGGTTTCAATCGCTTTCTTTTTATAGGAATTGAGCGGATCAGAAATATAATCGGAAAGATTCAGGAGCGTGCATTTTCCCATATGCTCCAGTACCTGCCCGACCGTATCATCGGTTGAAAAATCATTGACGACAATGATTTCAGTGAATGCTGCCGGGTAGGACTGGTTAAATAATGAAGTCAGACAATGTCCGATTCGTAAAGCTTCGTTCCTGGCGGGAATGATTACCGAGACGCTGACGGGCCCTTCTTTTTTTGAACCGGGAATCCATTTCCTGTATGAATCCCGTGGATATTCGGAAGATAAAATAGCATTCACCGGAATCTGGTCCCAGCTCCGGTGATAATAAAATATCAGCAGGGCATAGACCACCAGCAGAATACCTGTCGCAGCGATGAGTGTATGTATCACGGAATCAACATTCAAACGGAAATATACGTTCTCGGCGTTCATCCTGGTCGGTTGGGTAAAAAAGGGCCGGAAAATTTGTCGTTTCCCGGATTATGACTAGATTTATATAGTTGTTTAACTAACTATATGCCAAACAACCAATTTAAAAAGGGGGAGCTGTATAGTTTTGTGACAGGCAAGGCATCCATCGCCATTGCGCGCCGCCTGCAGAAAAAATTCAACGGCGCCGGGCTCCCGATCACGATTGAACAATGGAGCGTTCTGTATCATTTGTGGAAACAGGACGGCCAGAGTCAGCAGGATCTTTGCAACGCGACTTTTCGCGACAAACCCAGTATTACCCGCCTGGTGGACAATCTCGAAAAATTGCAATTGGTGAAACGCCTGCCTTCCGCCGATGACAGAAGGATTAACCGCATCTGTTTAACGAAGACCGGGCTCAAACTCCAGGAACAGTCCATGATGCTGGCAGAACTTACTTTGAACGAAGCGCTGGGAGGTGTACCTCCTGAACAGATTGATGTTTGCAAAAGCGTTTTACAACTGGTATACGATAATTTAAAATAACGCATAAAAAACAAGCAATGAGCACGACTACTGTAAATCAAACAGAAATCAAGGGGGGGGAATGGCTGATCCGTGAATCGGAAGCGGCAGATTGTTTTATCCCCGAAAATTTTCAGGAAGAACAGTTGATGGTAAAGGAAATGTGTGCTTCTTTTTTGGACACGGAAGTGCTGCCGCTGATTGACCGGATCGATAAACTGGAACCGGGGCTGATGCCTTCCCTCCTGGTTAAGGCAGGCGAACAGGGGCTGCTGGGCGCTTCCATTCCCGAAAACCTGGGCGGACTGGGGAAAGATTTTATTACCTCCACCTTAGTGAATGAGGGATTGGGTGGTGGGTATTCCTTTTCTGTCGCCGTCGCTGCACATACCGGCATCGGAACATTGCCAATTTTATATTTCGGAACAGAAGCACAGAAAACAAAATATATCCCGAAGCTCGCCAGTGGCGAATGGAAAGGTTCGTACGGACTAACGGAACCGAATAGCGGAAGTGATGCACTGAGTGCAAAAACAACAGCTACCCTGAGTAAGGACGGAAAATTCTATTTACTGAACGGACAAAAATGCTGGATAACCAACGGGGGTTTTGCTGATGTCTTTACCGTTTTTGCGAAAGTGGATGGAGAGAAATTCACCACATTTATTATTGAAAAAGATTTTGAAGGGTTCACCCGCGGACCGGAAGAACATAAGATGGGCATCAAAGGTTCTTCCACTGTGCAATTGTATTTTCAGGATTGTAAAGTACCCGTGGAAAACGTATTGGGAGAAATTGGGAAAGGCCATATCATCGCTTTCAATATTCTGAATATCGGCAGGCTGAAACTTTGCGCGGCTGCATTGGGCGCAAGTAAACGTGTTTTGGGAACCGCCATTGAATATGCGAATACCCGCGAACAATTTAAAACCACGATCGCTCATTTCGGTGCGATAAAAAATAAAATCGCCGAGATGGGCATTTATGCCTGGGTAGCTGAATCGGCTTTGTACCGGGTATCAAAATGGATTGAAGACAAAGAACAGGAATTACTGACGAAAGGGAAACTTTTTAACGAGGCCGTAATAGGATCTGCCGAAGAATATGCCATTGAATGTGCCATGCTGAAAGTATTTGGAAGTGAGTTGCTGGATTTTGTAGTAGATGAAACTTTACAAATTCATGGAGGCAATGGGTTCAGTGAGGAATATTCAATATCCAGGTCTTACCGGGACAGCCGCATCAACCGCATATTTGAAGGAACCAATGAAATCAACCGCCTTCTCAGTGTTGACATGGTTTTGAAAAGAGCGATGAAAGGCAGACTGGATATTTTAACACCGGCGAAGAATGTAGCAAAAGAACTATTGAGCATTCCGGATTTCGGGGCATCAGATGACGGACAGTTTGCTACAGAGAAAAAACGCATCATACAATTCAAAAAAGCCATTTTACTAACGGCCGGTGCCGCTGTGCAAAAACTGATGATGCAACTGGAATCCGAACAGGAAATTCTCATGCATATTGCAGATATGGCGATGATCACTTTTCATGCAGAATCAGCGTTGCTTCGTGTGATGAAACTGACTGCATCAAAGGGTGAAGAGGCTGTTGCAAATGAAATGGATATGGTGCAGACTTTTTTATACGATTCAGCTGACAAAATAGATAAACATGGAAAGGATGCAATCAACGCATTTGCGGAAGGGGATGAACAAAGAATGCTTTTGATGGGGTTGAAACGATTCACCAAAGCAAATCCGTTCAATAGTAAAGCCGCGAAGCGAAGGATCGCGGACAAACTGATCGCAACGGGTAAATACCCGCTTTAATTCAGAACGCCGGTACTTAGTGCATACCCGGTAAAATCCCGACCGCCGTATTATGGCGATACCCTTTGTAATTCAGCACAGTTGTATTATTTTGTGAATAAGAATCGTGCAATGAACCTTATCCGGGGCTGTGTATTTTTATTATTGTTATTCGTTGTGTATTCATCTCAGGCACAACATCCTTCGGATAGTTTACCGAAACCGCTTTATAAAGTGCTGGATAGTGTGGAAGTCAGTGCGTTTTTAAGTACGAGCTTTATAAAAACGGTTTCTTCTACCGCTACCAAAACGCCCACACCGGTCATTGACATTCCCCAAACCATTTCCAGCGTTACCCGTCAGGTGATGGACGATAAAATGGATTTTACCTTAAAAGATGCAGTTACGAACGCAGCCAATGTAAACGCCTATTCCGGATATGACGAATACACGATCCGTGGATTTCTGGCGGAAAACCCGCGTAGCATCAACGGACTGCGGGGTTACAATTCTACCTACAGCAGTTTGCTGCTTTTTAATATAGAAAGTGTTGACGTTCTCAAGGGGCCGGCTGCCGTTTTATATGGCAACACGGATCCGGGGGGCACGGTTAACCTGACGACAAAAAAACCGTTGACAGAAGATTACAGTCAGGTTTCGTTGTTCGGTGGCAGCTGGGATCATTTCCGCGCTGCCGGTGATTTTTCCGGTCCTGCGAATCCGTCGAAAACCATTTTATACCGGCTGAATGTCGGCTACGATCAGCAGAACAAGGGATTTAGTGATCAATTTCATTCAAAGGCATTCCAGATCGCACCTTCTTTTACTTTTATACCGGTAAAAAATCTGCAGATCAATGTTGACTTTTCCCTGTCGAACATAAACTCCGTACTGAACAGGGGACAGCCGGGCCTGGAAACAGGAAATGATTTGTATGCCACGCCAGCAAAAATCACCACCATACAGCCGGGAGATTACCTAAAACAAAAAGATAATGCATCGATGATTTCAGCAGCCTGGAAAATCAGCGATAAATGGAGTTTCCACACGGCTTATCTGAATTACCGGTCAAACCAGTCTGTAGCAGAACATGGGTTGGATTCATATATTGATCAGGAAAGTGTGAATCTGAATTACCATACCTGGAATCTCATCACGAATACAAACAGTGTAACCAATTATTTCAATTATACATTTCATACCGGAGCCGTTCAGCATAATGGCATGTTCGGTTATGATTATATCTCAACTACCGGAAGTCTTGATCTGACCAGTTATGAAAATGCAGATATTTTCGGCCCTTCCAGTGGCATCGTAGGAACTTTCAATCTGCTGAATCCGCAATACAATCAGTTGCCGGCAAGCAGCTATACAGTATCGGATGCGGGTAATGTTGACCTGGACGTTGACAATTACTATACCCAGGGACTGTATTTACAGGATCAGATCTCCTATAAAAAATGGGATGTATTGCTGGGTATCCGTCGTGAACATTACCGTACCAGACCGGATGATAATGAAACTTCAGTAACTGTTGAAAACGTCTGGCTGCCGAGGGTGGGTCTTTTATATGGGATTACGCCGGATCTCCATGTTTATGGAGTGTACAGCAGGGGATTTGATCCCTATGAAATTTCCAACACCCTGACGGTTTATAATGAACCGTTTAAACCCGTCAACAGTGAGTTGTTTGAAGTGGGATTAAAAGCCATGCTGTTGAAAGGAAAATTATATGGAACGTTGTCCCTGTACCAGCTTTCTGTTTTCAATGTGGCTGTGAATGCAAATGATCCGGCCAATCCCGATTTGTTCGTGCAAAGGGGGGAAGATCAGGCAAGAGGGGTTGAAGCGGAGTTGAATGGAAATATTCTTCCCAATCTGCAGGTGCATTTTGCGTATGCATATAATCAGGCTAAAGTGAAAGAATCCGATATTAAAGAAGATATCGGCACGCTGAAAGAAAATGCACCCGTGAATTCTACCAATGGATTTTTCAAATATGGTTTTGTAAAAGGGTCATTGAACAGATTTTCCATGAACGGGGGTTTCACCCTGATTGGGAAAAGAAATACGCTGGACAAAGAACTTCAGTTACCCGGCTATTTTACGGTGCAGGCAGGCGTGAATTATGAATGGCATCCCCTGACGGTTTCCTTCCTTTTAAATAATATTGGTAATGTTACTTACTGGAACGGGGCGTATAACAATATTTATAAATGGCCCGGAGGGGGAAGGAATTTCCTGGTCAGACTCAGTTGGGATCTTCCTTTCAGCAAACCAATCAGGCAACTATAAAATATCAAAATAATGGCTGAAGAAATTAAGGGAATATTCATTCATCATGTTTACTTCTGGCTGGTGGAACCAGGCCATACGGGGCATAAAAAATTATTGATCGAAGGCCTGAAAAAACTTTCCCGTGTTGAAACCATTCAGCGTTTCCATATCGGTGAAGCGGCTAATACTTCCAGGGATGTGATTGATTCATCCTATGATATTTCCTGGATTTTAATTTTTCACAATGAGGCTGATCAGGGCAGCTACCAGGTGGATCCCATTCACCTGCGTTTTGTAGATGAATGTAGTCATCTTTGGAAGACGGTGAAGGTTTATGACACTGTGGATGTTATGGCGTAATGCGCTTTACGCTTTAAGCTTAGAAGCGGCTGCTTCATCCATAAAAAAATGCAACTCGCCCTGTGTGGGAATAATTACCTGAGAAGGATAGAGATCCGGATTTCTATCCCCTTCCAGCACTTCATGAATCGCATGGGCTTTTTCTTTTCCGCTGACCATAAAAACGATATGATCCGAATGATTGACAATATTTTTTGTCAGTGTAATCCGGTACATATCCTGTGCTTTCAGAAAATAACTGGAAGTCCATGATTTTTCTTCATGGATTACCGGAGTCCCCGGAAATAAAGAAAGGGTATGTCCGTCGTCTCCCATGCCCAAAATAATCAGGTTAAAAGTTCTTGCAGGTAAAACTTCCGAACCAAAATATTCAAAAAGTATTTCTTCGTATTGAATGGCGGCGGCTTCGGGCGACAAACTCGTATCCATAATATGGATCTGCTCTTTTGGAATATCCACTTTGTTCAGCAGCGTATCAAAAGCCATTTTTGCATTATTTCTTTCATCTTCCAGTGGAACAGCGCGTTCATCGCCCCAGAAAACGTGAATTTTTCTCCAGTCTATCCGTTCTTTATATGGAGAAGAAGACAGCAGGGTATTTAATTTTTTTGGTGTGCTGCCGCCGGAGAGAACAAAAGAAAACTGTTCCCTGCGTGTCAGCGTTTCTTCAATCAGGCTTGTGATCCATTCCGCCAGCGCATGACTCAGGTGATCGTTGTCTTTAAAAACTTCTAAGTTCATTTTAATTTTGGTTTATGGTATACGGTGTATGGTGTATGGTTGGAATCCATCTACCATCCACCATAAACTATTCACCAACATATTACATCACAATCCACTGATGCCCGTCTTTCGCAATGAGGGCTTCTGCATCTTCGGGCCCCCAGGATCCGGGTGCATAGTTTGGAAAATTGGAAGGCGGCCTGTTTTGCCAGGCTTCCTGGATGGGCATGACTATTTTCCAGGCAGCCTCGACCTGATCCTTGCGCATGAAGAGGGTGGCATTTCCTTCCATCACGTCGAGCAGCAGGGTTTCGTAGGCTTCAGGTTCATTTCCATCGTATTCATCTTTATAGCTGAACTTCATATCTACCGGATTCAGGGATACGGACTGACCCGGGCGCTTGGATTGAAAGCGTAAACGGATATCCATATCCGGAGCGATGCTGATGGTAAGCCGGTTTGCCCTCCATGTTTCCGCCGCTTCCGGTGGAAATGCAAAATTAGGGGCCGGACGAAACTGAATATTGATGACCGTTGTTTTTTCGTGCAGTCTTTTTCCGGTACGGATATAAAAAGGCACATCCTGCCAGCGCCAGTTATCAATATAAAATTTAACGGCTGCGAACGTATCCACCGTTGATTTCGGATCCACATTTTTTTCCTGGTTGTATGCGGGCACTTTCTCCCCCTCCATCCACCCTGCTTCGAATTGGCCGCGTACAGCAAATTTGCCAACATCTTCCCGGCTGATCTTGCGGATGGCATTGAGTACATCCACTTTTTTATTACGGATCTCATCAGCATCAAAAGACACCGGTGCTTCCATCGCGATCATACAGATCAGCTGCAGGATATGATTCTGTACCATGTCGCGCAGAGTTCCGGCGCCTTCATAATATGCACCCCTGCCTTCTGATCCCACGGTTTCTGCAGCGGTAATTTGCACATGATCAATATAATTCCGGTTCCAGAGTGGTTCAAAGAGCGCATTGGCGAAACGCAAGGCCAGGATATTCTGTACTGTTTCTTTCCCGAGATAATGATCGATCCGGTAAATCTGTTTTTCGTTAAACATACCCATCAGCAGTTCATTCAGCTCGTGGGCACTCGCCAGATCGTGACCGAAGGGTTTTTCGATTACGATGCGTGTAAAAGAAATGTCCCTGCAAATATTTCCCTGTCCGAGTTTTTTTGCAATGTCAGGAACCAGCTGCGGGGCAACAGCCATGTAAAAAATAATATTGGGATGTTCACCGAATTCCGCTTCCTTTTTCTGAATTAACTGTTCGATACCCGTATACTTTTCATCTTTTTCCGCGTCCATTTTCAAATAGGAAACGTGTTGTGAAAAAGAATTCCACTGATCGTCAGACACATCTGTTCTCCTGCTGAATTGTTTAATACCATCCAGCAAACGGGTTCTGTAATCCGCATCGCTGTATTCTGTTCTGCCAATACCAATGATGCTGAATTTTTCCGGCATCCAGTTGTCAATGAAAAGGTTGAACAGGGCAGGAGAAAGTTTTCTGAAATTCAGGTCACCGCTGCCGCCGAAGATAAACAGCACTGTAGCTGAAGGCCTTTTATGATTTTCCATACAAGTTTTTAATTGTCATAAGATCTCCACTCCGTGTGAAAGGAACCCGGTATATCCACTCTTTGGTAAGTATGTGCGCCGAAATAATCCCTTTGTGCCTGAATGAGATTGGTCGGCAGGAATTCACTTCGGTAGGCTTCCAGATAGCAGAGCGAAGTCATGAGGGCCGCTACCGGATAGCCGGTTTGCGTGGCATGCATGATCACGGAAAGCATATGTTGTTTTTTCGTTTGAAGAAGTGCTGCAATATTTTTATCAAGTAAAAGGTTGGGAAGTGTCGGATTTGCGGTAAAGGCTTTGTAAAAAATTTCCAGCATGGAAGAGCGGATAATACATCCTCCGCGCCAGATACGTACTACTTCCGGAAGCGGTATATCCATTTTTAATTCTGTGGATGCTTTATAAAGCAGCGCCATTCCCTGTGCATAACAGATGATCATGGAGAAATAAAGGGCATCCGCCAGCTGATGGATGAACACTTCATCGGGAACAGCGATTTCATGCGTGCCGGATTTATAAAGGGCTGAAGCCTGAACCCGTTCTTCTTTTGCAGCCGAGAGGTCGCGCAGTGAAACGGCAATATCAATAACCGGTACCGGAACTCCGAGGTCCATGGAATCCTGTGATGTCCATTTCCCTGTTCCCTTCGCACCCGCTTTATCCAGGATCATATCCACCAGCCGGTTGGGTGTTTTGTCATCGGGCTGAAGGAATATATCGCGGGTAATTTCAACCAGAAAGGATTGGAGTTCCCCTTCGTTCCAGGTCTTGTATACTTTATGCAATTCATCGTTGGAAAGGCCCTTCCCCAAATGCAGGAGCTGGTAGGTTTCGCTGATCAGCTGCATAATGGCATATTCAATTCCGTTATGTACCATTTTTACATAATGACCGGCTGCGCCATTTCCAAGAAAAGCAACACAATCGCTTCCATTCACTTTTGCAGAAACAGCTTCCAGGATGGTTTTCACCTGTTCGTACGCTTCCTTATCCCCACCGGGCATAATACTGGGACCCATACGGGCTCCGTGTTCCCCGCCGGAAATTCCGACACCCATAAAATGGAAACCCTTTTCACGTACGAAGTTCACGCGGGTGAGGGTGTCGATATAGTGAGAATTTCCCCCATCGATAATAATATCACCCGCAGAAAGCAGGGGAAGAAGGGAACTGATGACATTGTCCACGGGTTTTCCTGCCGGAACCAGCATCATGATCTTGCGGGGAGTCTTCAGCTGCTGAACCATTTCCGCGAGGGTATTTACTCCCCTTACCGTGGTTCCGGAGGTGGCAGAAGTCTCCAGCAAGCTGCCTTTTGCGGGATCCAGGTCAAACCCAATGGTTTTAAATCCATGATCAGCCATATTGAGCAAAAGGTTTCTGCCCATTGTTCCCAGCCCGATCATTCCAAAATCGTATAAGATATTTTCCATGAAGCTTAAATGAGCCTAAAATTAGGCATTTTGAAATATAGAAAATCGAATACAAACGATATTACCCGGCGAATTACAGGATCGTGACTAAGGGTTTATATGTAGTCTTTTGGTCCGATTCATTGTCATCTGGTAAAAACTCGCTATTTTTATCGCAACCTCTGATTTTCAGTCCTATTCCTGTCATGAGCTGCTTTTTCCCCTATTATCCTTCGCAAAGGTCATTTTCATTTGATTTGCCAGAATGATTATTGCAATGAACGATTGTCTTTCCATTGTATTCAGGAAAGCGGAATTCGTGTACTCAATTAGAATTTGAAATGAAGAAGTATATTTTTAAAGCTATACTATGCGGATGTTTTTGTTTTTTCGTAACCGGATTGCGGGCGCAGGTGAATGTGCTTACCCAACACAATGATCTGGACCGGACCGGCTGGAATCCCAACGAAAAAATCCTGAATCAATCCAATGTAACCCCCACTTCATTTGGACTCCTGTATAAAAAAACGGTGGATGACCAGCTGTTTGCACAGCCTTTATATGTGAGCGGTGTCATGATCAATGGTGCTCCCCGGAATGTGGTTTATGTGGCTACTGTAAATAATTCTGTATATGCTTTTGACGGGGATGACGGGACCCTGGACGCTTACTGGCAGGTAAACACCACCATGGCGGGAAAAACAGTACCCGTTGCAACGGATATCCATGCCAGTTGCGGCGTGTATACTGATTTCCAGGCAACTCCGGGATTGGGCCAGAGTTCTGCTTTTGGTATCGTTGGAACACCGGTGATCGATAAATCCAGAAATACCATCTATTTTGTTTCGCGTTCAAAAGACCTGTCGGTTGATAATGGAAATCACCCCAAAGAATGGGATTGGTCCTCCACCGGATTTTATCAGCAATTCCATGCCCTGAGCCTGAGTACCGGCCTCGATACGCTGGGCAGTCCGACGAATATTGACAATTCCATATCGGTTCCGGGTGTGGGTGACGGTTCGGTTTCCAATCTGATCCATTTTGATCCACGCAGGCAAAACCCGCGTGCGGGTCTCGTATTGTATAACAATGCGGTGTATGTTTCTTATGCATCTCATTGTGATATGGATTATTATCATGGATGGGTTTTAGGATTTGATGCAGGGAATTGTTCTCTTACCACAAAATATATGACCACGCCCAACGATGGCCGTGGAGGAATCTGGATGAGCGGAGCAGCCCCTCCGGTGGATGCTTCGGGAAATTTTTATTTTGCCGTTGGAAATGCTCTGGGGAAAAGTGACGGATTAAATCCCGGTAATGTGGGGTTGACTGTCGTTAAAGCAAAACCCGGGGCAGGAACTTTCAACAATCTGTCCTGGTTCAAACCCCAGTCATATAAGGCATGGAATAATAGTGATCTGGATTTTGGTACGGGTATCGTTTTAGTTCCGGGAGCGGATCTGATGGTCACAGCGCATAAAAGTGGCAGGATCGTTCTGCTCCGGAAGAATACGACCGTAAGCGGAGTATATGATGAAAATGATGCTACAAATTTTTTGGGATATATTAATGTCGGTGCAGGGAATGAAAGCCATTCTTCCCTTAGTTATTATGGAGGCACGGCCAAACAGTTTATATATCAGTTTTCCGAGGAATCCAATGTGAGCGCATATCCCGTGGATGTTTCCACGCCCGGATTGGGAGCACCGGTTATCAATTCTTCCGTTCCAACCAATGTGGGTTTTCAGGGGGGATTTTTATCGATAAGTTCAGATGGCGCATCGGATCCCAGCGCCATCCTCTGGGTAACACATTTTACAAACACCGGTGGTACGCTTCATGCGTTAAAAGCAGATGATGTAACCAAAGAATTATGGAATTCCGATGGTGTGGCCGTAGATCACCTGGGCACCTATGCCAAAATGAACTGTGTTACCATTGCTAACGGAAAAGTTTATGCACCTACTTTTTCAAATGCCTTAAATGTATATGGATTGCTTGCAAGTAATGACCGCTGTATTACGAATGTGGCTCTCAATAAAACAGCCGCCAGTGTACCAGACGGAGCCCTTCCTGCTTCAAATGCATTTGATGGCACAATAAATACGCGATGGGCAATCGGGTCGAATGTATTTCCCCAATATATGTATGTGAACCTGGGTGCCAGATATGATATATGCAAAGTGAATATCCAGTGGAACCATGTAAATGGTAACTTTTCAGACTACGCTCAGGATTTTACGGTTGAAATTTCTGATGACGGAACCAACTGGACAATATTAAATACGGTCACCGGAAACTCTTTTACCCAGGATCCTGCAATAAACGAATTTAATGAACATGCCACGGGCCAATATGTCAGGGTAAATATATCCAATGGAGGCCCCGGGGGAACGTCTATTTCAGAAATGAGAGTATTCGGCGAACTGGCGAATACATGTATTTCACCAACGGGTCTGACCGCCACACCGACACAAAATTCTGCACATCTCAGCTGGGCTCCGGTAGCTGGCGCATCTCAATATATTGTCAGGTATAAATCGGCTGCTGTACAAAGCTATATTACCAGGGCCGTTCCAAATACCGGGAATCCCATAACCCTGGATATTTCAGCACTTTCCTGTGGATTCAATTATACCTACCAGGTACAAACGGATTGTGGTTCAGGTTCTTTCAGCAACCCGTCTTCTTTGAGTTTTAGCGCGGATAACTGCACATCGCCCTGTACAAACGCCCAGCATTTTAGTCATGGGGATCTGGGTGATATCCAGGCCGCCGGTTCTTCCTGTTACGACGGAACCACAGAGGTTTTTACTGTAACCGGTGCGGGCAGCGGGTTAGCAGGTGCAGGAGACCAGTTCCAGTATGAGTATAAATCATTCCAGGCGGATGAGGATTTTGTAGCCCGTGTTGCCACACAGGATCAGATAGCCCCTGCAAATGATAACCTCGCAGGCGTCATGATGCGCGATAGTGTTACGGATATCTCGCGATTCATATTTGTCGGAAAAACGGGGGATAACAGTAAAATTTATATGATTTGGCGCACCAGCCCGGGGGGCACGGCACAATCAATATTTATTCCCAAACCGGCGGGAGCAGATTTTTTCCGGATCTTAAAATCGGGAAATATATTCAGTGCATTTTATGGCAACAGTATATCGGGCCCATGGACGCAGATCGGCAGTGACCAGTCGATCGCTTTTGTCGGACCGCAATGGTACCTTGGAATGGCGGTTTCGAGTTTGAATGCCCCAACGACTTCCACTGCAACCTTCGATAATTTTATAGAGAATTCCACGCCGCTTCCGGTGCAACTGCTCAACTTTACAGCCGTCAATCAGAAGGATGAATATACTTCCCTGAAATGGCAGACCGCCATGGAAGAAAATAGTGATCATTTTGAGATTCAAAGAAGTACGGATGGCATTGTATATGAAAAAATACTGTCTGTAAAAGCAGCTGGCAACAGCAACATTTTGCAAACGTATTCAGCCGTTGACAATGCCCCCAAAAAAGGAATTAATTTTTACCGGCTGAAGCAGGTTGATATGGACAGCCGGTTTGCCTATTCTCCTGTTCAGGTTGTGAAATTTGGTACCAGTATTATTCCTGTCGTTTATCCAAATCCGGTCAGTTCCTTATTTACTGTGATTCCCGGAAACGAACCGGTTCGGGAAATTATCATTTATAATTTGCAGGGAAGAGTTGTACAGTTTTCCAGGGGAAGTACGATTATAGAGGATCTTAAAATAAATATATCACGGCTCTCCAGCGGGGTATACTACCTGAAATTAAAAACGGATTCGAAGATATACCAGGTCAAAATAGTTAAAGACTAATCAGTATGAAGGCTTTTTATATATAAATAAATCATTATCCCTCACGGGAGGTTTATATTTGGCCTTTTTGGCAGAAGGCTTGGATATTTTACATAATCTGGCTATTTTTAGGGTCTGCCAATCCGGATCTATACCTATTAAGAACTTCCCGACTCCCCCATATCCATGTTTTAAGATCCAGACATTCCTGAGCATCCTGGCGATTGTTAGTGACAATTCATTCTGACCTGACGTTTTATGGGCTCCAATCAGATTAAATCATGGTAAAACAAACCCTATACCTCATCCTTTTTTGTTGTTTATTATTATTCGCAAATCATTCAAGGGCTCAATTGCCGGATGTTCTAACCCAGCATAACGATTATAACCGTACCGGATGGAACCCTTTGGAAACAATTCTCAACCAGTCTAACGTAACACCCACCAATTTCGGTCTTTTATATAAACGCAGTGTGGACGATCAGATCTTTGCACAGCCTCTGTATGTTTCGGGCGTTACGGTTACGGACCCGGTCACCCACGCGGTCGTCGTGAGAAATGTAGTATATATCGCAACCGTGAATAATAGTGTGTATGCTTTTGATGCAGATGACGGAACCATGGATCCCTACTGGCAGTTGAATTTTACACCATCCGGAGAAGTGGTGCCAAGTGCCATTGATATTCATCCCAGTCTTTGCTATTATACGTATACCGACTTTCAGGGAGTTGCGGGGCTCGGACAGAACGGAAATTTTGGAATAGTTGGAACCCCCGTCATTGATAAATCCACCAACACGATTTATTTTGTCAGCCGGTATCGCGATCCGGTGGTAGATAATGCAGCTCAATTCAGTGATCCTGCACATTCGGTGGATCAGGGTTGGTCTTCTGGTGGGTTTTTCCAGGTAGTCCACGCCCTGGACCTGAGTACCGGAGCCAATAAATTCGGGAGCCCTGTACTCATAGACCCGGCTACCACGACGGTTAATGGAACGGGGCCCGGTCATGATATCAATAACCAGATTCATTTTGATTGCCGCCGGAATAACCAGCGCGGCGGCCTGCTCCTGTCCAATGGAATTGTTTATATTCCCTATGCAGGTCATTGCGATATGGATGATTATCACGGATGGATTCTGGGGTATAGTGCCAGTGATCTGAGCCAGCAGAAGATCCGGTATACCACCACGCCGAATGATGAAAGAGGCGGCATCTGGATGTCTGGTGCAGGTCTGGCAGGAGATGCTTCCGGAAATATTTATTTTGCAAATGGAAATGCAAATGATGCAAGCCTGGCAAGCAGTCCGCAAAACGTCGGGCTGAGCATAGTGAAAGTTGCGCCTGATTTAGTGAATCATACACTCAGCAATGTTTCCTGGTTTAAGCCCGCTTCTTATCATGACTTTAATACAAGTGACCTTGATTTTGCCACAGGTGTGATCCTGATACCGGGTATCAATATGCTGGTTACGGCGCATAAAAGCGGAAAGCTATATGCCATTAAACAACTTGCTTCACCTGCAGGGGAATTTAATGAAAGCTCACCGAATGTATTAGGTATATACGACCTGGGCGTTGGGAGCAGTGCACAGGGTCATTCATCCCTTACCTATTTTGGAGGATCCCCGACTCCCTATATATATCAGTTTTCAGAATATACCCATTTAACTGCATATCCGGTAAACACCGGTTCGCAAACCCTGGGTACACCCCTGGTCAATTTTTCGGTACCCACGAATCCTATTTTGGAAGGGGGCTTTTCTTCTGTCAGTTCTAATGGATCCATGACCGGAAGTGGTATTCTCTGGGTTACACATTATACAGGACCTGGCGGCGGGACCATGCATGCAGTAAAGGCAGATGATGTAACGCAGGAATTGTGGAACTCGGATATGAATGTAACTGATTTACTGGGGCATTACGCAAAAATGTCGGCCCCTACCATTGCGAACGGGAAAGTATATGCGCCGACTTTTTCCAATAGCCTGAATGTATATGGCCTCCTGTCCAGCAATACCCGTTGTATTACAAATCTCGCTTTGAATAAACCGGTTTTTGCTTCTGTAAACACAGATATTAATAATCCGGCATCAGGTGCGGTTGATGGCAATACTGGTACCCGGTGGGGCTCCACCTTTAAACCTAATTATATCTATGTGGACCTGGGTGCGAGATATGATATCTGTAAAGTAAGTATTCAGTGGCATAAGGCGACTCCGATAACAGATTACGGAGCAGATTTCACAGTTGATATTTCCGACGACGCGACCAACTGGACGACTATTAATGCAGTTACCGGGAATATATTTACGGCGGATCCGGGCATCAATACATTTAATGAACATTCCACAGGCAGGTATGTCAGGGTCAATATAACCAGGAACAGCAATACCGGCCAGCCTCCTGTGGAATCTCCCTATATTTCCATTTCAGAGTTACAGGTTTTTGGCTCGCCTGCCAATAGTTGTATAGCACCGGCTGTTGTGAATATGAATGCTTCCTCTATTACACAAAATTCTGCAACGCTGAACTGGAATCCGGTTTCCGGTGTTACGAATTATTTAATCAGATACAAAGGTCCTACCGTATCCAGTTATATTACCAGGACCCTGCAGGACCTGTCCGGATCCGGAAACACGCTGAGTTTACCAATCTCCGCCCTGACCTGCGGATTCAATTATGAATTCCAAATTCAGTCGGATTGTGGAAGCGGTAAAATGAGCGCTCCGGCTACCCAGTTATTTACAACCCTTGGTTGTAGTTCACCCTGCCTCAACCTCACCCGATATGCCCATGGAGACCTGGGTGATATCAAGGCCGCCGGGATGTCCTGTTATGCAGCGCCCACATTTACTGTAACCGGGGCCGGTAACGGAATCGGAGGCGTCAGCGATCAGTTTCAATTCAACTATACTTCTTTGGATAAGGATGAGGAATTCATCATGCACATTGCAAGCCAGGATCAAACGTTTCCTGCCAGTCAGGCGGGTATCATGATGCGCGATAGTGTAACGGATATTTCGCGTTTTATTTTTATGGGTAAAACGGGCGATAATCAACTTTCCATGATTTATCGCAATACGAACGGCGGATCGGCTGTCTCTTTGCTTCTTCCGAATACGGGCAATGCAAATTATTTCCGGATCGTTAAATCCAATATACTCTATAGTGCTTTCTATGGAAATTCTCTTACCGGTCCCTGGACGCAGATGGGATCTACCCAGAATCTCCATTTCGGAGGTAATAACAACCTTTACATCGGAATGGCAGTCAGCAGTTTGAATGCGACTACCCCTTCATCCGCCAATTTTGATAATTTACAGGAAGGATCAACGCCTCTTCCCATTCTGCTGATAGACTTTACTGCCAGCAATGTCAACGATGAATTCGTTTCGTTGAATTGGATGACATCCATAGAAGTGAACAGCGATCACTTTGATGTTGAACGCAGTTCCGATGCTACGAGTTTTACAAAAATCGCAACCATCAAAGCAGATGGAACCAACAATACAAACCAATCTTATCATGCGATCGATGATAAACCGGTCAACGGACTGAATTTCTACCGCCTGAAGCAGGTGGATATCGATGGCCATTTTACTTATTCGTCCGTTAAAACAATTAAATTCGGATCAAGAATTTCGCCGGTCGTTTATCCAAATCCCGTGAGCTCGGTGTTTACCGCGGTTCCGGGAACGGAGTTGATCCGTGAAATCGTCATTTACAATGTACAGGGAAAAGCTGTCCAGTTCGCGATGGGAAATTCCACAGATACGGAAATGAAAGTAAATATCTCCAGACTGTCACAGGGGATTTATTATCTCAAGGTCAAAACGGATTCAAAAATATTCCAGTTCAAGATCCTGAAGGAATAAGACATCTAGTGCGCAAACATCGGAACGGGTTTTCCCTGGTGGCATGTTTTGCACCAGACCCGGCCACGCTCATGCATGACGGTTGAAAGTTTAATATTGAAATATTTTTTATTGATCCGCATCGTCATGCGGAGCATATCCCTGGCGATTCGTTTATTAAGCAGCGAATCGCTTGCATAATCAAATCTGAAATCATACCCTTTCTCATGACTTACATGGCAGAACATGCAGTTTACACCCAGGTTCACACCAAAGCTTTGCATTACAAAGTCCATATCCCTGTCACTGATATTTTTTGAAAGTACCTTCAGGTTTTTGTATCCGGGCTTTTCTTCCTGAGGAGGTTTTGCAGCCATGATTCCGAACAGGATGAAGACACTGAGTCCGGAAAGAGCTATAATTTTTTTATAGGGTAGAAACATGTACAATGAAAATAATGGACATTACCTGCCCGGATGTTCTTTCCCGTGATGGCAGGTCATACATTCTACCACGGGAACATGCATGCCCTGTTCATTTTTATTATAGTCAAAATATTTACTATTGATTTTTTTGGTCATCTTCATCATTTTCCGGGCTATATTTTTTTCAGGTTTGGCGTCACTTGCAAAATCCAGGTGGTGATTGTTACTGTCAGTAGAAGGAGCATGGCAAAAACTGCATTTCACCCCGAGTGATTCCTTAAAATTATCCATCACTTTATCCAGGTCCTCCATGCTGATATCTTTCGGAAGTATCTTCAGGTTTTTAAACTTATGGTCTTCCGCCGGCGGCTTGGTGGCTGCGATGCCGATCCATACAAACAAACTGACCACTATAACGGCTAAAGTCTTTCTCCTGAAAATCATATCCCTGAATTTGAATACAATCTAATAAAAATCCCCGAAACCACTTGACGGGCTACTTGCATTTTCCAAAAAAACGTTCTATTTTTGGTATTCTACTAACCCTTCTGCTCTTTTTTTGTGATCCAGTCTCCTTGCGATCCAATCCTATCTGCAAATAAAAGTTCCCTCTATCCTTTCTAAAATTCCAGGTTCCAATACCCGGCCGTTTTTAATTCATGATACCATAAGCCCTGACCCGGCTGATATATTATTTATACCCTACCTCTGAACCTTTATGAAAAAAAACTCCCTGGTAATTTTATGTTGCCTGATATCCCTGTTTCCAACCTTCGTTTTGAGTCAGAACGTATGGACCCAGCATAACGATCAGGGTCGCACGGGATGGTATCCTTATGAAACCACCCTCAATACCACGAATGTCAGTCAGAATACATTTGGATTTAATTTCAGTCACCTGACAGATGATAAAATAATCGGGCAGCCACTGGTCATACTGAATGTCAATATCCCAAACAAAGGGCTCAAAAATGTGGTCTTTGTAACAACCGTGAATAATTCGGTATATGCTTTTGATGCGGATGTGAATGCAGATGCCTACTGGCAACAGAATTATTCGAATAAGATTGCGGCAGCACCGGCTCCTGATTGCAGTAATTGCCGTCCTGCGAATGCAGGTGAAATACATCCCGACCTGTGTATCGGATCTTACTCTGATTTTTCCGGCATGAATACGCCGGTGGATATGTTAGGGAATATGGGAATCATCGGTGCACCGGTTATTGATACGCTTGCCGGCACCATGTATTTTGTCACCAAGATCGTAAACCCGAATGATCCGGGATATGATAATCACAACTGGGTGCCCACCTCCATTGTACCCTATGAGGAATATACCTATCCGCCGAACGGATTTCATCAATACCTGCACGCGATCGATATCACCACAGGCGCAGAAAGGTCGAATAGTCCGATTGAGATTAACCCGTCCTTACCAGGCACGGGGGACGGACAAACGAGCCCGGGCATCATCTCGTTCAATCCGCGATCGCAATTTAACCGGGCCGGACTGGCATTGGCAAATGGCAATGTATACATCGCTTTTGCCGCTCACTGCGACAACAACCCAAGCCATGGATGGCTCATCAGTTATAATGCCAGCAGTCTGGCATTTGTGCATGCATTTATTTCAACTCCCAATGACGGGCGCGGTGGCATCTGGATGAGCGGAACAGCTCCGGCTGTTGATGAAAGCGGAAATCTGTATGTAACCACCGGAAATTCTTTGAATGAAGATCCGAATGTTGGTAGAAATAAGAACAGGATCCATATTTATCAAAGCTCGCTCGCTTCCGATCCTGCAAACCGGGGAGAAGGAGTCATAAAACTGGCGCCCGATCTGACACTTTCCAGTTATTTTACTCCGTATAATTATGTCGCCCTCAATGACGGAGATGCGGATTTTCCCATCCAGGTCATGTTACTTCCGAATACCAACCTGGCTATGACCGGGTGTAAGGATGGCAATTTTTACATCATGGATAAAACAAATCTGGGAGGATTCGATACCCACAGTAATCTGAACAGGCAGACTTTTTATAACGGGGGTTCCATGCATTCTTCATTTGCTTATTTTGGAGGTCCGACTCCATACGCATATCAACTGTCAGAAGCTACGCAGTTGTATGCTTACCCGGTAACCAGTGCCGGTTTACTCAATGGGTCTGTTATAAAAAATACAGTCATTATAGGTCCTTCCGGCGGTACGGGGGGATTTTTGTCTGTTTCATCCAATGGAACGGATCCTTCCACAGGCATATTATGGGCCAACCATGCACAAAATGGTTGTAATGCCAATAATGGCAACTGTCATGCAATTTTCCATGCCCTGGACGCCAGCGACATCACGAAGGAATTATGGAATTCCGATATGGCCGCGGCCGATCAGGTCACGGTATTTAATAAATTTTCCTGTCCGACGATCGCCCTGGGAAAAGTATTTATCGCTGCAAATAAAAATCAGCTTTATTGTTATGGAATAAAAACGAATACAAGTTGCGTTACCAACGTGGCACTTAATAAAACAGTTACTGTTTCATCAGCCAGTGCCAGTGCGGCGAATACAGTAGATGGAAATTTAGGGACCAGCTGGACGGCTGTGAATCAGGATGCCGAATACATTTATATTGATCTGGGAAGTGAATATGACATATGCAGAATGGCCATTTACTGGTTTACCGACAGATATGCAAAAGATTTCGATATGGAAATATCGGATGATGCGGTTACCTGGACAGTGGCAAAATCGATCCGAGGGAACAGCGCAGACTATTCGGAATTCAATAATGTGGTTACGGCCAGGTATGTCAGAATGGAGGGAATAACCAGGAATGGTTCCAATGCGTATGCCATCGATGAATTCCAGTTGTTTGGAAGCCTGGCCAGTACATGCCGGGCGCCGAGCAGCCTGACCGCAGCTTCGCTTACACCCCATTCAGAACATATCAGCTGGGATCCGGTTTCCGGAGCGAATCAGTATATCGTGAAATACCATCACAATCTTTCACCGGAATGGCTGGTGAAAACAGTCAATACGAATGCCCTGGATCTGACCGCTCTGAGTTGTGGTTCCTTATATTATTATTCCGTACAGGCAAATTGTAGCGGGGTACCGGGTGCGTTGAGCCAGGGCTCTTTTACGCCAACCGGCTGTGCACAAAACACCTGTGATATTTTTCCTGTCCGTTATTATCACCTGGATGTGGGTGATATCGGGGTAGCAGGTTCCACCTGTAAAAACGGGAACGTATACACGCTTACGGGATCCGGTACAGATATCGGCGGAACGTCTGACCAGTTCCAGTTTGCTTATACCAACAACAATAATTCGGATTTCGAGGCATTGGGACAGTTAATTCAACAGGACCAGGTATTCCCTTCCAATAAACTGGGGATCATGGTCAGGGACAGCATTACAAGTACATCCCGGTTTGCATTTATTGCGTCGGTCAACAATGGTTCAAATTTCATTTTTGAATACCGCGATGTAGCCGGCGGGCCGGTATATATTTCCAGTTTACCGGGAACCTATTCCCTGCCGGTCTGGTTGAAAGTAGTCAAAACAGGGACAAATTATACAGGTTATATCTCAGGGGATAATATCAGCTGGTCCCAGTTGGGGGCATCGGTCGATTTACATTTTGGGAATGATCCGGCAAATCTCCCGAATTACGGGATGGCTGTCACCAGTGCAAATAATGCGGGATTGTCATCAGGACAAATCCAGGGTTTTACATTTGAACCAAGTAACAGCAATCCTTTGCCGGTCCGCTTATTGAATTTTACTGCAAAAGCGGTTAACCACGACCATGTACTGGTTTCATGGGCTACTTCCATGGAACACTTGGCGGATTATTTTTTGGTTCAGAGAAGTTTGGATAATAAGGGTTTTCAAACGGTTGACAAAGTAAATGCGGTTGGGGAGAGTGAAACTGAGCAGCATTATTCGATCCATGATAACAAGCCCGGAATCGGTACCAATTATTACAGGTTAAAAGAAGTGGATAAGGATGGCAAATTTTATTTCTCCCCCGTTGTATCTGTAAAGTTCGAAGCCCCGGCTGGATTTGAAATCTATCCCAACCCGGCCGCTGATTTTACAAATATAAATTCACTGAGAGATCCCATTACGGATGTTAAATTATTTGATATCACAGGAAAATTATTGCAGAATATTCATTTGGAGGGTAGTCAGCTGACAGTGAATTTGAATCTGTCCGGTCTTTCCAAAGGAATATATTTTGTTTCGGTTAAAACAACCACCACGATGTACAGGCAAAAATTATTCAGGCAATAAGATTAATCAATAATGGCAAACCGGTTGTTGGGTTTAGGGAGTCCCAGGTGACAGGTATTGCAGGTAATGGACGTTTTGTTGTGCATGGCTTCCTCCGAATAATTGTTTTTGAAGCCAAAATATTTTTTATTGAGTTTATCTGTCATGAGCATCATTTTCCGGGCAATGACTTTTGCCGGTAATTCATCTGTAACAAAATCAACCCTCGTCGGAAAGATATCCGGCTTTGTATACGGATGGCAATAACTGCACATGACACCCAGATCATGGGACATTTTATGCATGATCCGTTCTACCTGGTTTGCGTCAATGTTTTTAGGAATCACCCGGAGATTCTTCCCCCCGGAATCGTTGCATGGAACATGGGTTGCACCTATACCGGCAGCTAAAAACAATCCCACACCTGCATAAACAATCAGTTTCCTGTTTGCTGAAAGGAAGCGGGTTTTCATTTCCATATGATATTCATTTTAATAACCTGAAGGATAGAACCTGACGGTCAACAAATCTTATCTTACAAGCTTATAAATTTAACTAAAAACGCATTCGTTATCGTATTAATTGCACCCTCCACATGAAGAAACAGGCGGCTATAGGATTTATTTTTATCACTTTACTCATTGATGTGATCGGATGGGGGCTCATAATTCCGGTGATGCCCCAGCTGATCGCCGGTTTGAAGCATGTATCCATCAGTGAAGCAAGCAGGGACGGAGGATTGTTATTATTCATGTATGCTTTCATGCAATTTATCTGCGCACCCATCCTGGGTAACCTGAGTGATCAGTATGGCAGGAGGCCGGTGATTCTTATTTCTTTGTTTGGGTTTGGCATCGATTATATTTTCCTTGGATTTGCACCGAGTTTTGGATGGCTTTTTCTGGGAAGAACAATTTCCGGAATAGCCGGCTCGAGTTTTACTACTGCTTCCGCTTATATCGCTGATATCAGTAACGAAGAAACGCGCACAAAAAATTTTGGTATGGTCGGGGCAGCATTCGGACTTGGATTTATTATTGGGCCGGCCATTGGCGGCTTACTAACGGGCTGGGGTATCCGTGCCCCTTTTTATGCAGCCGCCATACTCACCCTGCTGAACTGGCTTTACGGATATTTTGTGCTTCCTGAATCCCTTTCAATGGAAAATCGCAGGAAATTCGAATGGAAAAGAGCCAATCCACTGGGTTCATTGATGAACCTGAAAAAATATCCCGCTGTCGGGGCACTGATCTTTGCGCTGGGACTGGATTACCTGGGTTCCCATGCCATTCAGAGTAACTGGAGTTATTTTACAGCTTACCGTTTTCAATGGACACCCAAAACGATTGGCATCTCACTGGCAGTGGTCGGTGTGCTGGTTTCGTTCGTGCAGGCTGTACTGATCCGGATAACAACACCAAGACTCGGAAACCACCGCAGCATATATATCGGACTGCTGTTAAATGCCATCGGTATGTTTCTGTTTGCCATCGCCAGCAAAAGCTGGATGATGTTTGCATTCCTGGTTCCCTATTGCCTGGGAGGAATTGCAGGACCAGCTCTGCAGGCGACCATTTCGGGTCATGTTCCGGCAAATGAACAGGGCGAATTACAGGGTTCGCTTACCAGCCTGTTGAGTATAACTGCCATTGTGGGTCCGTTGATCATGACCAATCTTTTCGCTTATTTCACTTCTGTGCAGGCACCCGCGGTCATTCCCGGCGCACCCTTTGTCTTAGGGGGCACGCTGATGCTGGCGAGCGCGCTCGTAGCTTACAAATCTTTAAAGCAAAGTTGATATTTGGATTATTTGGTGTATATTTGCGCTGTCTTAGAGTTGATCAGCATTTAGTAAGTGAACAAACATTCTGCTACGCAATCTTCAGTACGGTTAGTTAGTCGCCTTTACTTCAGCTTTCAGTCAGCTTTTATTTTTATCATTTAATCTTTTATTAAAGTATGAACATTTATGTTTCAAATTTAAGCTTCAACGTAACCGACGAAGACTTAAACGAGTATTTTGCAGAGTACGGTGAGGTTTCATCTGCTAAAGT
>Ga0209863_10000275_pt1 | contig 29728 bp, 25 predicted proteins | sample OrgsoiDNA2013046_FD_185796 | JGI IMG/M metagenome (GOLD analysis project Ga0209863, IMG submission 185796) | Permafrost soil microbial communities from the Arctic, to analyse light accelerated degradation of dissolved organic matter (DOM) -... | ecosystem: Environmental > Terrestrial > Soil >...
CAAAAGCTGGAATGCGCCGCTGTTTTGGAACACCCGCGAGAAACTTGACGGCATCGCCGATCCCGGGGAGCTGGGTGAACAGGTTGGCGAGGCCCGGAGTGTAGGACGCAAGACGCGCGAAGATATCGACATTGCCGAAGGCATAGTCGCGTAGCGGGCGCAAGCGGCCTTCGTAGTAGTGCGAGAGGAATTCGGCCTTGTAGGTGGCGACATCGACACCGACGGGGCAGTCGCTCTTGCAGCCTTTGCAGGAGAGGCAGAGGTCGAGGGAATGCTTGACGGATTCCTCGCGCCACGTGCGTTCGAGCGGGTCGATTTTCAGGGCGTCGCCGTTCATGAGTTCCCAGAGCAGGTGGGCGCGGCCCCGCGTCGAGTGCTCTTCGTCGTGGGTGACGCGGTGGCTGGGGCACATGACGCCGCCTTCCTCGCGGCGGCACTTGCCTACCCCGACACAGCGCAATGTCGCGTGCGCCATGCTGCCGTGGTCCTCGGGGAATTGGAAATGCGTGGGAGGTTGCCAGACTTTGAGGTCGGGATGGACTTTGAGGTTTTCGTCCATGCGATAAGGCTCGACCAGCTTGCCGGGGTTCATGCGCCAATCGGGATCCCAGAGGGCTTTGAATTCGCGAAAAGCTTGCATGAGTTCGGGGCCGAACATTTTGGGGAGAAGTTCGGCACGGGCCTGGCCGTCTCCGTGTTCGCCTGAGATGGAGCCTCCCAGGCTGACGACGAGGTCGGCGGCTTCTTCCATGAACCGGCGGTATTTCTGCACGCCTTCGTGTGTTTCGAAATCGAAATTGATACGCATGTGGACGCAGGCGTGGCCGAAATGGCCGTACATGCCGCTGCGGTAGCCATAGTCATTGAGGAGCTGGCGGATAGCGCGAAGATAGATACCGAGCTTTTCGGGAGGGACACCGGCATCCTCCCAGCCTTCCCAACTTAGGGGCTCGCCTGGGATGTGCGAAGTCACGCCGAGAGCGTTTTCGCGCACTTCCCATACGCGCCGGGCCTGTTGGCGATCAGCGAAGAGACGGACATGCGGCGCCGGATGGCTGCGGCTGAGACCCTCGATCATGCGTTGTGTTTTGGCATCGGCCTCCGCTTGCGAGTTGCCCCCGAATTCTGCCAGGAGCCAGCCGTTCCCTTCCGGTAACAACGCCAGTCCCTCGGCGCTGGCTCCCTTGCGGCGGGTGCATTCGACGAGGACTTCGTCGATGCCCTCGAGGCCGATGGGGCCATAGGACATGATTTCCGGCACATGGTCGGCGCACTGATAGATATCGGGATAGGCGACGACGGCCAGGGTGCGAAATTGCGGGCTGTCGATGAGGCGGCACGTGGCCTCGAGGATGGTAACGCAGGTTCCTTCCGAGCCAACTAGAGCGCGGGCGACGTTGAAACCGTTTTCCGGGAGGAGATAGTTGAGGTTGTAGCCGGAGACACGGCGGGGGATGTTGGGATACTTGGTGCGGATGAGACTGGCGTAGCGGTCGCGGAGAGATTTGAGGCCGGCGTAGATTTCTCCGCGGCGGCCGCTGGCGCGGATGATTTGTTCTAGTTCGGAGTCAGTGGTGGCTCCGACGTGGAGGCGGACGCCGTCGTAGGTGAGGACTTCAAGTGCTTCGATGTTGTCGTCGGTCTTGCCGCCCATCACCGAGTGCACGCCGCAGGAGTTGTTGCCAATCATGCCGCCGATGGTGCAGCGATCGTGCGAGGCCGGGTCGGGCGCGAAGGTCATGTGGCGCTTTTCGGCCGCGTTACGGAGTGTGTCGAGGATCACGCCCGGTTGCACGCGGGCGCGGCGCGTGTCGAAGTCGATGTCGAGGATTTTGTTTATATGCTTGGAGAAATCAAGGACGACGGCGGCGTTGCAGGTCTGGCCAGCGAGGCCGGTGCCGCCTCCGCGGCAGAGCAGAGGGGCGGAGTGTTCGCGGCAGAGTGCGACGGTGGTGATGACGTCTTCGATGTCGCGTGGGACAACTACGCCGATGGGGACTTGGCGGTAGTTCGAGGCGTCCATGGAGTAGAGGGCGCGGCTGCCAGTGTCGAAGCGGACTTCGCCCCGGAGGTGGCGGCGGAGGGCGGAGTGCAAGGATTCGGAGTCGACGGATGGGGATTTGGCTGCGCGGGCTAGCTCAGCGTAGGCACCAGGCAGGTCGGACACTAAGGCAGTTTATCCTAGAAAATGAACATCGCCTGACCCTGGTATCCAACGTGTAATAACATGCAAAATGAGATGGATAGGGTGGAATCGACATAGTATGACAAGCGTACGTCCGAGGACCGGCCTGGCATTCAGCGTCTTGTTAGTCTCTGCGATCAGTGCTGGAATCGCTCAAGGAAAAGCAGTCGACGTACACCGATGGTTGGACTGCGACGTAAGTTGGATCTCCTCGGACAACAATTCGGGACCCAATTTCACGGCTAAGGTGACGTTCCATGAGGACCCGATTTCTTCCGTACGAGTGCTGCTCACTCGAGAGGACACTCACGTTGATGAAAGCGCTCGGACCATTGTTGCCACGAGTGAGACTGACCATGGAGGAATCGCTCGGTTCTTCGCGATTCCATCTGGGAAATACAGAATTCGCTTCGACGGCATACTCATGGCTCCAAATGAGGAGATTACAATCGACGCGGGAGACCCCGCCGCACCCGAAATCCGTTTTGAATGGCCCGAAAAATCTGTGCAAGCGCACAAGTTGTTCGGCCGAGTAGTGTTATCCCGACAGGCAAACCAGAAACCAATGCCGCTCCGCAACGCGCTGGTTCAGTTGCTGGACCTGCGTACTGCAAGATTGCTCGCCCAGACTCGCACGAGCGATGACGGGACCTATGAGTTCGCGCATTCCGACCCAGGTAGGTACGTGGTGAGGTTCAATGACGACGCCGACGACCTCACCTCGGACTTCGAACAAATGGCTGTTGAGGTAAAGGACCTCGCAATCAACGACGGAATCCCAATCCTAAAAATCGTGAAGACTAAATGCTCCTCGGAGATTTCCCAGGAGCCAGACGAGAAGCTATTCGAGAGGGCCATGTCTGCCGTGGATCACGACCGCTTGACGGTCGCGAACCTGTCACTTCAAACGCTCATCAATACCTATCCCGACTCCGAGTTCGCTGAGAAATCGAGAATAGTCCTGCAAGACCCACGGATTGCGAAGTGCGGCGAATCCTCTAGTTTTCTTCCTAACGATTGCGAAGGCTCACCTGGACGCCCTTGAATCGCCCTTGTATTACAGCCAGGCGCGGGTGCCGAAATCCGCCAATGAGAGCGTCAGCAGCAAGCCCAGAAAAAAGATGGCCGAAATGATGACGGCCTTGGTTAGCTTCTCGCTGGTGTACTTGACGTGCATAAAGATCAAGACCACGAGCGTGGCCTTGAAGGTAGCAATGCAGAGGGCAACGATGGTGTTCAAAGGACCGAGGTCGATCAGGGACACGCCGTAGGTGACACCGGTCATGATCAGCAGCAAGCCGCCAATGAGGGCATAGAGCCCGAGAGGAACGATGTGATGTTCGTTTTCAGACATAACCAAGCCTCGTAATCCCTAACCCCTTACTCCCTAACCTCGTAGTCCTAACCCTTGGTCCGGCTGATCAGATAGATCAACGGGAACAGATAGATCCAAACTACGTCGACAAAGTGCCAATATAGGCCGATGTTTTCGACCGGGGTGTAGTAGGTGCTGTCAAATTTGCCCATGCCCGACGCTATGATGAGATACGCCATCAGGCCCAAACCGATGATCATGTGCAGGGCGTGCATGCCGGTCATGGCGAAATAGATGGAGAAGAACATTTCCGCGTGGCGCTGGTTGACAACGTACTCGGGATGGCCGAGGAGTTTGCCGTCGAAGTTGAAGTTCGGGCCCGGGATGTGGTGCTCTTCATACTTGTCGTAATATTCCTTGGCTTTGACACCGAGGAACGTCGCGCCGAAGAGCATGGTGAAGAGCAGGAAGATCACGAGCAGCTTCTGCTTGCCCAGTTGTGCGCAGCGAACCGCCATCGCCATGGTCCAGCTGCTGACCAGGAGGACCGCAGTGTTGAGCGCGCCCCAGCGCACGTCGATGGACTGGCTGGCTGCGGCGAAATCCTTGAAGTAGGCCAGGCGGTAAATCAAGTAGGCGCAGAACATCCCGCCGAAGAACATGACTTCGGTGACCAGGAAGAGCCACATGCCGAGCGAAGCGGTGTTCGACTGCTGCTGCATGTCGACGAAGTGGTGACGCAGCTCGCGTTGTGCGGCGTCTTGAGTTCCGGCGTGCGCTCCGGTCGCGATGGCGCTGGCGTGACTATCGCTCATCGGGAATGTCCTTTAACTCGTCGTAGTTGTAGGCCTCGAAGTCCACGACCGGGTCTTCGTGGAAGTTGAACGTAGGAGGCGGCGAGGTGGTTTTCCACTCGAGACCAGCCGCGTTCCAGGGATTGTCGCCTGCGATCTCGCCGTATTTCAGCGACCAGATGAGATAGACCAGCGGGAAGAGGTACCCGACGCCGAGAATGGTGGCTCCGGCGGTGGAGAGTACGTTCAACATCTGGAATTCCGGCGGATACTGGTAGTAGCGGCGCGGCATGCCGACGTAGCCCAGAATGAATTGCGGGAAGAACGTGAGGTTGAAGCCGATGAAGCCGATCAGCGCGGCCAGCTTGCCCATGCCCTCCGGGTACATCCGTCCGGTGATTTTGGGCCACCAGAAATGGAGTCCTCCCAAGTAGGCCATGACCACGCCCCCGACCATCACGTAGTGGAAGTGTGCGACCACAAAATATGTATCGGTCACATGGATGTCGATGCCAAGAGTGGCAAGAAACAATCCCGTCAAGCCGCCAATCGTAAACAACCCGATAAAGCCGAAGGCGTACAGCATCGGCGTCTCGTAGGTCACCGAGCCTTTGTACATCGTCGCGGTCCAGTTGAAGACTTTGATCGCCGACGGCACGCCGATGAAGAACGTCAGGAAGGAGAAAATCAGCGCCGCGTAAACCGACATGCCAGCAACGAACATGTGGTGCGCCCAGACGAGAAAACCGAGAACGGCAATGGCCACGCTGGATAGCGCCACAAACTGGAAGCCGAAAATGCGCTTGCGAGAGAAGCAGGCGATGAGTTCGCTGATGATCCCCATCGACGGCAAGATCATGATGTACACGGCCGGATGGGAATAAAACCAGAACAAGTGCTGGAAGAGCAGCGGATCGCCGCCGAGCTTGGGATCAAAGATTCCTAGATGGAAGACGCGTTCCAGCACCAGCAGCACCAGTGTGATGGCGATGACGGGCGTGCCCAGCACCATGATGAGGCTGGTGGCATAGTTGGCCCAGATGAACAGCGGCAGCCGCGACCACGTCATGCCGGGCGCGCGCATGCGGTGGATGGTGACAATGAAATTGAGTCCGGTGAAGATCGACGAGAACCCGTTGATGAAGGCCGCCAGGCCGGCTTCGACAACTTTCGGACTGGCGAAGGCCGTGCTGTAGGGGGTATAGAAGGTCCAACCGGTATCGACGCCGCCAGTGAGGATGACGTGCACCATCAGGCCGCCAGCGATGATGTAGAGATACCAGCTCAGCAGGTTGATGCGCGGAAAAGCCAGGTCTTTCGCGCCGATCATGATGGGGACGAGGAAGTTCCCCAGAATCGCCGGCACCACAGGAATGAGGAAGAAGAACACCATCACGATGCCGTGACCGCTGAAGAGGCGGTTGTAGGTGTCGGCCTGGACGAGATCGCCCGCCGGGGTGAGGAGTTCGAGGCGGATCAGCAGCGCGTAGATGCCGCCGATAAAGAAGAAAAACGTGACCGATACCATGTACAGCAGAGCGATGCGCTTGTGATCGGTCGTGAGCAGCCACGACTTCACGCCATGCTCCGCGTTCAGGTAGTTCGTCCGTTGTTCCGGCATGACTGCGGTTGCCATAACTGTTACACCCGTCCCGTTCTTGCTGCTACTGCTTTACTTCCCCGACTTTGGCGTCGTGTCCGACTGCGCGACCGCGCTTCCCGGTGCTCCCGCAGCCGGGGTTAGTGATTTCACGTAGGCCACCAGAGCCGCCAATTGCTCTTCGCTGATGATGCCCTGGAACGTCGGCATCACCGGCTTGTATCCCGAGACAACCTTTGCGCCCGGGTCCAGAATCGATTCGCGCAGATAGTTTTCGTCCACCATCACGCTGCGGCCGTCTTCGAGCGAGACCGCCTTGCCGTAAATACCCGTCAGCACCGGACCTCGGCCCTGCGCATCGGCACGGTGGCAGGTCACGCAGCCCAGCTCGGCGAAGGCCTTTTCGCCCGTCTGCGCCAGCGGCGTATTCGAACTGCCGCCGTTCAACCACGTCTGGTACTCGGCCGGTGACTGCACAATAATGCTGCCGATCATGCCCGAGTGTTGCGTACCGCAATATTCAGCGCAAAATAGATGATACGTCCCTGGCTGCGTGGCGCGGAACCAAAGAATACTGTAGCGCCCGGGCAACACGTCCTGCTTGATGCGGAATGCCGGTATGTAAAAGCTGTGGATCACGTCCATGGAGGTCATGATCAGCTTCACGTCCTGGCCGAGCGGTACGTGCAGCGTGTTGATTTCGCGCTGGCCTTCGGGATGTTCGAGCTTCCACATCCACTGCTTGGCGACTACGTAGACTTCGGTTGCCCCCTGGGGTGGGGTGCGTTCGTGGAAGTAGATGAGCGCTCCGCCCAGAAAGAAGGCGAAGAAAAAGAACATGGGCAGCACTGACCAGGTGATTTCGAGCAGGTGCGAGCCTTCGATGGGCACCGGCTCGACGCCAGGCTTGCGGCGGTATTTGGCCGAGAGGAACGCCACCGCGCCGAAGATGAGAACGCACATCACCAGCGACACGAGGACTAAAAAGATGTAGAGGCCGTCAACACCAGGCGCCCAGTTGGACGCCGATTCAGGCCAAAATGGAGTATTGCCCATGTCTATCCAATCCGTCCCGCTTGCGTCTGATAGGACGGCTCGCGGCGAAACAGTATGAAGACCAACCCGCCCAGAATCAGTACGGTCGCGACACCAGCCAGGCGCAGCACATTCATAATGACCGCCCCGTATTTCCCTGTCGCCGGGTTGTAGTGGTAGCAATAGAGCAGCATCTGATCGACAAGGGTGCCGATTTTGTTTTCCGAAGCTTCAATGAGACCGAAGCGGAGATCTTTGGGCGCGAACTCAACGCCGTAGAAATATTTCGAAATCTTCCCTTGCGGCGTTAGCACCATAATCGCGGCCGCGTGCGCCCACTGGTTGAGCGTGGGATCGTATTGGTAATCGAAGCCGACAGATTTAGTGAGGGCTTCAATGTTGTGCTGGTCGCCGGTCAGGAAGTGCCAGCCCTGCTCGGCTCCGGGGCGATGGTAGCGCAGGAGAAGAGACTTCTTCTTGGCCGCAGCTTGCTCGGGCGTCTCTTTGGGATCGAAGCTGACGGTGACGATATCGAAGTCGGTCGAGGGGTTAAACTGCAGCGCGCGCAGCGAGCCAATGATTCCGCTTTGCACTTCGCCGCACAGCATGGTGCAGCCGTAATAGGCAAGATTCAGGATGACGGGGCGCTTGCCGAAGTACTCGCCCAGGCGCACGGACTTGCCCGTCTCGTCGCGGAACTGAAGATCGAGCGGGACCTGCGCATCGAGCTTCTGATCGACGCCCACGTTCTTCAACTGGGGCAGGCGGTCGCTGGAGGGCGGAATGTTCCATTTTACGATGTCGCCCTTCATCTGACCGAAAGCCGCAGGCGCCGGGACGGCCAGCGCCAGCAACAGCGCCGCCGGGAGAAGCACCCTCAACCCGAAATGGAAATTCAGCCGCACTTTTATTGGCCCGCTTTCCTGGTCTTGTCTTTCGGAGCCAGCGTTCCCGCCGAAGGGGCGGACGCCGCATCTGGCGCGGCACTGCGCACCGGCAACCCGCGCTCGGCAATCAGTTCCATCGCCCGCGAAACCGGAATCCGAGCTTGGCCCGAATCCTGGTCCACCCATCCATAACTCTGCAGGCGGCCTTCCTCGCTGTAAAGCTGATCGTGCATTTCTTCGACATCGTCACGCTGGAGACGGGGCTTGGGGAACGCCTGCACTTCCATGGGGTCGGCGCTCATGTCGACGTTGCCATTCGCATCCCGTGCCGGCGTCATGTGGCGCGTGTCGGCCTTCATTGGAACCATAGGATTTGCGGCGGCATGTTCCATCTGCGTCTTTTCGAGGTACCGGTACATACCCACGACGATGATGAAGCTGACCACGCACATGACCACCAAGCCGATCAGCGAGCCGACAATTGTGGCCGTGCTGAAATCTTCGCGCTCGTAATCGCCGTGGGCTCCGTTGTTATGCAAGTCGTTACTCATGCGCGGGCTCCAAAACAGCCGTGGTCAGCGGAGCGTACAGCGGCAGCAAACCCTGCCCCCGCAGATTGCGGAAGAACAGCGCGAACCAGAACCCGCCCATAGCCACCGGCACCACCAGGTTCAGCCAGTGGAAATAGAACCCGGCCTTATTTTCGAAATTCGGCATGATCTGCCAGTACACATCGAAGTAGCGCATGATCAGCAGCCAGCAAGCGGTCGTAACCAGAGTGCCTTTGTCCTTCTTCAACTGCGCCGACAACAGCCGGATGAAAGGAAAGACGAAGGTGAATAGTGCCACGAACAAGCTGAAGTATTGCCAGCCCCCGTGCAACCGCATGCGGTACCAGATGATTTCTTCCGGCAGGTTGCCCGCCCACATGATGACCCATTGCGAGAACGAGAAGTAGGCCCACATCATGGTAAAGGCCAGCATCCACTTGCCATAGTCGTGCAGGTGGTCGATGTTCAGGATCGATTTCATGGGCTCGTAGCGGGCCAGGATCACGGCCACGACCGTCGCCAGGCACAGCGCCGACAGCAGCTGACCGATCAGGAAGATCAACCCGTAAATGGTCGATGTCCAACTGTAGGACAGCGACATGACCCAGTCGACAGCCCCGAAGGTCACGGTAAATCCGAAGAGCAGAGCGCCTGGACCAGCCAGAGCGCTGCTGCGGGCGTGGCTGTGATTCCCTTCCAAATCCTGTTCCGCTGACCATTTTGTAAAAAAGAACGTCAGCCCGCCCCAAATCGCGAAGTAAATCAGACCGCGGATGATGTATTGCGGCTGATTCAGGTACACCCCGTGAACCCAGCGCAGATTCTCGCTTTCCGCTAGGTCCGCCGCCTTGGCCCACGGATAGAGATGCGGGACTCCAAAGAAAGCAAGAGGGAGAAACAGAATCGCCATGAACCAGAAATTCTTGGCCCCGGCTTCGAGAATGCGGCGGATAACCAACCCCCAGCGCCCGTTGGTCAGATGAATGACGATCAGCAAGCCCAGCGATCCGAGCGAAGCGCCCAGGCAGAGCATGAACCCCAGGAGGTAGGCGCGGTAAAACGCGTCGGGCGCGACGACGTAGCCGATCAGCGCCAACACTGCGCCCCCGACCCCGACCACCATCGACCGGCTGCGAATCTTGTCCACAACGGCGGCGGGGGCGGCGAAATCGGCCGCATTGAGGCGGGTAAGGGTGCTCATTCCGCGCCTCCTGCTTTCTTCTCTTTTTCGGTTACCATCGCGGGCTTCACCGGCGTCGCTCCCGAGGGCGCATCTCCTCTGAAGTTCGGCGGCGCGCTGGGCACGGTCTGCCCCGAAGGCAGGTCCGCGGAACTCGCGTTCTGGCTGAGTTGCAGCGCGCGGATGTAGGCGATGATGGCCCAGCGGTCTTGCGCCGGAATCTGCGCGGAATAGCCTTGCATGATGCCCAATCCGTTCGTGATCACATCGAAGAAGTATCCCGCTGGAGCCTTCTGCAAGCGCTCGATGTGGTACGACGGAGGCATGCGGCTGAATCCGCGCGACGGAATCATGCCCTTGCCGTCGCCCACGCGCGAGTGGCAGGGGGCGCAGAAAATGTTGTAGCGCTGCTGACCGCGCTCGAGAACCTGTTGCGTCACTGGAAACGGAAACGCGTCGCCCGGATTGTTGCCGATTTTGCCGGTGTAGAAATACGTGTCCTCATGCAACTGGCCGCGGGCTACCGTACCGTCCACCGGCTCCCGCGCCGAACGCATGTCGGGGAAGAAGTCGTTGCGCGCCTGCGGTTTGAAGCGCGGCTGGTCCTGCATATCCAGGCGGCAGGCGGCGGTGACGGCCAGCACAGCGAGTAGCCCGATCGCGGAAAGTTTTCGATAGCCCATGGCGTTATTCATCGGGCACATCCGCGATGGAGATTGGCTTCAGCCGTTCCAGAAAGCGCCGTGTTTCCGTAACATTGAATTTCGGGTCCGCGGCAAACACGCAGAGGAAGAAGCGGTCCTGCGAGGCGCGCTCGAACTGGGGCACATTGAATACTGGATGATGCGGCCGAGGCAGGTCGTTCAACACCAGCATCCCAATCACCGCCGAAAGCCCGGCGAAAAGAACAGTCAGCTCGAAAGTAATAATCACAAACGACGGCCAAGAATTCAGCGGGCGGCCGCCGACGTTAATGGGGTACGTAATGGCCGAAACCCAGTACTGCAGGCCGTAGCCCGTGCAGGCTCCGATGATGCCGCCAATCAAGACCACCAACGGCACGCGGTTTTTGGTGAAGCCGATGGCTTCGCCCAGGCCATGCACGGGGAAGGGGCTGTAAGCTTCAATATCGTTGTAGCCGGAGCGGTGCGTCGTCTTCGCGGCCGCGACCAGATCCGAGGCCGATTCGAACTCCGCCAGCAATCCGTTGAGGGCGCTCATCCGTGCTTGCCCTCCAGTTGCGGGGGGCCGGCATGCTTGGCGTCCACCGAATGATCACCAACCGGGTGAACATGAGACTCCGGCAGCAGCATCCGAATTTCAAAAATGGAAATCACGGGCAGCACGCGGCAGAACAGGAAGATCATGGTCACGAACAGGCCGAGCGTGCCAATGTAAGTCATCCAGTCCCACTTCGTCGGGTAGTACATCCCCCACGACGAGGGCACGAAGTCGCGGTGCAGGCTGAGGATGATGATGACGAAGCGCTCCAGCCACATGCCCACCAGCACCACCAGCGAAAGGATGAAGAGCCAGAACGGGCTGCGGCGCACCGACTTAATCCACAACACCTGCGGCACAATAATGTTGCAGATCCACAGCATCCAGTAGGGACCAGCATAAGGTCCGAAGAAGCGGTTATGCACCGTATACCAGTCAATCGACTTCGGCCCGGCGTACCAGGCCATGTAGATTTCGAGAATGTAGCCGTAGGCAACGATGAGCCCGGTGGCGAGCATGACCTTGGCCGCGTTTTCGAGGTGCCGGATGGTGATCATGTCCTTCAGGTTGTAGACCGCGCGCACCGGAATACAGAGGATCAGCACCATGGCAAAACCGGAGTAAATGGCGCCGGCCACAAAGTACGGCGGGAACACGGTGGTGTGCCACCCCGGCATGATGGAAATGGCAAAATCGAAACTTACGACGGTGTGGACGGAGAGGACGAGTGGGGTGGAAAGCCCCGCCAATAAGAGGTAGGCGCTTTCATAGCGCTCCCAGTGCCGCGCTTCGCCGCGCCAGCCCATGGCCAGGGCGCCGTAAATCATTCGAATCCACTTATTGCCGGCCCGGTCGCGCAGCGTAGCCAGATCCGGAATTAGCCCGGTATACCAGAAGACCAGCGAAATCGTCCCGTACGTCGACACCGCAAACACATCCCATAGCAGAGGGCTGCGGAACTGCGGCCAATAGCCCATCGTGTTCGGGATGGGGAACATCCAGTAGGCCAGCCACGGACGTCCGGTGTGGATCAGGGGAAACAGGCCCGCGCACATGACGGCGAACAGCGTCATGGCCTCGGCAAAACGGTTGATGGAATTGCGCCAGGACTGCCGCAGCAGGTGGAGAATGGCCGAAATCAGCGTTCCCGCGTGGCCAATACCGATCCACCAGACAAAGTTGACGATGGCAAAGCCCCAGCCCACGGGGATGTTGATGCCCCATATGCCCGTGCCCTTCAGGAACAGATAGCCCACGGCCGTGCCCAGCATGAGCACGATGCCGGAACAGAACATCACGCCCGCGACCCAGCCGACGGAGAGCGGCCGCTCGAGAACGATGTCGCTGATCTTGGCCGTAATGCTGGCCATATCGTGACCCGGCTCGAGGACGGGTTCTTCGCGGTCTTCTAAGGGCACGGCTTGGGTGCTCATGTCTTAGCTTCGCTCCACCACAGCGTGCTCCACTGCACTGCTCGCACCGGCATGCTCTGCACTTTCAAGTTGCGGGTTCGGGTTGCGCACCTCGGCCAGATAAGTGGTCCGGGGGCGCGTGTTCAGCTCGGCTAACATGCTGTAGTTGCGGGCCTGGCCTTTCAGTTTTGAGACTTTACTATTCGGATCGTTGACGTTACCAAACACAATCGCATTCGATGGGCAGGCCTGCTGGCAAGCGGTCTGGATTTCGCCGTCCTTGATCGACCGCTCTTCGCGCTCGGAATCGATGCGGGCGACGGTGATGCGCTGCACGCAGTAGGTGCACTTTTCCATGACGCCGCGGCTGCGGATGCTGACGTCGGGGTTACGCATCATCTTGAACTGCGGCGTCTCCCAGTCCTGGAAGAGGAGGAAGTTAAAGCGACGCACTTTATAAGGACAGTTGTTGGAGCAATAGCGCGTCCCAATGCACCGGTTATAGACCATGTCGTTCAGGCCTTCGCTGCTGTGGACGGTCGCTCCCACCGGGCAAACCAGTTCGCAGGGCGCGTTCTCGCACTGCATGCAAGGCACGGGCTGGAAGCTCGCGCTCGGATTGTCGCGGTCGCCCTGGTAGTAGGCGTCGACGCGAATCCAGTGCATATGCCGGCCCACAACCACTTGCGGCTTGCCGACCACGGGGATATTGTTCTCGGAATGGCACGCAATCATGCAGGCATTGCATCCAACGCACGCGCCCAGATCCACCGTCATGCCCCAGGCGTAACCGAGCTTGTTGTAATTCGGATCCGAGTAGTCAACGTTGGGGTAAAGCGTCACATTGCGCTCAGGAGCTTCTTCCATCTCCCGGGCGAAGTTCGGGTTCGTTTTGTACTCCTCGAGCGAGCCTTCGCGGATGACCGGGCGGGTGCGGGCGACGCCGTGATCATCGGCGACGCCGGTTTCTATCGTCTGGTACCCCTGCGTCGAGGCCAGTTTGTAGGTCTGCGCCAGCGGGGTCAGCTTCGCCGTTGTCCGCCAGGGAGCATCGCTCGAACGCGCCTTATAGAGATCGAATCCCACGCCCGTGCCCACGCGGCCCACGCGGCGGCGGCCATAGCCCAGGAATACCGTGATGGCGTTATCGGGGTGGCCGGCCTGAATCCACACCGGAACCTCGACGTTCCGGCCCGCGATTTCGAGCCTGACCATGTCCTCGCTTTTGAGACCCTTGCGGGCTGCGTAAGCCGGCCCGATCCATGCCGGGTTGTCCCAGGTCATCTTGCTCATCGGCTTCGGCAGTTCCTGCATCCAGCCGTTGTTGGCGAACGCCCCGTCGTAGATGGCCGGATCGCCGCGGAAGCTGACTTCAATCATCGAAGCATCGCCGGCAGCGGCGGCAGCGGATTTACCTGCCGGCACGCTCGCCTTCGCCGTCACCGCTTTCGCCGGATACGCCGTTCCGTCCACGAAACCATCGTGCACCGTCTTGCGCCACCAGGTTTCGAAGTCGGCGCTTTTTGCCTGCCCTTGCCAGTAGCTGCGCAGAATATCGTGGCCCGTCAGGGTACTCTGTCCCATCAGCGCCGCCACCAGCTCGTGCGCGCTCTTGCCCTCATAAAGGGGCGCAATCAGAGGCTGGACCAGACAAACCGAGCCGTCGTAGGCCCGCCCATCGCTCCAGGCTTCCAGGGAATGCGCCGCATTCACGTGCCATTGGCATAGCTCGGCCGTTTCATCCTGATGCAGCCCGAAATGCAGCCGCAATCCAGCGCCGGAGTTCAGCAGCGCGTCACCAAAATTCAAATCGGTCGGCGCATCGTACACCGGGTTCGCGCCCAGAATCACCAGCACGTCGACTTTCTTCTCGCGCAGATCTTGCGCCAATTCCTTCAGCGACGCCGTCTGGTCCACAGGGTTCGCCAAAACAGTGTCGCTATAGACGACCGTTTTGCCCACATTGCCGAGATGCGCATTGATGGCGTGCGCCAGCGCATGCACCTCGGGAGATTGCTGATCGCCGGCGATAACAACCGAGGCGCCGGAGTGGGCCTTAAGATCCTCCGCCACCGCGCGCAGGAAACGCGCGTCTTCCTTCGCCTCATCCGCGCTCCCGCCGAGGCCGAGGCTCGCCGCCAAACTCTGCGCCAACCCTTCCACTTCCGACGCCCGCTGCGACAACCGGTGCTCCGCCTTTGCGCCCGTCGGCGACGGCACGCTCTCCACTACATAAAGCCGGTTCATGGCCGCATCGGGATTGCGCCGGGCGGCATAATCGTGCGTGTAACGCGCCGAACCGGGGAACGACGGCGATAGGAAGTCGGCATCGAGCGACAGTATTACGTCCGCGCCATCGAGACGGTATTGCGTCTCCACCGCCTGGCCAAACGCCAGCATCGATCCAGCCAGAACATTATCGCGATGCAGCGGCGAATATTGATGCCACTTGGCCTTGGGATACATCTTCAACAGCGCCTGGATCTGGCTGAATAACGTCGGCGAAGAAATCGGCCCGGTCAGGAGCCGGAACCCTTCCCCATCCACCGCCCGCTGTCCGGCCATGCGCGTCCGAATCTGGTCGGTAAAATTTTTCCAGGATCGCGTCTCGCCCAGGTATACCGGGGTCTGCGAGCGGTCCGGGTCATACATGTCGAGCAGGCTGGCCTGCGAGAAAATATCCGCCGCCCCCAGACTCGCCGGATGATCCGGATTGCCCTCAATCTTCGTTGGCCGCCCCATATGGCTCTCCACCAGCACGGGACTGGCGTAGCCACCCAGCGTCGTCGCGGAGGCATAAAACTGCGGGCGTCCGGGAATGACGTCATCCGGCTGCCGCACATAAGGAACAATCTGCTCCAGCGGCTGCCGCGTGCACGCCGTCATTCCGGCGAGAGCGAGCGATGCGCCCATCGTCTGCAGGAAACCGCGGCGCGATACCGAATCCAGCCACTCCGAAGACCCCTTGGGGAATTCGCGGTGCATCATCGCTCGAAATTCGTCGCTGCCCGCCAGCTCTTCCAGACTCCGCCAGTACTCGGGACCGCTGGTCGAGGCGATCTCTTCCCTCACTACGGCCAAGTCCAAAGCCTGGGCGTCGAGCGTCTTCTTCTTGTTCTTGCCCGGGCAAACATCCTCGCGTTTTGTGTTCTCAGCGGCCATTATTGACTCAAAACCTTACCGGTGACACGTCGAACAGCTCGTAATGTCCGTCACATTCCGCAGATGATACTTCGCCACCAGCGCCATCCCCAAAACTTTCTGGTCGGTGTAGTCTTTGCCGTCAAAGCTGACCGGCTCGCCTGTAGCAGGCTGTTTGTATTCCATATTGAAAACTTCATCGCGCGGGCGGAGATATTTTTCCGGAGCGCGGTGACAGTCGAGGCACCACTCCATCTGCAGGGTGCTGGCCGCATACATCAGAGGCATCTTGTCCACCGGCCCGTGGCAGGTGTTGCAGCCCACGCCCTTGTTGATGTGGATGCTGTGATTGAAATAGACGTAGTCCGGTAGATCGTTGAGCTTGCTCCAAACCAGCGAATGCCCGCTGCGGTAGCTCTCGCGCACCGGCTCGAGCAGCGCCGCGTTGGTCCAGATCTGCGAATGACAGTTCATGCAGGTTTTGGTCGGAGGGATGCTGGCGTAGTTCGACGTCTCAACCGACGTATGGCAGTAGCGGCAATCAATTCCAAGGCCGGCGACGTGGTGCTGATGGCTGAACGGCACCGGCTGCGGCTTGGTCACGCCCTGATAGGTAATGTACGGCGACCGTTCAAAAGCGAATAGCCCGGCAAAAGCAGCGCCGCCCAAAAGTACAACGGCAACAATGCTCGCCTTGGAATACAGATTAATGCTGCGATGAAAAATCTGCGCCATTCGAACGAAAGTCCTAATTCAGCAGCCCAACCGCTCGACCAGGGTGCCTTTAGGTTATGAAGCGGGGCGAAAGAAACCCCAATTGCACCTTTTCGGGTGCCGAAACAAATTTAAGAATGCGCTCTGCTTAAAAGTGTCAGTGAAACTGGTGATTATAAACAAGCCCGTGAGCTTTTGTCTTGTGCTTTTTCCGATTTCTCCCGCAGCGTTCTCACAAGAGGAAAAAATCCCGCTTTGGGCGGGAAATCTGCAAGGTTGTGTGGCGCGGGCGCCCTCGCCCGCGTGGTCTTGCTCTTGCGTCTGGGCTCTTGCGTCTGGGCTCTTGCGTCGTGAAAGAATCGAACAGAGCAAGGCATAGAACTCAAAGGCTCAAGCCAGACTCTCGCGGGCGAGGGCGCCCGCGCCACACAGGTCCTACCTCAAATTCATCGCCAAAATCCGCGGCTCCGTCATCTCCTCCATCGCATACTTTAGCCCCTCACGCCCCAAGCCGGAATCCTTCACGCCCCCGTAAGGCATGTGGTCGATGCGAAATGAAGGAACCTCCCCCGCCATTACCCCACCCACTTCCAGCTCGTCAAAGGCCTGGAAAATCCGCTTGGCATCGCGCGTAAATATGCCCGCCTGCAAGCCGTAATCCGAGCGATTCACCCGCTCCAGCGCTTCCTCAAACCGGTCATAAGGCTCCACTGTGACGACCGGAGCGAAAATTTCTTTGCAGTTCACTTTCATGTCCGGTTGCGTGTTGCTGAGCACGGTCGGTTCCAAAATCGCGCCTTTGCGCTTTCCGCCGCAAAGGAGCCTCGCACCTTTGGCTACGGCTTCCTCCACCCACTCCGTCGCCCGAATCGCATCTGACTCCCGAATCAGCGGCCCCACATCCGTCGCCTCCTCCATCGGATCGCCCGACCGCAGCTTCTGCACCCCCGCCACCAGCAGCTCCGTAAACTTCCCGTAAACACTTCTCTCCACGAAGATTCTCTGCACCGAAATGCACGTCTGCCCAGCGTAGGCATACCCGCCCACCACACAGCGCTCGGCCGCATACGCCAAATCGGCGTCGCCATGCACAATCACGCCCGCATTCCCGCCCAATTCCAGCGCCACGCGCTTCTTTCCCGAGCGGGCTTTGATCGCCCACCCCACCGGAGCGCTCCCGGTAAAGCTGATCATCTTAATACGCTCGTCTTCGATCAGCACACCTGTATCGTCATTCGACAGCATCAGCACATTGAACCCGCCATCCGGCCACCCCGCCTGCTGCACCACTTCTCCCAGCATCAACGACGCAGTCGGAGCCTGCGGCGCAGGCTTCAACACCATCGGACAACCACAAGCAATCGCCGGCGCCACCTTGTGCGCCACCAGATTCAGCGGAAAATTAAACGGCGTAATCCCCGTAATCGGCCCAATCGGAAAGCGCTTCACAATCGACCACCGCCCCGCCGTCGATTCCTGCCAATCCAGCGGCAAATACTCCCCGCCCAGCCGCGTCGCTTCTTCTGCCGCAATCTGAAAGGTAAACACCGCCCGGTCAACTTCCAGCCGCGCCACCTTGATTGGCTTCCCCGCCTCCAGGCAAATCATGCGGGCAAATTCTTCCCGCCGCGCCGTAATGCCCTGCGCAATCGCCCGCAACACTCTCTGCCGCTCAAACGCCGGCAACCGCCGTGCGGTCCCAAACGCCGTCACCGCCGACGCAATCGCCTGCTCGGCATGCTTCCGCGTCCCCACCCATGTCCGGCTCACCACGCTGCCGTCAAAGGGCGACCGAATCTCCTGCGGCGTCCCCTCTTCAAACCACTTCCCGCCAATCAAGAATCCTCGGGTCGCAACCTCAACTTCCGTCATCGGCGCCATCAGAGCCCTCCAAAATTGCAAACTTTAATTATAGTCTCGGCCTTCGCTCGAGTGAGCCGGGGCAAAACCCGTGTGGCGCGGACACTCCTGTCCGCGCGGTCTCGCTCGATCAAGCTTCTCGGGTCTCACCTCTCCCGATTTACCTCCGCCGCTTCAATACGCGTCCTTCTCCTTAAAAAGCAGCGTCGTCGACACCCGTTCGTCCCCATCAGGATCAAAGCTCGGCCCGTGATGAGAAAAGCTGGTTTTCGAAACCAGAAAATACATCCCACTAGCCGTGAATAGTTCGGAATAGTCCTGCTTGAAGGAAAAGACTCCCTCTTTATGATGGTACGGACGCTTGTGCCGGTGGATCGGATCAAAATCCGTAATCGCGAGAAATCCGCCGTTCTTCAGCACCCGATCCGCTTCCGCAACAGCCGTGAACAAGTCCTGCCGATCCACCAGATAAAGGCAAAATCCAAAATAAACCAGATCGAAGGACTGGCTTTCGAACGGCAACTTCGACGCCGAGCCCGCTTGCAGCTCAATCCGCCCGCCTCCCAACTTCCGGTTTCCCTCCGCCACGGCATGCTGCGACGGATCAATCCCCTTCCCCTTTGCATCCAGCAGCCCGCAGATCCGCGCCAGCTTGAAGCCGTTCGCACACCCGACTTCCAAAACAGAACCGATTTCATCCCGAAACGGTGCCTAACTCTGGTACAGCCAATCGACATCCGAAAACTCTTCTCCCCATTTGGCTGCCGCGGAATCCAACGCCGTCTTGTTTCTCCGGAAATAGTTGTCGCCCTCTTCGTCAAGAAAGGTCTTCGATTGATTGGCCATACTCTTCCCTAGTCTTGCACAGCGCGGGTCGTGCGGCACCAAGGAAACGCCGCTTGCGAAGGCCTGTGTCGTCACGGGCCCCCGCCAGCGTGGGCTTGGGTTTCGAGGACTAAGGTTGTCAGGTTTGAAAGGAGAGCCACATCAAGAAGCAAGACCACGCAGGCGAGGGCGCCCGCGTCCACAAAAAGCCCCAAACAAAAACCGCCCCAGCCGAAGCCGGGAGCGGCACAATAACGAAATTGCTAATGAGCTCTACACCATCTGTAGCACTTCCCCAGGCAACCGCACCAATCGCGTCTTCGGCGCATCCGCCGGACGCCGCGGCGCATTCTGCCGCTTCACCGCAGCCCGAGCCGCATTGCGAGCTTCCATTTCTGGAGTCGCCGCAGCCCCGTCCGCCGTCATCCGCTCCATCTTGATCCCAAGCTGGCGTTCCAGCGAATGCAGTTCCGAGCGCTGCTCCCGCGCGAACAACGTCGAAGCCACACCGGAGTTCCCGGCGCGCCCCGTACGACCTACGCGGTGAATAAAGTTTTCCGCAACCTCCGGCAAGTCATAGTTAATGACGTGCGCAATGTCTTCCACGTGAATCCCACGCGAAGCCAGGTCGGTTGCGACCAGCACCTGATAGCGTCCAGTTTGGAAGCCCGTCAGTGCCGCCGTGCGCTGCGATTGCGAACGATCACCGTGAATCATCGCCGCCGCAAAACCTTCGCGCGCCAGATTCTTGGCAATGCGCTCGGTTCCGCGCTTGGTACGCGCGAAAACGAGACAGCGTCCCGGCTCGTTTGCCAGCAAGCGTTCCAGTGCTTCCTGCTTGCGGTCCGAAGGCACTTCGAACGCCTGCACGCGAATATTGTCGTGCGGCTTCGACTGCGACCCAAACGACAGCCGCACCGGATTCCGCATGTAGTCATTCACCAAACGCGCCGCCGAGGCTTCCAGAGTCGCCGAGAACAGCATCGTCTGCCGCTCTTTCGGGAGTACTCGAACAATCCGCTGAATCGCGGGCAAAAAGCCCATGTCCAGCATCCTGTCGGCTTCGTCTAGAACCAGCGTCCGCAGCCCGCGGAAAATTACCAGCCCGCGGTCCAGAAAGTCTTCCAACCGGCCTGGCGTGGCCACGATGACTCTCGCGCCTTTGCGCAAGCTGGCAATCTGCGCCCGCTCGGAAAGCCCGCCCACGACCACCGCCGCCGGACCCAGTTTGGGGCCACGCAGGGCGTCATATTGTTCGGCAACTTGCATCGCCAATTCCCGGGTCGGTACCAGCACCAGCGCGGTGATGCCCGGAGTGTTCTTGGCCAGCAATTGCTCCATGATCGGCACAACGAACGCCAGGGTTTTTCCGGTGCCGGTCTGCGCCAAAGCGAGCAGGTCTTTCCCAGCCAGGGCCTGCGGAATGGCCGCATCCTGTACCGGGGTTGGGGTTACAAAGTTGTTAATGGCAAGTTGTTTGTGTGTGTAGGGGGAAAGCGATAGTTCTGAAAAATTCTGCATTGATCCTTCTGTGACTGGCGCTACAGGCGCAACAGCACACACGGAGGCATCCGGCGAGCGGCTACGAAAAAGCCAGTCTAGTGTTTCCTTAGAGTTACGCTGGATATCGACGGTGGGGACTAGGGGGCGGGAATTCTCAGATCGTCACTACTGAACCAGAAGTCTCACCACACAACCCGCTGAATTAAGCGTTAGACAGAGTCTACCACAGAATCCCAAGAATTGCACGCCGAAGAGCTGCGCATTGTTAATCCCTTAGTAACCTTTGGCTTCCTCCCTTCGGCTCGCTCGTGCCGCCTCCCATTTCCCTGTCACCCTGAGCGCAACCCTGAGCTTGCCGAAGGGCCCCCTGCCCCTGGCGCGCGGAACTAATATCTGTCATCCCGAACGGAGCAGGGCGATTCGCAAAGCGAATCCCCCTGCGGAGTGGAGGGACCGCTTTCCCTTCCAAGTTCCGATCCCTCATCACAACCCGGCACGGTAGAGCGGCGCTTCAGCGCCGCGTCTAGGCCAAAAAAAGACCGGCTTTAGCCGCCGGCCTAAGAGCTCCACGCAATTGATGTCCGCCACCGCACCGCGTACCATTAGGATTCCCATACCGGAGGCACCCTCATGAACTTCCAAAACCGCGTACTCTTATTCGTTGTCTCCCTCTGCCTCCTTGCTACCGCCCACGCCGCCGACACCCCCAAATACCACATCCTCCGCACCATGGCCCTGGGCGGCGACGGCGGCTGGGACTACCTCACCTTCGACCCCGCCGGCCACCGCCTCTTCATCGCCCGTTCCACGCGGGTCATGGTCGTCGACCTCGCCGCCGGACAGCTCACCGCCGAAGTCGTCAACACTCCCGGCGTCCATGGCATCGCCCTGGTTCCCGATCTCGGTCAAGGCTATGCCAGCAACGGCCGCGAAAACACGGTTACCGTCTTCGATTTGAAAGACCTCCACGAGATCGCCCGCATCAAAGTCGGCGAAGGGCCGGACGCCATCGTCTACGATCCATTCTCGAAACGAGTCTTCACCTTCAATGCCAAGAGCAAAGACACTACGGCCATCGACGCCACCACCGGAAAAGTTGCGGGCACAATTCCGCTCGGCGGCAAACCCGAATTCTCCGTCTCCGACGGCAAGGGGCGCATGTACGTCAATAACGAGGACAAGGCCGAGATCGTCGAATTCGATCCCCAGGCCCTCAAAGAAACCCACCGCTGGAAACTGACCGGCTGCGAAAGCCCCTCGGGCTTAGCCATGGATAGGAAAAACCGACGCCTCTTCGCCGGCTGCGACAACAAGAAGATGGCTGTGATGAACGCCGACACCGGCGCAGTCATCACCACGCTCCCGATCGGCGACGGCGTCGACGCCAACGCCTTCGATCCTGAAACCTTGCTCGCCTTCAGCTCCAACGGCGAAGGCAACCTCACCGTCGTCCACGAAGACTCCCCCGACAAGTTCACGGTCGTCGAATCCGTTACCACCGCCAAAGGCGCTCGCACCATGGCGCTTGATCCGCAAACACACAAGGTCTACGTCGTCACCGCAAAATTCGGCCCCGCGCCCGCTCCCACCGCGGACACACCCCATCCCCGCCCCGCAATTCTGTCCAATTCCTTCGAAGTAATTGAACTGGGGCAATAGCTCATGACAATTGCCTGCACAAAATCGCTGGGCAATCCAAAGCTAAATCTTATCCGTATTACCCCTGAGGGGGATTTCTGTCTGGGCTGTCCGCATGGCCCGTTCGCTTGCAGGAGGGCGAGTGGCACTGGAGCAAATCGTAAACCGCCGATTCGGTGCAGGAGAGCGGGTAGAACTTGACGGCAAGTCTTTCATCCATTGCGAGTTCAATGGCTGCCTGGTGGTATACGGCGGCGGCGAAGTTTTCTGGCAAGACGTCACCTGGAAGGACTGCGAGTTCAGCTTCGTGGGCGCAGCCAATCACACCATTCAGGTTCTGCAAGCCGTCGGCTGCGTCATCACGCCGCCCATCGGCCAGACCATCTATTGACCATCGGGTTCACCAGACCAGGGATCCGGGCGATCCTATTTTGGCTGGTCTGTGACCGGTCCTAGATCTCGAAGATTCGGTACGACGCCCCTGGCGATTGGCTCTGCAGCAGCGTTATCGCAACGTTTCGCACCGCTACGCCCGCTGTTGTCTGTCCTTCCAGAGATCCATGATGCGCGTGACCATGCAGCACCAGGTCCGCCCCGTGCCGGTCGATCACTTCCGCGAGTCTGGAAGTCCCCATAAACGGGAAGATCTCCGGCGGCTCGCCCTGAACCGTAGCCAAAATCGGAGAATAGTGCAGTACCACTACCCTCTTCGCCGAGCGCAACTGCGACAATCCCCGCTCCAGTTTCAACGCCTCGTCAATCGAAGCCCGCACAAATGTTTTAATTTCCGGCTCCCCAAAAGCCGTCAGCACTCCCCGGCCAAACCCGCCCACAAATCCTTTCGTCCCCGCAAAACCCACCCCGTCTCTTTCGTACCCGCTTCCGTCCAACACCTTCACTCCTGCCGATGTCATCATTCGCATCAGCTCAACTTCTTTCCCGCTTTCGTAGTCGTGGTTCCCCAGCACCGCCACCGTCGGAACCCGCAATCGCACCAACACATTCAGCAGTGGTTCCATTTCCGCAGGCTGTCCGTAATTTGTAAGATCCCCGGCAAGCACCAGCACGTCCGCTTCATCCCGAGCCTTCGTGAGTTGCTCCTGCAAGGGGGCCTGGTTGGCCAGCGAAAAATGCAAGTCTGCCGTGGCGGCAATTCTCATTCGGCGCCTTTCCGCGGGTTCATAATCTCCAGTCTTCGCCCCGCCACATGCTCAATCTTCCTCCGCCGGCCACGATGCTCCGAAAGAATGTCCTCGAATCCCCACTCCTCCACGTCGATCGCGAACGTGGCATCGTCGATCAGCCCCCCTCGAAACCCCCCGCTCGTACCCGGGAGCCGGACCTGCTCCGAGAATCTCGCCAGCAAATCCTGCCACACCGTTTGCGGAACGTAGTTGCTATGCGCCGGATATACGTAACGAAATAACACCAGCGCCCACAACAGCAACTCCCAATGTTCACCCACCAGTTCCAGAATCCGTGCCCACTCCAGTTTTCCATGCGTGGCAAACAAAATATGCGCGATATCCGCCCCGTCAAAACGCTCCCGGCGCACCACAAACAGCTTCGACGCCAGCAATTCTTCCGGCGCCAGCACCCGCGTCTCCACTCCCAACACATTCGCTAGCCGCGCCCGCTCAATCCACGAGGCGTCCACGCTCATCACCCCGTTGCTCATTCCCGTGATCAGATCGACAAAAAACCCATCTCTGTGCGTCTTCGCCAGCCATACAGGATCGCGAATCTCGCACGGGAATCCTTCCTCCCGGAGAAATGCCAGCGCCTCCGACGCCGCCTCCGGCTGCAAGAAGAGGTCCAGATCCTTCGTGAACCGGCACACTCCCGTATGCTCCCGCAGCGCAAAGGCCCCCGCCACGGCATATCGCAGCCCTGCGCCCTCGAATAAAAGTAGGACATCCCGAAAAAGCTCGCGCTGTTTTTTCGGGAGTCCCACTGGATTCGACGACGTGGGACTAACTTCGCTATTCGGCTTGGGTGATGGTTTCCCCATTCCCTCCGCCCTAGGCGGCACGCCTCGTCCGGGCAGCCTTCTTGGCCGCCGCCCTCCGGCCCTCGGCCCCTTTCGTTCGCACCGCCTTTTTCGCCGCCTCGTGCCGAGCTCCGGCCCCTCGTTTCTTAGCGCTCGCGGTAGCCTGCCGCGACAGCGATTTGTGTGATGCCGCGCCGAACCCTTCCTTCTTCAACGCGTCCAAGGTCGCCCGCGACCGCCGAACAGAAACCTTCGCCCCGGCCCCGGACTGCCCCTTGCGATGGTCGCGGCGCGCCTGTTCCCGCACCTTGGCCGTGGTCTTTCCCTTCGCCGGCGCCCCCAGCTGTACTCCAGCCCGCCGCGCCTTCGACAGCCCAATCGCAATCGCCTGCTTCGCCGAAGCCGCCCCGTGTTTACCTTCCCTTATATGATGGATCTCCTCGCGAACAAACTCCCCCGCCTGTGTGCTCGCCGATTTCCCTTCGCGCGCATCCTCCCGCGCCCGCTCCATTGTTTCCTTCTCCGGCATTCCCCACCTCCTCGGCGGAGGCTAACGCGAATGCCGTGAGAAAGGCATCCAAGGAACTCTGTAGTCGGTGAAACCGTTTCGGGTAGCGGTGCCCCTGCGGCCCATTGGTTGTTCGTCAGTCGGATCGGCGCCCCCCCGGTTACTGCACCGTCATGTTCAGCGCAGTCGAGTGCGAAATCGCCCCCGAATGCGCGGTCACAACCACAGACGCCGTTCCCCGTTTCGCTGCATATTCCTCCCGTACCCTCCGCAGCCACCCAGCCCCGACGGGTGGCCCACTCAAGCCTTCTTTTGGCTTGAGTGGGGCTTTGGGAGGAGGCAAAGGGGACAGGCGGAAGTGACCCTATTTCCGGCGATCCTTCTCACGTCCCGAAAATTACAAATTCGCAGATCACAAAATCACCAAATTAAAACTCCAAGCGAATGGAAGCAAAGGGACAGACGGAAGTGATCCCATTTCCGGCGATCCTTCTCACGTCCCAAGAATTTCAAATTCGCAAATCACAAAATCACCAAATTAAAACTCCAGGCGAACGTCCAGGATGATGACTCTTGGCGTTCGCAACTCGGATCGTGGTTTGAGACGGTGTACGTAGCGCTTGCGACCCACCGACGCGGAATCCACGTACCTATTGGTTATCCCGTGGATACTTGCTCCTCCCCAGAGCTTGCCTACCCGCTGAATTTCGAAACAGAAGAGCCACTCCGCTGTCCGGCGCCAATGCGCCTAAGCCGGGCTCACCGTCAACTCGGGCCCCTGTTCTCCCCGCAACAATTTCCGCAGCCTTTTACGAGCCCGATGAAGCTGGGATTTGGAACACCCCAGCGAGCACCCCAGGCGGTCCGCGATCTCCTGGTGCTCATATCCAAAAATGTCGTGCAGCAGAAAAAACTTCTTGTACCCCGCCGGCAACTGGCCTATCGCCCGCGCCAGATTCAGCCGATCGACCGCACCTGCCACCGAAGGATCCTCCCGGCCAAACTCGCGGCGAACCTCGCCTTCAAGATTGTTGGGCTCCAACTCTTCCAGACTCTCCGTCGGCTTCCTCCGCCGCAGATGCATCAGCACCAGGTTCACCGTCACCCGGTGCAGCCAGGTCGAAAACCCCGACTCGCCCCGAAACGTCCCGATCTTTCGAAACAGTTGCAGGAACGCCTGCTGTGTCAGATCTTCCGCCTCCGCCGTGTTCTTGACCATGCGCAGGCACACGCCATAGACGTTCTTGCTGTGCATCTTGTAGAGGTATTCGAATGCCGACGCCACGCCCGCCTTGGCCTGCTCGATCGCTTCCGCTTCCTGAATATTGTTCTCTGCTGGTTTCATGGTGATTTCGCCTTAGCCCGACCGCCGCCGGGCCCTTCCAACCTCACTGCCTTCTCTCGGATTGTCTAGTCGGCTTTCCTTCTCCTTTTGTCTTGTCTCTTTCAGTTTTGGTCAAAGAAAGCTCGCGGGCGTACCCCTTCCACGAACCCAGAAAATGGCCCGCCCGCGAGAAAGTGGTCAGTGTTATGTCTTGAAGTAGTGAGTGCTTCAGAAGGCCAAATCGGCCTCATTAGACTTGACGAGATCCGAAAGGATTTTGCTTTTCATTCAGGAAAACCACAAGGAAAAACAAATGGCGGAAGCGTGTGGGGGTCGAACCCACCGGTGACATCGAAGATGCCACCCACCGGTTTTGAAGACCGGGCCTATCACCGGATAAGAAACGCTTCCGTCGGCGCGCGAAGAAACAACGCGCGTGCAGCTTGTTATTGTACTTGGATCACACTCGAAGCGAGATTCTCTGGATGTTTTCTCCATCCTGGAACCGACCAAGCTCATCTAAGTCGGCTGATGGTGGGGCTCTCCCAAGGAGAAAGTTGCCATGCGCCGTTTCGCTCTCGTCCAGGTTGACGTTTTCACCAAGAACCGGCTCGAGGGCAATGCCCTCGCCGTTGTCACGGATGCAACCGGCCTGACCGACGCCGAAATGCAGGCTCTAGCCAAAGAAACCAATCTTTCCGAAACGACGTTTGTATTTCAGCGTGACGCTGCCACCGAGAAATCCCGCGGCGTGCGAGTGCGCATTTACACCATCGCCGAGGAACTGCCTTTTGCGGGCCATCCCACGCTGGGCACGGCCTTTGTTCTGCGCGCCGCCGGGGCAGCGCCGGAGATCGTGCTCGATCTCAACGTCGGCTCCGTTCCCGTTCGCTATGAGGAAACTCCTGGCCAGCCTTCTTTCGGTGAGATGCGGCAGCGCGATCCGGAATTTGGCCCGAGACACGACGCCGAAACCATTGCCCGCGTCACGGGACTCGCCCTGAAAGACATCGACACCAGCGTGCCCATCGAATCGGTATCCACTGGCATGTTCTTCACGGTCATTCCCATCAAGACTCTTGCGGCTCTCCAGAGTCTTCGCATCGACCTCCATGCCGGGAGCGAATATCTGCGGAAGAGCGGAGGGAAATTCTTCTATTTTGTTTCTCGCGAAACCGTCAACCCTGCGGCGCGCCTCCACTCCCGCATGCTCTTTTATAACGGGGAAGACCCCGCTACCGGTTCAGCCGCCGGATGCGCCGCCGCCTGGATGGCTGCATACGGCATTGCCGCGCCGAACGAGCGCGTGCTGATTGAACAAGGCCTGGAAATGAAACGCCCCAGCGAGCTCTTCGTCCGCGCCGATCGTGATGGCGGCACCGTCAGGAACGTTCGTGTCGGCGGCCATTGCGTTGAGGTTATGCGCGGAGAAATCACTCTTTAGCCACCGAAACAGCCTTCCTCTCCCGCCGCGCTTTGCTGCGTACGGTGGAAAACTTTCTCCCCAACCTGCCGCTGGCACTTTGGTGTCGGCACAAACTCCGCTCTGCACGCGCCCTTCGTCGTTCTCCCACCATGGTGTGTAGCACTGAAGTCGCATTAACTCGCGCGCTACTTTACACCACTTCGCTTCGCATTTACGATTCTCGCCACACTGGGTTTACACAAAATGCGTTTCGCAGAATCAAAGCGCAAGCAAAAAAGTTTCGCCAGCCAATCTCATCCCCGGAGAAACTATGAAGCCAAAACGAACCATCCTCTGCGCTGACAGCAACGAGCAAGCTCTCTCCATCCGCAAGATTCTGCTGGAAACACGCGGTTATCGCGTGCTTTGCTGCGGACGCGCGGACCAGGCGATGGAGCACCTGCGCGGCGGCAATGTCGATCTTGTGATCGCCGACCTGATCCTTCCTGACCTGGATGGCCCCAAGTTCATCGATGCCGTGAAGGCGGCTTCGCCACGAACGCCCGCGATCCTGCTTTCCACCCGGCTCAAGGTTTTCGAATACGAAACAAAAGCCGACGTATTTCTGGCTAAGAATTCTCAATCGACGGCTGAGCTTCTCAGCCACGTGAAGACTCTCCTCGTTCGCCGTCGAGGTCCGAAACGCACCGTGACACCGCCGCTGGTCCCCGATTCTCATCTGGTTCACACCACCGCCAGCGCCTAAAAAGCTCGTGTGGCGCGGGCGCCCCCGCCCGCGTGGTCTTGTTCGAAGCTTCGAGGTCTTCGTTCGAAGCTCCTAAGAACTCAAGAACTCCTCGCCGAAATCCTTGCCCGCCGACAAACATTCCTCGAGGCCACAGGTCTTACCTCCTCGCCTGCGGGCGAGGCGCCCGTGCCACACCGGCTTGGCTCACATCGTGTAACATCGTGGGTTAACGAATGCCCGCTTTCATACAAGCCGAAAATCTCGCCAAAACCTACCGCGTCGGCAAAGTCGAGGTCCCCGCCCTTCGCGGCGTTTCGTTTGAGGTCCAAAAAGGCGACTTCGTCACCATCGTCGGCCCCTCAGGCAGCGGCAAATCCACACTCTTCTACCTGCTGGGCGGCCTCACTCACGCCACCAGCGGTCGCCTCATCATGGACGGCGACGACGTAGCCAAGCTCTCCGATTCCGAGCGCACCCGTATGCGCCGCGAGAAAATCGGCTTCGTGTTCCAGAAATTTAACTTGCTCCCCACCTTGGATGCCCGCTCCAACATCGACATCGCCCAGGAAATCTCCGGCCGCCGCGCTGAACACGCCCACTTCGAAAAAGTCTGCGGCCTGCTGGGTCTCGAAAAGCGCATGGACCACAAGCCCTCGGAAATGTCCGGCGGCGAACAGCAACGCGTCGCCCTGGCCCGCGCCCTCATCAACCGCCCCGCGCTCATTCTTGCCGACGAGCCCACTGGAAACCTCGACTCCAAAAACTCCGTCGCCGTCCTCGAAATGCTCCGCCAAGCCAACGCCGAATTCGGCCAAACCGTGATGATGATCACCCACAACCCCGAAGCCGCGGCCTACGGCAACCGCATCATCCATATGCGCGACGGAGAAATCGTCGCCCCCGAACTCGACCCGCAGTGGGTTGGGCACAGATAGCTGTTCCCCTTTTCGCTTTCCACTCAATAGTCGGGTGCCCCACTCAAGCCCTCTTTTGGTTTGAGTGGCGCTTTGCTCCCTATCTAGAAACAACGAGCGCACACCCTCACTTCGCCCAAGCCAATCCATCCGGATACTTCCCCGCAACAATCCGGCTCGTCACACTCCACTGCCCCAAATCAATCGCTACAACCTTCCCTGCCGCGCACGAAACATACGCCACCTTCCCATCCGGACGAATCAGAATCTCCTGCGGGGAACCCTCCACAGCAATCTTGCGCGAGACCTGCATGCTGCCCAAATCCACCACAGCCACCTGATTCGCAGATGGCACCGCCGCCAGCAGCCAGCGCCCGTCCCCGGTAGCCGCCGTTCCATAACCCAAACCAGGCAGCGTCACCCATGCCTTCACCTTGTGCGCCGCCGCATCGATCACAGCCAACTGCGGCTTCGTCTGATCCGACGTAAACACCAGCTTGTCGTCCGCGGAAACCGCAATCCTCTGCACTTTGCCCGACACCGGAATCACCGCCGCTAGCTTCCGCCCCACCAGATCCAGAACCGAAACCGTCCCCGGCCCAACGTTGGCTGTATAACCGAGCCGCCCATCGTGCGACACCGCCAGCATATGCGACTCCTCCTGCCCCGTCGGCACCGAACCCACAATCTTTCTCGTTTTCGGATCGACCACCGTCACCGTCTTATCCAATTCGGTGGTGACATAAAGCAGCCCGCTAACGGCATCCAGTAATGGAAAATGCGGACGCACCCCGTGCCCAAAATCAACCTTGCCAACAATCACCCGCGAAGCCAGATCGATCACCAGCATCTCGCGGCCATCAATCCCCGGACTTCCAACTCCGGAACTCCCATAAACCGGCACAAACGCCGTCCGCCCATCCGCGGAGACGGCAATCTCGTGCCCATGCACCCCAACCGTCTTCTGGGCGATCCTCG
>Ga0209863_10000276_pt1 | contig 29680 bp, 24 predicted proteins | sample OrgsoiDNA2013046_FD_185796 | JGI IMG/M metagenome (GOLD analysis project Ga0209863, IMG submission 185796) | Permafrost soil microbial communities from the Arctic, to analyse light accelerated degradation of dissolved organic matter (DOM) -... | ecosystem: Environmental > Terrestrial > Soil >...
CGGACCCCGTCAACGGCGGCCAGTACATCTCCGCCCACACCATTACGGCCGATATCGGCATCTTCACCGCGCCGGGCACCTGGCCGGTTTACACATCGATTGAAGACGAGAGGATTTTCGTGGGCGGCGTGCGCAACCCCATCTTCCCGCTGGAAGGGCAGGAGAAAATATTCGGCGACGCTTTCAGCACGGATTCCTCGACGCAGGTGGATATTTACGCCGTTGACGTAGACCCCTGCAAGTTGGATGTGAACGGGGCGTCGGTGCGCACGCACCGCCTCTACATGACTGCGGACCCGTTTGGCCCGCCTCTGGGCGGTTTAAAGGGGCGCGCCAGGTTCCGTGCGACCATTGGAAACTTTCTTCCGGCCACGCGCGAAATGGCGGCTGTCAGCCGCTCCCTCACCAATGGATTGCCTGTCGACTCCGTCCTCAACAACCCTCTCCATCCCAACAACAAGCTCATTGCCAACGGCTTGCAAGCGGGCATTTTTCAAGCGCCGCAATTTACCTTCATTTTCCCGGAAAACCTGGCCATGGGCAGCCAGCAGATTGCGCTTACCTTTGAGGAATTTCCGTTCCTGGTAAACGGCTCCGGCCTATATGTTCCCTTCAACCCCGCTCCGGGGGCCCCGGCCCCGGGGAAGATCGGACAGCTCACCCCTTTCCCCAGCCCGTCAGCGCCGCCCACAAGCTGCAGCATCGCTGGAAGCTTCTTTCAGCCTCCAGTGGCCAATGCGGGGTCTCCGCAGACCGTGTCTTCGGGTTCAACGGTGAATCTTGACGGCAGCAACAGCACCGATCCGAATATGCCGGCTCAGCCGCTGATCTATACCTGGATTCAGTCGGCCGGCCCGGCAGTGACCCTGCTGAACGCGAACGCGGCCAAACCGCAGTTTGTCGCGCCCACGCTTCTTCCAGGATCCACTCCGGCGATACTGGCGTTCCAACTCGCTGCGTGCAATGGCTTCACTTGCGGAGGACTCGCCACGGTCAACGTAACCGTACAAGCGGGTAACGGCGGTCCTCAGATGACGTTGAGCGTAGACAAATCGAACCCGTTGATCTCGCAGGTCGTGAACATTAAATCCAACACGACTGGCGGCGCCCCCGGCGCGAGATATACGTATACGTTCACTCAGATTGCCGGCCCGGCTCAGGCAACCGTGCAAAGCGCGAGCATTCCTGGCGGCGATTTAGACACGGACACGTTCACGGCAACTCTGCCAGCAGGCACTCCGCTGCCGGCCACCCTGACGTTCCAGTGCAAGGTCACCGACTACGCTCTCAACACGGCGACCGGTACCGTCAACGTCTACGTCGGCAGCGATACCGTCACACCCACCAACGTGGTGTACTCACTCAGCAAATCGCGATTGCAAATCGCGATGACCGACAACGCGCTGCCGAAGGGCGCAGCCATCCTCACGGTAACCCCGATGGTGAACGGAGTGCCGATAAGCGCCGATATCGTGGCTACTTATGACCCTGGGCTGGATGCTTACAACATTCTGGCGGCGATTATCAATCCGATCCCGGATAGCGTCCGGATCAGGTCTAACTATGGAGCGAACATAGTTACCCCAATCACCAGGATCCGTTAGATCGCGTGATTCTTTTGAAGGGCGGGGGACAGTTCCCGCCCTTCTTTTTCAGTCCGGAGCCTGGCTGTTCAACGGTCAGACAACGTTCAACAAGTTAATAAACAATTCGGAGGAACAGACCTTGAAACAGGCTAACGTAATCGACAATCGTGAAAACGAGAAATACAAGAGATCCCTGCTGGCGACATCCATTGTGCTGCTCTTCGCGGCTCAAAGCCACGCTGCGACGGCTACTTCCGTCGTGGCAAGCGTGACCTCAGGCGTTCCCGGCGGCTTTATCTTCGACGGAACCAATAACTGGGTTGCGGACGCAGCGAGAGGCCTATGCCGGATGGATCCGAACAACGGAGGCTTTTCGCTGAGCAGCTGTGTACAGCCGTCGACAAAGAATAAAGGCTTACCCATAATCGGGCAGCCCGCCTTCGACCCCGCCGGCCAATTCGTATACTTGCCCGACCAAAGTATAGGCAGCAACGGAATCTGGCGGTACACGCTCAGTGGACCCGGAGGCACGTTCGGACAGCCTGTTAACATCGCCGGAACAGCCGGTCTGGACGTCCAGCAGCCAGGGGCAATAGCTTTTGGCCCTGACGGGAACCTTTATGCGACCATGACCGCAACCGCCAACATAGTACGTGTCAATAACCCGGCTGGCGCCGCCCAAACCGTGGACATCATGTCCACAACCATAAGCGGCCTTCCCGCGCACGGCCTGGCGATAGTCGGCACCCAACTCTGGGTTGCGGACCAGGACGGCATACTCGACATTGTCGATCCCGTCGGGTGCGCAAACAAGTGCAGAGGCGCGATTCTTACCCAAATCATCGGACTTACCACGCCTTTGTCTATCACCTGGGATGCAATAAACAGCTACGCGTACATAGGCACGGCGTCCGGAGTGATCCGGCATGCCAGGATCACCGGAGTGACCGATACCTACTCCAGATCCTACCTCAATGCCGCCGGCGTCCCCGGGTTGTTCAGTAATGTAACCGCGGTCGGCCTGGACGGCGCAACAGGCAATCCCCCTCCCGGCGCAGCCAATCTGTTGCTCGTGGACGATGCCACGGCCGGCCAGGTGACGGGCGGAGCGAGTGTTTACTCGGTGCCGTTCTTCATTCCCAATTCGAACCCGCCCGTGCCATCGCTGCCCGATGGCCAGGGAGCCACTCCCCAGCCGCCCATAACGGTTCTGCCAACCATTTTCCCCATCCCCGTCGCCAACCCCGGCGTTCTCTATACCACTGGATTGACAACCCCGAAGGGCGCTGTCTTTATGGGAACTCACCTCTGGGTTGTAGACGCAGCCCTTGGTTTCTGTAAAGTCGATCCCTCTCTGCCTTCCCCCAGCCTGACCGCCTGCGCCGCCTTGCCCCTGGGCTTCGTACCCGGCGCGCCGGCTTTCGATCCCGTTGGCAAATTCGCCTACCTTCCGGACACAACCGCGGCCGGCGCGGGTATCCTGCGGTTTCCGTTCAATACTGTTACGGAAACATTGGGCGTTTCGACAACGGTTGTGAAAACCAACCTTCTGGTCGCCTCCGCTCCCGGCTCTTCGGCGCCGACGGCGCTTGCATTCGGACCGGACAAACACCTGTACGCAGCGATGGCGGGAAGCACGAACATTTTGAGGGTTACCTTTCCGGCTACGGCAAAACACACAGTCACGTCTACCGGCACGATGTTCCAGGCGGGAAGCGTCAATCTGGCATTCTACAAGGCAAACCTCTTTGACGTGGAGCTCACCAACTCGAGCACCCTGTTCAATGACACGCTGTGCAATGGGACCTGCACGTCGTTGTTTCTCGCAGTGGTATTGAATGCGCCAGCCGCGGTGGCTGCCGACGCCAACTTCGTCTATATCGGCGATGCAGGCGGCATAGTATGGCGCTACGATCCCGTAGCGGACACCATGACACGGCTGGCCGATACCGGTGAGGCGAACGGAGCTCCGACGCCGTTCTCCGCCATCTCTGGAATTGCCGTGGACAACCTGGGCCAAGTGACTATCGTGGACCAGACCACTGTGTGGAAGCTCTCTACGGCCGTACCCGCAATCATCTCGCTTGCGCCCAACCAGGCGCCGGAAGGCTCGGTAAATACGATCACCATTACCGGTACCGACTTCCAGCCGGCGCTGGTCGTCAATACCTGCTCCGCGATCGTTCCGGGTAACGTAACCTTCGTTAACTCGACTAAGCTAACGGCTACGTTCTCCATCAATCCGCTGGGCCCGCTGGGAGCCTGCGCCATCACGGTGACGACAGCCAACGGCACGAGCGCCGCTTCCAATTTCAAGGTTCTTATCGGACCGCCCGCGCTCGGTGTCATCACGCCCTCGTCGGGCTTCAGAGGCCGTACCGTACCCGTAAGCATCACCGGCGCCAACATGACCGGCGGAACGCTGAATGCCATTCCGGGCATCACGATCACCGGAGCCCTGGTTACCGATACTCTGGTCACGGCCAGCTTTGCGATCGATCCCGCTGCCACGCTTGGAGCGCAGAACATCATCGTAACGACGCCGAGCGGCCCCAGCAACGCGTTGACATTCACCATCAGCGCGCCTCCTCCGGTGCTCACCAAAATCACCCCCAGCCAGGGCGTGGCTAACTCGACAGTGCCGGTAATCCTTACGGGTACGGACCTGGTCGGGGCCACACTGAACCTGCCCACAGGCTTCACGTTTAGCGGAACACCAGTGGTGACGAGCACCTCGGTTACCGCCACGCTCCTTATCGACTCCACGGTTGCAGCCGGATCGCAGAGCATCGCGGTCACCACCACGGGCGGCACCAGCAACGCAGTGATCTTCAAGATCCTGCCCGCGCTGACCAGCATTACTCCAAACCTGGCCAGAGCCGGCACCTCCACCAATATCGTTCTTGCGGGCACCAGCCTCGGCAACCTCGCCGGCGTGACCGCGGTGAATGCGGGCGCGAATATCACGGTCACGGCCCTGGTTGCAAGCGCCACTCAAGTCACCGCCACCTTCACCAGCCTGGCCAGCGCTCCCGCCGGGGCGCAGAGCATCACCGTCACGGACGTGAACGGCACCAGCAATGCGGTGACGTTCACGATCACCGGTCCGGTTCCAGTGCTCACCGGCATGAGTCCCAATACGGGCGGAACCGGCGCGACCATACCGGTAACCCTGACGGGTACGGGCCTGGTTGGCGCTACGTTGAATCTGCCCCCGGGCGTTACTCTCGTCGCCGGCACGCTGGTCAACAACAGCTTCACCACGGTCAGCGCATCGCTCCTGATCGCCGGTAACGCTCCCCTCGGTCTGCAGACCATCTCGGTCACCACGCCGGGGGTGGGCAATACCAGCAACGGCCTGGGCTTCACCACCTTCGCCCTGGCGCCGCTGCTCATCAGCCCGCTCGCTCCCACGTCCTCGACTGCCGGAGTCACCATCCCGGTAACCCTGAATGGCAGCGGCTTCGGCGGGGCCACTTCGGTGGACACTCTCGGCACCGGTATCACGGTTTCCGGCTTTACCGTGAACCTCGCGGGAACTAAAATCACCGCCACGTTTGTCATCGGGATCGATGCCACAACGCAGAATATTTCGGTCACGAATCCGAACGGCACCAGCAACACCGTGCCGTTCAGCATTGTGCCCAAGATTGCCACCATCTCCCCGGCATCGGGCGTAGCCGGCCAAAGCGTGCCGGTAACCATCACCGGCACCACCCTGACTGGCGCCACCGCCATCAGCACCGGCACGGCCGGCATCACCGTCTCGAACCTGGTGGTCGTCAGCTCCACCCAGATCACCGCTACGTTCCAAATCGCCCCGAACGCCGTCCAGGGAAACCACAGCATTTCGGTGGTAACTCCGGCGGGAACCACCACGGCGGTCACATTCAACGTTCTGCCGCCGGCTCCGGCGATCACTTCGTTGAACAACACCACAATCAGCAAGCGCAGCAATAACATCGGCATGAACGTCAACGGCACCAACCTGGGTAACCTGGGAATCGGCTCCGTCCAGGTGCTCTTGAATGGGGTTGCGGTCGGCAACACCATAGTCAGCATCACCAACTTCCAGCCCAGTCAGACGAAGATCGGGTTCAACTGGACGTTCCTCGCCGCCGCTCCGATCAGCGGCGCCGGCAACTCTTACACCATCACGGTGACCACGCCCAGCGGAACCAGCAACGCGTTCCCCTTCACGGTCACCAACTAGCTTAGCTAGCTAGCGAGCTGTACCCCAGTCCGTGCCCGGCCGGTCTTCCAACGACCGGGCACGAACTGGATTCTTCCCCACCTGCTCCTTCCTGCTCCTTCCTTCTTTCCCCGAACAATCGCTAAACGCCTCCACTTCCCACGCACCCCGCGGGAGCGCTCACCGGTTCGCCGGCGCAATCTCGTAATCATGAGTTTGCGGAATCGCGGCATGACGCCACTCCGCACGTTTCGACTCCTCGCGTTCCAGCATCAAGGCGCGCACCCGGCCGGCCTGTTTCAGCATCGGCGTGGGCAACAGAGTCAGGTCGATGCCGCTTTCGAAACTCTCCTTCCAAAACTCGCCCATAGGCCAGCCGTCAATCGTAAGGCGATATTTTACGCGGCCGAGGCCGCTCACCTGTAGCGTTTCAATATTCATCCTCGCGGCGTTCGCGCTTTGGGCGATCCCGGCGGGCAAGGGCAGCGACCGGTCATCCTGCGACCACGCCACCACCAGGCCGGTTTCCAGCTCACGAACGGTCGTATTCTCGCTCCTCACAAGACGCTTTGCCGCGGCATCGATTTCCACTACGCTGACCGGAGCGGGCGCATTCCAGAAGGCAAGCAGATCGAGGGACGTGGCCGCCGGCCGGCGGAGTTGCGAAGCGACGAACGGAATCATGGTGACGCGCAGAGACGGTAGCGCGGCCTTTAACTTCAGAGTCAGGTCGTAACTTGCGCTGTAAGTCGGATTGTCCTCGCCCATGAGTACCAGTACCGTGGGCTTTGACGCCAGGATGGCGGGTTCCGGCGCGGCCCCCCGATCGAGACTGATAAACTCAACCTCCTTGTACGGAAACCTGGTGGCGAGGTAAGTTCCGAGAAACGCGGCATCGAGCTGCGGCCGTGCGGGATCGTCCCCGTAAATAACAACCCGGTCCGCATCGTTCAGATAAAAGCCGCCGCCTGCCTGCAGTTGAGAGCAACAGCCAGGAAACAACATGAGCGCCAGTATCGCCTTCATACATTTGTCTTAACAGGTTTCCGAACCGGAATGTATCCGTTGAACCCTGGTACTAAGGGTCGCGGATAGGACTAAACGATGAGGCGGATACGGGGCGCCCGGGCGGTAAATTTACATGCTCGCGAGCGGTATTTGCACTAATTTCAAATTTTTCGGAACCCAGCTACTCTCACATAGTTGCACTGAACCAACTGGAAGGATGAACAGAAAATGGGAACTTTTAACAGACGCGATCTTCTCAAGTACAGCCTGATTACAGGCGGCGCGGCGCTCGCGCTGCAAGGGGAGGACGGCGGCAATTCCGGGTCCGGTTCCTCGGGCAGCACCGGCTCCGTGGTCCCCGGCAGCACTCTCACTTCGAGCTCAGGCCAAACCAGCCCGCGCCTGACACAGTGGGTGGACGCGCTTCCCATCGTCGAGGTTCTGCAGCCTCTCGAAACAAGCACGCCTGGCGAAAAGGACAACTGCTATTTCGATGCCTTGGGCAACCCCTGTCCGTTCGATGTGATGGAGACGAAGGCTCGCGACTGGTGGGCAAACAACAAGGCGTCGTCTTACCCGTTGGTAGGCGGCCTTGCGCATCAGCGCTACAACGAGTTTCCCACGCAGAAGTGGTATCAGATGGACCTGAAGCAAGTCGACTGGTATTTCCACCGCGACCTGCAGACCATGGGAAAGCCCGCGCAAATGTTTGCGTATTGCGGCCCGCACGGCCCCACGGTTCCCGGCCCGATGATCCAGGCGAAGTACGGCGAGCCGATCAATGTGCGCTTCAACAATTTGCTACCCGCGAACCACGTCGGCTTCGGCGTTCCGGAAACCGCCACGCACTTGCACAACATGCATTCCCCGTGCGAGAGCGACGGGTATCCGGGCGATTACGTGTCTCCGGGCAATTACCGGGACCAGCACTATCCGATGATCCGCGCGGGCTACAACACTTCGCCGGCCACTAACGGCGATTACCGCGAGAGCCTGGGAACGCTCTGGTACCACGATCACCGCTTCAACTTCACCTCGCAGAATGTCTACAAAGGCATGTTCGGGTTCTTCAATGCCTTCGATGAGCTCGATTGCAACGACGAAACAGGGACGCTGTTCCCGAGTACCAACCTCCGGATGCCGAGCGGCAAGTACGACGTGATGTTGGGCTTTAACGATCCGCAGTTCGATTCGAGCGGGAACATCTTCTTCAACGTCTTCGATACGGACGGGCACTTGGGCGACAACATCGCGGTGAATGGCAAGATTTCGCCCTTCCTGAATGTGTCGCGCCGCAAGTACCGGTTCCGGCTGCTCGATGCCGGCCCTTCGCGCTGGTATCAGTTCTGGCTCAGCAAGGGGGCTCCGAAGGCCGGGGTCAACAGTTGGCAACAGATGCTGCTAGTCGCCAATGACGGGAACCTGCTGGAAAACCCCGTACCGGTCAATAACGTGACGATCGGAGTAGCGAACCGCATGGATTTGGTGATCGACTTCTCCGGTTACAACGATGGCGACACCGTGTACCTGGTGAACCGCGCCGAACAGGTCAGCGGGCGCGGTCCCACTTACAACGTGATGGACCCGGGCGTTCCGGTGCTGAAGTTCATTGTTCAGGGCAGAGCGCCGGCCTTCGACCCGAGCATGCCGTGGCTGAAATTACCAGCTCCCGCTTCGGGCGTGACCATGCGGCCCCTGCCGCGCCCCAGCGCCACTGAACTGGCGACGGCGGTGCAGCGGGAATTCACTTTCAATCGCCAAAACGGCGGCTGGACGGTGAACGGGAAGCTGGCCGATATCTCAGCCCCGACGGTTTCTCCCAAACAGGGTACTTGCGAAATCTGGACCATTGAGAACGCTTCGGGAAGCTGGTCGCATCCGGTGCATATTCACTTTGAGGAGTTCCAGATTCTGGACCGCAATGGAGTGCCTCCGAAGCCGTATGAGGTGTCCAGGAAGGATGTTCTTCAACTGGGCCCGAATGAAAAGGTCCGGTGTTTCTTCCGGTTCCGCGATCTGCAGGGCCATTACGTAATGCACTGCCACAACGTGGTTCACGAAGACCACGCGATGATGATCCGCTGGGACATCGTCAAGTAAGACTCCTAGCCACGCAGGACGCCGGGTTTCCCCGCGAAAGCCGCTTCAGCTTTCGCGGGTCTGGCGGCAGGACCAGAAGAAATAAAAAAAAGGAAAACTTTTGTCATGAATCGAAGGAACTTCTTTAGCGGCCTCGCCGCGGCAGCCGTACCGGGGACCGTAATGCTGCTGAACCACAAGCCGGCGAAAGCCGAGGTGGTCCGCGCAGTCGGCATGGGAAGGTTGAATATACCGAACGTCCCGGTCACCAGCCAGGACGGCCGGAAATATCATTTTTACAACGATCTGGTGAAGGATAAGATCGTCCTGATCAACTTCTTCTATGCGGAATGCAACGGCATTTGCCCGCGCATGACCAGCAATCTGCTTAAGGTCCAGAAATCGCTGGGGGATCAGATGGGCAAGGGCACATTCATTTATTCGGTGAGCTTGAAGCCCGAACAGGATTCGCCCAAGAAGCTCAAAGCGTACGCCGCCATGCATGGCATCAAGCCGGGTTCGGGCTGGCTGCTGCTCAATGCGGAGCATGCGGATATGGAAACTTTGCGCGAGCGGCTGGGCTTCAAAGATTCCGATCCGGTTCTTGACGCCGACGTGGACCAGCACACCGGCATCCTGCGTTTCGGGACGGATGTGTATGACCACTGGTCCGGCTACCCGTTGCTTGGCAAAGCGGAAACGATTGCGGAAATGGTGCGGCAGCTCGATCCGAATATACCCCGCCGGCCGCTCTTCTAAACCGGCTTCACAACGCGTCGCAAGCCCCAGTGATCGCAGGGTACGCACGAGGTCCTGCTCGATAGCCGGGGTTAGCGTTCAGCCGTCTGAATATACCTTCGAGAGTTGGGTTCGAGTAATGGAGAAACAAACCCTTGGAGGGAGGAACGTGTCACAAAAAGACGCCGGGCTATTACAGAAAGTCCTTGAAGATCCACTCGATTACCTGCCGTACTCGGCCATTCTGGAGTACAAGAAGGGCCATAAAATCTATGGCCATGACCAACCGTCGAGCAGCGTCTATCTGGTGATCGGCGGCAAAGTGAAGGTCTGCCGCCTGACCGGCGACGGACGGCATGTAGTATTGGATATCTATCAGTCCGATGAATTTTTCGGCGAATCGGCCTTCCTCGGATTATCGCCGCGCCGGACTGAAATGTCGGTCGCCATTGAGAAAACGAAAGTCATGGCATGGACCACCGGCCAGATCGAAGACATCGCCGAGCGCCGTCCACAGCTCGCCCTTGCGCTACTCCAGCTTTCCGTAAAACGTTCCCTGTATTTCGGGGAGCGCATCGAGAGTTTTTCGATGGACAATATCTCCCGCCGGCTGGCTCGGGCGTTGCTCCACTTCTCCGAACGGATGGGGCATGAGATTGAAGACGGGTCCGTGCGGATGGTCGCCTTCACGCATGAACTGCTGGGGCAATATGTCGGCACCTCGCGCGAAATCGTGACGCAATACATGAATCAGTTCCGGCGCCAGGGTTACCTGGACTATTCGCGCAAAGGCATTGTGCTGCGCCCGGAGATGGTACGCGGCTGGCTAACGCTTGAGGGTCAGCAGCGGAGCCGCCAGCAACCTGAAAACGAGTTTGCCCCAACCCCTCTTATGGCCCGCGATTCAGGTTATTTTGAGCAGCGCAACGGGAATGTAGAGATGGCCAGATGAAACCAGGTACGACCAGCGCGAACATTAAAAGTACTATTCTCGTTGTCGACGATGAGCCTGAGATTCTTACGTTCGTCTCGGGGTTTCTGACCCGGACCGGCTTCACCGTGCTCATGGCTGCAAGCGGAGCGGATGCCCTCAGGCAATCGAGAAATCATTGTGGCCCGATCAATCTTCTTCTTTCCGACATTGAAATGCCGGGGATGACGGGCATCGAGTTGAGCACAAGATTCAAACTTGAGCGGCCCGGCATGAAGGTGATGTTTATGTCTGGATACGCAGGAAGGATTATGCTCAACGACGGTTGGCATTTCCTACCAAAACCATTCGTCCCGTTGCAGCTTCTCGATCTGATTTCAAGCGTCTTGGTCGCGCGGCCGGAATGAGCACGCTACTTATTCCCTTTACCGGGCGCTTACCACAGCCTAGCTAATCCGATACCTTTCAATAAAGCATGTTTTACTGAAAGGCAGTTTTCATGAAAACAATCATGATTACTTCGCAGAAGGGAGGCAGCGGCAAGACCATGCTTGCGGCTCACCTTTCAGTTGAAGCCGAGCGCACCGGGGACGCGCCAGCGTGGATAATCGACACCGACCGGCAAGCTACCCTTACGCGTTGGCATGAACGCCGCAAGGCCGAGACGCCGCACAGGGGCGAGGTTCGATTAGAAAAACTCATGACCGGGCTTGCGGCATTGGCCGGTCAAGGCGCGGCCTACTGCTTCATTGACACGGCCCCCACGATTTCAGAGCAGACAGCCGCCTTGATCGGCCTTGCCGACTTAATTGTTATCCCCGTACGCCCTTCCCCTTCCGACCTTTGGGCCGTAACGGAAACCGTACAGCTTGTGAAGGATGCAGATAGGCCGTTCGTGTTCGTAATCACACAGGCGAAGCAACAGGCCACAATCACGGCCCAAGCTATCGCGGCTCTTTCGGAGCATGGCCGCGTTGCCAAGTCCCTCATTGCCGACCGGGTAGGCTATGCCGCAGCCATGACAGGCGGAAACACAGCCCCGGAGATCTCCCCCAAAGCCCCGGTAGCCGAAGAAATTGCAGCGCTTTGGGTTGAGTTGAAATCATGCTTTCATGAAAAGATGAAATCATTAAAAAAGATATCCAATGGCTAAAACTCTCCCGTTAGACAGTGCCGACCTTGCACCAGCAGCAAAAGGCCGACCGCTCGGCGCATCACGGCAACGCGGGGTTGTTCCTTCCGCTGAATTGGTTCCCATGCAGTTCAGAATGCCGCCAGATTTTGTAAAGGCATTCAAGCAAGCGGCACTCGACCGCAACCTAAAGCTAAATGAATTGCTGAATACATGCTTTGATGCTTTCATGAAAACAGCAAAATAACGGTTAGAACATGGGCAAGAAACGCGGCGAGGGCGGATTAGTTCAGGCGGGAGAAATCCCGGCAATGAAAGCATTGGCGAAGAAATTCGCACCGCCGACCCGCGCACAGCTTGACCTACTCGAAGTTGCCGCGACCATCCGGGAGCAACCGGACGCCGCAGAACGCGCGTTTATGGCGCGGCAGTTGGTTCAATGCACTTTACCCCATACCGACCCCGGCGACGTTCCCGTATGGCAACGCGAAAGCGGAAATACGGCTCTTGTGCTGCAACCCGGTTGGGATGCAGCGGCTAAACGCTCAGTTGGCTATCCCTACGGCACGATTCCCCGGTTGCTTTTGTTCTGGATTATTACGGAAGCCGTTCAGACGAAAAAGCGCCGCCTCGTGTTGGGCCGCAGCCTTGCCCAGTTCATGCGGGCCGTCGGTCTTGACCCGAGCAGGGGAGGGAAACGTAGCGATCACAAGCGCCTGAAAGAGCAAATGTATCGTTTGTTCAAGTGCCATATCGGTTTTCAGGCAACCATTGACGATGCTTCCGGCCACGGCGAACGGTGGCGAGATATGGCAGTTGCTCCAGACGGTGAGTTATGGTGGCACCCACACCCGGACCAAACTTCCCTTTGGGAAAGCTGGATTGAGCTAGGGGAAAAGTTCTTTCAGGCCGTTATCACTTCCCCGGTTCCTATCGACATGCGAGCCTTGAAAGCCTTGAAACGCTCACCTCTCGCCCTCGATTTGTACGCATGGACCACCTACCGAGCTTTCGCCATTGTGCAGAAGAACCATCCACCTAAATTCGTTTCATGGCGCTTGCTCATGCAGCAGCTTGGAGCCGATTACGGAACAGCGAACGACTTTCAAAAGAAAGCAGGGCGAGCTCTTCGCAAGATTGCCGCGCTATACCCCGGCTTGAGCATAGGCGCGGCCAAGGGAGGCTTTACCATCCACGCCACCCGCCTAGCCGTGCCACAAAAGACCCCCGCGCAGATACGGTGAAACGGTCCTTTCGCGTGTGCAAAACCGACGAATGAGCAAAGTTTTCCATGCTGAAACGGTCCTTATGCGTATGCTGAAACGGTCCTTTTCGACCGCGAAAAGTATGCTGAAACGGTCCTTCTACTTATAGTTAAAGATAGTAGTTGTTTCGTAGTAGGCTGCTCTCACCTGTGGATAACACTTCGAAGACCAAGCAAAAACAAGGACTTCGCTTCGCTCAGGCTCTTTGAAAAAAGCACGTAGCGCCGCCTATGGCGTCGCAACCAATGAAGCAAGGGCAGTAGGGAAAAAACAGGTGGAGGCGAAGCTGGGCAGAGAACCCAAAAACAAAACCCTTCCAATGAAAAGGAACACGGCGGGGCGGATGGTTTATAAAACCCACGCAGAACGGCCCACGTTGACGAGCAGGACGAGAACAGGGCAGGGGGGATACCAACCTACCGGCCACCCCCTGAAAACGCACCAGCGGGCCGTTTAAACGCGAAATTCGACCGTGAGCGCGTTTTCCGGCTTTTCGGGTAGGTGAGGGCAGGAAGCAAGGCGAAAGGCGTATCCAAGCGTTGTTCCTTTGGCGTCTCCCCAAACAACGCTCCGTTTTTGATATCAAATCGATGTCGAGGTGATACTCTTTGGATATGATCGTCGTTGTCGGCGGTATCAAGGGTGGGTCGGGAAAAACGACTGTTGCGACAAATCTCGCGGTGATGCGCGCCCTAGATGGCCGCGACATCCTGCTCGTCGATGCCGACGATCAAGAGACCGCTTCCGATTTTACGGTTCTACGGTCCGAACGAAACACCGGCGGCGTCAGTTATACGAGCATCAAACTGGCAGGACCGGCAGTCCGAACGCAAACGTTGCGGCTACAGGAAAAATACCAGGACATAATCATCGATACCGGTGGACGGGATACCACCAGCCAGCGTGCGGCACTCGCCGTTGCGGACGTGCTATTGGTTCCCTTTGTACCGCGCTCCTTCGATATCTGGACGCTAGAGAAAATTTCAGGCCTGGTTGCGGAAATGCGCCAGGCAAACCCCGAGCTAAAGGCGTTCACATTTTTGAACCGTGGGGATTCCCGCGGCCAAGACAACATAGACACCATCCAGGTCCTGAAAGAAAGTGAGCATATCGCATTTTTGGACGTAACACTGGGGGCTCGAAAAGCGTTTGGGAACGCCGCGGCGAATGGAATGGCAGTCACCGAACTGAAGCCCCAAGACTTAAAAGCCACGGAAGAGATTAATATACTATATAAATATGTTTTTGATATCAATATTGTATCTAGTTCAGAAAAGACCTGGCGGGCGAAAGCTTAATAGCTATGGCAATTACTCCCAAGCCTAAACGTATCGCGGCTCCAGCCGGCGTCGATGTAGAGGCTCTAATTAGCAAAGGCGGGAGCACGCCGGGGAAACCGAAGACCAATGAAGAGGCTGCGTTGGTGCTCAGGCTCCCGATGGTGATGATTGAGCAGATTCACGTCCTCCTGAAAGCGCGGCCCATCAAGACTTCGAGGCACCGCTGGATAGTGGAGGCGGTGCACGAGAAACTGATTCGCGAAGGTTAGATAAAATATATCAAAATAATATCAAAAATATATCTAAATAATATTATAATTGGCTTTGCTTTTACTCGTCTTCCACCATCTTCTGAAATCCCCCATAGTCGTTGAGGATGGCCTGCGAGAGCTCGAACAGGCGCTTGAGCAGATCCCCGGTGCCCGAGAATTCGATCTTCAACTCGCCCGGCTTCAGGTGGATCCCGGCCGGCAGACCGGCCAACCGGCGATCGCGGACATCCTCAGCCGCGGGAATCTCGATTTTTTTGCCCGGCGCGAGCTTCCGGTTGCGCGCCAGATCCTCCGCGAACCGGCTGCGCCTGCGGTGCTCCTCGCGAAATTCCTGGCCGCCCTGGACCCGTTCGAGCTGCTCAATCAGAGCCAGGCGGCCGGCGAGGAAGGTTTTGCCGGACTGGAAACCGGCGAAGGACTTGAGGAGGTAGATGGCCTGGCGCCGCCCGACTTGGAAGAGTTCTTCCACCACAGGGCGGTCGATAACGGGGGAGGGTAGGGCGCGAAGTTGCTCTATAATATACGGAAGCCTAAGTATCCATTGGGATTTGGCGGGCATAGAGGGCGTCTCCTTCCTTTCTATACGTTAGTGCACAGTTGTGCAAATAGGAAATCTTGTGCCTCCTAAAGTACGCCTGATAAAGGCAGTTTATCAGGCGTACTTTATGTTATTGTTGGCAGGTGGACGATTTTGAGCGGGAGCTCGGAGAGACCAGTCACGGGCTTGAGACCTGGACCCCGCTCTCGACCTACCGGCCGCAAGCTCGTGCCTTCCTCCTCGCCGCCAAGGCTTCCAACACTCTGCGCGCCTACCGCTCCGACTGGAACCACTTCGCCCTCTGGTGCGAAGAGCACGGGCAGGCTTCGCTCCCGTCCGTTCCCGAAACCGTCGCGTATTACCTGACCGCACTCGCCGGGACGCACAAGCCCGCCACCCTCGTCCGGCGGCTGACCGCGATCTCCAAAGCGCATCAGGCCGCCGGGCATCCTTCGCCAGCCTCCACCCAGCACGCCTCCGTGAGCGAAATTCTGAAGGGCATCAAGCGCACCTTGGGTACCGCCCAGCCCGGCAAAGAGCCGCTCTTTACGGCCGATCTGCGTAAGATGATTGCCGCCCTTCCAGACAATCCGCAGGGTGCGCGCGATCGCGCCCTTCTCGTGATGGGATTCGCGGGGGGATTCCGCAGGTCGGAACTCGCGGCCCTAAATGTCGAGGACGTAGCCGAAACCGGGGACGGGCTGGTGCTTTCCCTGCGGCGTTCGAAAACGGACCAGGAAGGGCAGGGGAGTAAGATCGCCCTCCCCTGGGGATTGCATCCTGAGACCTGTCCCGTCCGCTCGTACCGCACATGGAAAGCGGCCGCCGGGATCACCGGGGGCGCGGTCTTCCGCGGTATCGACAACCGCGGCCAGCTCGCGAGCGAGCGGTTGGACTCGAATTCGGTGGCGAGGATTATCAAGCGGGCGGCGCGGCGTGCGGGACTCGATCCCGCACCCTACGCCGGCCACTCCTTACGCGCCGGCTTCTGTACGCAGGCGTATCTGAACGGCGTGCCCGAGCTCGCTATCATGCGCCAGTCCCGCCACAAGTCGCTCGACACCGTGCGCAAGTACATCCGCGACCGGTCTCTATTCCGTCACAATCCCGCCGCGAAGCTCGGATTGTGAATGGTCAAAGAACTGTCCCGAGGTACCAGTACCAAGTTACTCACCGCTTTGTTATCCAGAGAGGGAACCACTTACGCTGGCACCATACTGGAAGGTGTGGTGCGGTTTTCGCGAGGTGAAACGCTATGAGACGCTTCCAACTTTTGCTGATTATTTTCGCTTTTCTGGGGATCCCAGGCGCGGTGTTGTGCCAGAGCCAGCCAACTCAACCGGCGCCGTCCGCGTCGTCCGTTTTCCAGAGGTCCTATCTTCTTGACATTCCCGCGACATCCGATTGGGGTTACGCCACGATTATCGTGCCTTCCGGTAAGAGCTTGACGCTCCAATTTGTCTCCGTTTGGGGCCAAGCGGGAGTTGGAACGAAAGCATCCGTGAGTATCAGTGCAACCGTGGCAAGTCAACAAAGCACGTTCTACATACCGATTACGATTCAAAATACTTCGGATGGTTTAGATAGCCTGGTTGCGGCGCAACCGGTGCAGATCATAGCGGACGGAGACACCACCGTCTACCTTCAGGTTTTCAAAGCGCACGGCACGAGTGCGGCAAAGTTATCGGTTTCGGTCTCCGGACAGCTTCAACCGATGCTGTGAACTTCCGCGGCGCGTAAAAACAACTTACTAAATTTCGAATAATGCATGGTTATAGCGGTCCTGCGCGATTTTGACATTGAGGCAGCCCGGGAGGCGGTCCGGGAAACGGGACTCGCTCTTGGCTTTCCCGCACCTGATCTGCGCCTCGCCCAGGCCATGGTTTCAGAATTGTGCCTCTACGCGCTCGCCTCCGGCTGCTCCGCCGATGTGTGGGTGACTGCACTGAACCGCGCAGGGCGCGCCGGCATCTCGATGGTGATGCACGCACCCGTTGAGATCACGGAGAAGGAATTTCAGGATGATCGGCTAACTCCGGGGCTTGGGCTAACTGGCGCCAAACGGCTTTCCGATCATTGGGAAATCAGCATCAGGAGCGGGAAGACAACTGTCCAGGCGATCAAGTGGCAGTCCGCCTCCGCGCCCGCGGGGCTTTTAAGCCGCTACCTTCATGTAATTGAAACCGCACCGCACAAAGCCTGGGATTTCGGACGGCAGGCCGTTCTCGATGGCCTCGGCATCGCAGCGATGGCCGCGCTTCACGCTGAAGCGATGAAGCATGTTTCCTCTCCCGCAAAGGCGCAGCAGTGTTTCGAAGAGGTTATGGCGCCCTTCGAAATGGTGTACCGGGGATACAGCGAAGCGCGCGCCTCCATGAACGAAATCCATAAACTGCTGGAGCAGGAAACGGAACGCATCGCCCAGTCCCTGCATGACGAGGCCGGGCAGGCCTTGGCCGCTCTGAGTCTTGGAGTCGGCGGGCTGGATTGCGGACAGGAGGTCTGCGCCGCCCAGGCGCTGCGCCTGAAAGCCATGGTGGAGCAAACCGACAATCTCTTTCGCGCGCTTTCTCACGAACTGCGGCCTCCACTTCTGGAAGATGAGGGGCTTGCTCCCGCGCTGCGCGGCCTGTGCGAGAGTTTTTCTTCGCGCCGCGGCATGCGCGTGGAGTTCAGCGACGGCCTTCAGCGGCGTCTGGACCCGCCTCTCGAGCGGGCCATCTATCGCATGGTTCAGACGGCGCTCGCCAATGTGGTGCGCCACGCGGGAGCTACGAATGTTGCGGTCCGTATTTTCGCCGCGGGCGCCTCGGTTTTGTGCGCGGTGCGGGATAACGGGCGCGGACTCGATCCCGAACGGCAGCATTCAGCCGGTCTCGGGTTGCGCGGCGTACGGGAACGCGCCCGAGCGCTGGGCGGCAAAATCGAACTCGAGTCCGTGCTGCCGCATGGACTCGAAATACGTATTTGTCTCCCCGATCCGGCGGCTGGTTCGAACGCTTAAACCGCGGGGCGCATCCTGCCGCCGCCCAAGGCCGGTTCGGTCACTTTGTCCGTACCCACGTGGCCGATATCGTGTGAGACGTACACACGCTCCGCGCGATACGGTGCTGTGAGTTCCATGTGCTTGTCACAGGGTTCTTGAATCGAGTCTTCAACTGTTTCGCGTGCGGTCATTTTTTCCCGTCCCCTCTGCTGCACCCCCAACTGCGTTCCACCTTTCGTGGAGTGGGCGTTCCAATCCTAGACGATTTTCGCCGCCTTTCCAGCTTGCCTCCGGCGCGCTTTTTGCCCGGCACTGCCCAGCGCCAGAAGTCCTCCGCCGATCAGCAGGAAACTCGCCGGCTCAGGTGTATCGGAGATTGTTCCCGGACCCAGGGGATCGGAGAAGGTGATTGTTCCCGCCCCGTTCGCATTGTCCGGCGTGTTCACGTAAGCGCCGAAGACATCGCCGGGGGCCAGAGTTACCGTCCAGCTGCCGCTTTCCGCGAACCCTGTTTCCTGGGATGGGTTGGCGGGATCATCCTCCGCATTCACCGCGTCGAAATCCGACGTGAGCTGGTAAAGACCGCACATCCCACTGGGAAAGCCGGTCGGGGCCGCGGGACACAGGACATAGCCTGCCGGGTCATAGAATGAGCCGGCATCGGCCGTGGTGAAGTTCCAATTAAAGGTAAGATCTCCGGAAAGAGTAACTCCGTCAGCTGCCGTATCGACTCCGGGGGTAGCGGCGCTGATGACGGTGGTGAACAGAGTATATGTGCTGATGGGCATCCCGGATACGAACAGGGGACCGCCGTTTGCTATGCCGGTTTGAGGATCGGCCGTGTTCACATCGCTGCCGGTTACGGTTGCGTAACTCGCCCCCGCAATGGAGTTCCCGTTTGCGGCGCCGCCGATCGTGTTATCGGAATTCTGATTCTGTAGATTCCAGCATCCATAGGGCAATCCGAATTCCGCGCCGAGCGTACTGGGATCGGGCGCGGTAAGACACGCGTTAGCGGGAATCAGATCGCGGAAATTGATGGTACCGCCAATGGCGGGCACGCCGGTTAGCAAAAGCAGAGGGGACAAGAGCAACAACAAGATGCGTCGGTTCATTGCGAGGTTCCTCTTGGGACCTATGGCAAGAGTAGAAGCCAACGCCAATCCGTTCAATTGTCACAATTACCTAATGCTCTCCGGAAAACTACCCTGGTTTTTATCGAGCTACCGCTGCCGCTTTTGCGTTCAAGCCCATTAATTGCCACGCGGCGACACCTCGCAATGTTGGCGCGGGATTGCAAACGGGTACCAGTACTTTCAGCATCTGAATTGGTGTTCACTCCACCCCGCACCGCTTAAAAAACTGATACTTTCGATAACACCTAAACAGGCAATAAACACAACAGGCTGTGGGCCGCCCGCAGTTCCCGCTTGTTTTCAAAAGGAGAGAACACTATGTCTATTCGAGTTGTTGTAGCCGACGATCACGCAATGCTTAGAGACGCGCTGACTGTATTCCTCGAAAAGCATGGCTTTATTGTGGCTGGGGAGGCTGAGGATGGAGCGGCCGCGGTGCGCGTGGTACACAGCGTCAGGCCGCAGATGGTAATCATGGATCTCTCCATGCCCGTGATGAACGGCATTGACGCGGCTGAAGAGATTCGCCGCGATTCCGGGATTCCCGTAATACTGTTGACCATGCACTCGGAAGAACACCATATGCTGCGGGCGTTCCGGGCCGGTGTGACGGGGTACGTGCTGAAGATGGAAACGGCTTCCGACCTTTTGGTTGCCATCCGCGAAGTCAGGCGCGGCAATACGTATCTGAGCCCGGGCATCTCTGCCAACGTAGTGCGCGAGATGCTGCACAAGGGACCTATCCGGAAGGAAGTCCTTACGCTTCGGGAGCGGCAGGTGCTCCAGTTAGTGGCGGAGGGCAAGTCGACCAAGGAGCTCGCCGCGATACTCGGTATCAGCGATCGGACCGGCGGTTCGCACAGAAGCCGCATGATGGACAAACTGCAAATACACGAAACCGCAAATCTTGTCAGGTATGCCATTCGCGAAGGCCTGATCCAGGCTTAGCTAAGGGGCATAGGTAACTATACCTAGCTAGCCGTATTCTTCCGGACTAACTTACAATGACCACTCTCCGCGTTGCAGGGCTGCTGTCTATCGCCGCGATTCTCTTCCCGCTTCACGCCGAAACCGTGGCGGGCAGAATCGTGATCACGAAAAAGTTGACGCGACGCAGAGTGACGACGCCGGTGCCTCTCTACGACCGCGGACCGGCAGTCGGTCTGGGAGTGGATACCGAAGATGACCCGCTCGCGTTTGAACGCTCGCGGGTGGTGGTGTATCTGGAAGGCAGCGCCGCGGGTTCGCCGCGGCCGGCCGGTTCTCAACCCGTGGCCAGAATCGACCAGCAGAAACGGCGCTTCTCTCCCGAGACGCTGATCGTCGAGGCCGGATCGAAAGTATCGTTTCCCAACTTCGACCCGATCTTCCACAATGTTTTCTCGCTCTCCCGCGCGAAGACGTTTGACCTTGGAAACTATCCCATGGGGGAGACGCGCGTCGTGACGTTCCCGGATCCGGGTATCGTCTATGTGAACTGCCACCTGCATTCGAACATGACGGCGACGATCGTGGTCGCCCCGAACCGCTGGAATGTGAAAGCGGACCGTGACGGCGCATTCGAGTTGTCCGGCGTACCGCCCGGCCGGTACACAATTGTGGCCTGGCACAAAGCCGCCGGATTCTTTCGCCAGCGCATTGATGTAACGAGAGGCCAGGGCGCTCGCGTAGAATTCCTTATCCCGATCCATTTCGAAAAAAACGACATTGAGCCGCTGCAGAGCACGGCGAAGAGATGACCATGCGCTTCGCGACGAGGGCCTTCCTGCTGAGCTTCCTGCCGTTCGCCCTTCTGTTGACGGGAAGTTTCTGGGCCATGCAAAAGCTGGTGCAGTCGACCGTGCGCGACGAGCTGCGGTCGTCGCTTCGGGAAAATCATCTCTCAGTGGCGAATCTGCGGTCGCGCAGCGATCTACAGAACAGCCGGTTTCTGAAAGTGGTGGGGGAAAACGCGGCGCTCAAGGCCGGTCTGCAGCTCTTGCTTTCTTACCGGGCGAGCACCGCGGCCCGGCAGACCGTGGAGGATCAGCTCCGCGAACTTTGCGAGCAGATGGGCTTCGATCTTCTGATGGTGTCGGATTCAAGTGGCGGGCCACTTGCCGCCGTGCTGCGCGGCCCCGGCACCGGACCCGTGATTTCCATTGACGCTCCGCATGCCCAAGTGCCCCAGCGCGGCCTCATGATGCTGGGTGACCGGATCTTCCAGGTAGCGTCCGTGCCTATGGATCAGGGCGATGAAAATCTGGGGGAGATATCGATTGGCGAGCGTTTCGCGTTCTCCGATTTCAGCACGCCGGCGGTGCTGCTCCGCGATAGCAAAGTTCTCCAATCGAGCATCCCCGGTGTATCCCTTGCTGAAGCGGAGGCGGCTTTCAGCGGGTGCCGCGGCCGGGCCGAATGCGATGTGAAACTGGGCGGCGAGACGTACATCTCCCTGCCTCTTCAGAGTATTTCCTTCGGGGATGGTTACATTCTGCGCAGTGTGCAGAATGTGGATTCGGCGAACGGCCCCGTGCAGTCCGTGCTGCACAACATCTTTCTCACCTCCTTGATCGGCGCCCTGCTGGCCGCGCTGGTCTTCAGCTTTGTTTCGGCGCGTTCGGTTGTCAGGCCCATTGAAGCGCTGATCGCGAATCTGCGAAACAGCGAAAGCACCGGGTTGCTGGCCGAGGTCAAAGGCGACCTGTCGCCTATCCGGGAGATCCGGGAACTCGAATCCAGTTTTAACCGCGCGGCCTGCGCGATTGCGGAAGCCCAGGCAAGTCTGGAGCGCGCCTATGTGGAGTTTGTGGGCTCTTTGGCGAGCGCTCTGGATGCCCGGGACCCGTACACGGCCGGTCACAGCCGCCGCGTCTCCACACTGGCCTGCGCCACGGCGCGTGCGCTGGGCATCGAGCAGGAGGATCTGGGCAAAATCCGCATCGGCGCACTACTGCACGACATCGGCAAAATCGGCATCGCCGACTCCATTCTGCAGAAACCCGGCGCTTTGACCAGCGAAGAATTTTCCGTCATCAGAACACATCCTGAAATCGGGCGCCGGATTCTGGGGGGCGTGAACGGCTTCGCTCCGTACCTCGACGCCGTGGAGTTGCACCACGAAAACTGGGATGGCACGGGCTACCCTGGCGGCCGGCGAGGCGAAGAGACGCCGCTTGCCGCTCGTATCATTCACATCTCCGACGCCTTCGACGCGATGACTACGGGCCGCCCCTACCGGCCGGGGATGAGCCCGAAAGAGGCGCTCAACATTCTCAGCAAGTTCCGTGGCAGCCAGTTCGACCCGGAAATTGTGGACGCGTTTGCCGGAGTTCAGGAGGAGGGTGCCCGGTGAAACACACGCTCTTCTGGTGCCTGCCCCTGTGCTCCCTATTTACAGGCACGCTGCTTGCCCAGGAGTCCGGTTCGGGAATCGATGTGCGCGCCACAATCACCGGCGAAGCGGCTTATTCGCACTACCCGGCGGATGCTCCGCGAAATAGCGCTGCCGTGACGGCGGGCATCAGGGCCATGTTCTATCCGGAATGGAAGATCAGCTCGCACTGGGCTGTTTCCGGGGCCTTTCAGTTGAATTCCGTGCCCTACTTCCACGACGATCTTTCAACGGCGAGAGGTGTGCGAGCACACGTTCTGCAGGCGCATCTGGGATATTACCGGGTGTGGAAAGATGCTTCGCTCATCATCCGCGCCGGGCAACTGCAGTCGGCCTTCGGAAATTTCCTGCTCCACTACGACGACGCGGCGAACCCTCTTTTTGGAGCACCGGCCCAGTACGGTTATGACTTTGGCGGCGTGACCACCCTCGGGCTTGTAGGGATGGAGGCCGCGGCCACCCTGGGAAAATGGGATGCCCGCGCGCAGTTTACGAATTCTTCTCCAGCAAACCCGCGCGGCGTCTTCGACACGGACCAGTACGCAAACTGGACCGGCGGCGCCGGCTATACTTTCCGGCAAGGTCTGCGCGCCGGAATCTCCGCCTACCGCGGGCCTTATCTGGACCGGCACTATCCGACTTATTCCAAGGGCGAGGCGCGGCCTATAGATTTGCCCGCCACAGCGTGGGGAGCCGATGTGGAATGGGCTCGCGGCCACTTGAATGTAACGGGGGAATGGCAGCGTTTCAGTCTACCTTACCGGGCCATTCCATCGGTGCAACAAACGGCGTCCTACGGGGACGTCAAATTTGTGCTGAATCCCCGGTGGTATGTTGCCGCGCGCGCCGGTTTTCGCCATATCAACCGGAACGCCGGCGAGGAGACGTATGAGCTTACCGCCGGTTTTCGCCCAGGCGCCAACCAGTTAATCAAGGCTGGGTATATCCTTGAGCGCTCCAGGTCTGGAGGATTGCAGCCAATGTTAGGCGTGCAATTCATCACCACGATTCACCCGCTCTCCCTGGCCTGGAGATAATTGTGCAAATTGTGCAAATTGTGCAAAAAATGCGCGTTTTTTACGCGTAACTTACTTTTTCAACAGCCTCGTCGATCAGGGCGGGTAAAAATTCGCGGATTTTGATGAGCAGTTGTTCGGGCTCAAACGGCGCCACCAGGTCCGATATAAGCAGGCAATGTCCGATCGCCCGATGCTTCCGCACGATTCCGATCAGTTCACGGCCTGTCAAACCCGGCATTTCATCCTCTGTAATCAACACGTCCACATCGCGGTCAATGGCCGTCTGCAGCGCCTCGAAGCCGTCCCGCGCCGCCAGCGTTTCGTAGCCATGACGCTCTAATGCAGCGATCAGAGGCAACTCGCGGGAGCGGTCGAGTCCAACGACTAGCACAACTGATCTGTTCCTGTTCATGTTCATGGCCTACCTTCTTTCCTGAATGTGAATGTGTTGCAGCATATCAGATGCCACTCTCGCCCCTTTTGCGGGGACCAGCCTGGTTATCTGCCGACACGATAAGTATCGGATGGCGGCCCCTAAGAAAAAATTGGTAATAATACGTCACTACCGCACCGAATAATACCTGACCGGTACTAGTACTCCCCCTATCCGTAATATCCGGAATGATAATCGCGTACTCCGGACGTTTCCGCCATATGGAGATCTGCCCTAAGCTCAGGTTTCGAACACATACAGGGAGAGTCGCACCATGAATAAGAGCTGGCATACGATAGGTACGCATCACGCGGCAGCCGTCGTTATATATCTTCTGACCGTCAGCGCGGGTCTCGCGCAGGTCGGAGTAGTTCCGCAGGATCGTCCTCCGTTTCCAGGCGCACTCAATCAGATTACGGTGCCGATGCCCGATGTTTCGGGCTTTGTTGTTAACAAGCAAGCAGCGATTGTTCTCGGCAAGGCACTGTTCTGGGACCAGCAGGCGGGCAGCGATGGCCTGGCGTGCGGAAGTTGTCATTTCCATGCCGGAGCAGACAACCGGGTAAAAAATACAATCGACCCGGGTCTTCGCAATACGAACTCCGCGTTGCAGAATACCTATGACCCGATGGGGTCCGGCAAAAAGGGTGGACCTAACAACACTGTGACGCGGGCCGACTTCCCATTCCACAGGTTGGCTGACACCAACGATCGTAATTCCGCGGTTCAATTCGACACCAACGATGTAGTTTCCTCGCAGGGAGTGTTTCGCGGTGACTTCTACACCGTGAACCTGCTTTCGCCGGCGAATAAGGCGGAAGTATGCACAGCGGCGCTGTCGCCTACTTTCAGCGTGGGCGGCATCAATACGCGTGCGGTGGAGCCGCGCAACACGCCGACCGTCATCAACGCGATATTCAACTTCCGCAATTTCTGGGACGGACGCGCCAATAACATCTTCAACGGGCGAAACCCGTTCGGGATGCGCGACCCCACAGCCGGAAGCGATCCGAATAACAGCGTGATGGTGGCCGATGCATCCGGCAATCTCTCACCCTTTAAGGTCGCAATATCCGATGCGAGCCTCGCATCGCAGGCCGTGGGACCTCCCGGCAGCAATCTTGAGATGTCGTGCAACGGAAGAGGCTTCGAGCAGATCGGCCAGAAACTGCTCCTGCGCAATGCGTCCACACTTGTGCCGGTGACGGTACCTCTATCCGGACAAACTGTAGATCCGACCGACAGCGTGCTCGGCACTTACGCGGGCAAGGCCGGTAAAGGCCTGACGACCGGTTACGAAGCGCTCATCAAAACAGCCTTCGCGCCCCAATTCTGGAGTTCCGGCAACCAGACAGTGGACGGCTTCCGGCAAATCGAGAAGAACTTTTCTCTGTTCTGGGGCATCTCGATCATGTTATATGAATCGACGCTGGTTTCCGATGACGCGCCGTTCGATCGTTACGCAAACGGCGACATAACGGCAATGACGCTGCAGCAGCAGCACGGATTCCAGGTGTTCAATGCAAACGGAAACTGCGTATTCTGCCACCGTTCGGGCGAGTTCACCGGCGCCGGCACCACGATGAAGCTGCTGCAGCAACAGGGCAGCCTGATTGAGCACATGCAGATGAGCGATGGGTCGGTTGCTCTTTACGACAGCGGCTCTTATAACATTGGCGTCCGTCCCACGGGCGACGACATCGGCGTCGGCGGTACGGATCCATGGAACAACTCGCTGAGCTGGAGCCGGCAATTGAAGAACTATCTGCTGACCAGCCCGTCCCTGTCCTCCATGTTCGGTATCGGTCCGGACGGGATCAGCCTCGCCACATGCAGCTTCCAGGTTGACCAGTGCGTGCTGGTGGGAGCGAACGATCGCGACGCGGTGGATGGTTCTTTCAAAGTTCCGACGCTGCGAAACGTGGAACTGACAGGGCCTTACTTCCACAACGGAGGCCAGGCGACTCTCGAGCAGGTAATCGATTTCTATAACCGCGGCGGCGACGGGGCAGGATCGGACATCGCTAACACCAGCGGGTTCGGAACCAATCCGACAAACCGCGCGCCTGCCATTTTGCCGCTCAATCTTTCGGTGGACGACAAGGCGAGTCTGGTCGCCTTCCTGAAAGCGCTGACCGACGACCGCGTGCGGTTTGAGAAAGCACCATTCGATCATCCGTCGCTGACAGTGCCGAACGGTCATCCATTCAACGAGACGAGCGTGTTGAGGAACGGATCGACGGTTTATGCAATGGACACCATCCTGACAATTCCGGCGGTAGGCCGCGGGGGCAGGCCTGCAGCGGGGCTGCCCGCGCTAGGCGCGTTTGACGCGGGCCTTGGAAGGTAACAGCGGAGTAAGTTGGCAACGATACGGGGCTCGGGGGAGCGGTGGCTGCCACCGGTCCCCAGGATCCGGTAAGAGCCCAGGGCGCCCTGGTGCGGATGTTTTCGGGGGCAGGGGCGGAGTTGTATTCCGCCCCTGTTTTTTACTTATTTAAGAACGAAGCCATTACATGAAGGAAAGGTAGCAGCGATGTCCACCCGAGTTGTTATTGCCGACGATCACGCGATGGTGCGGGACGCCCTCTCGATGCTTCTCGAGAAGCATGGATTCACGGTGGCCGGTGTGGCGGGCGATGGCGCCGAAGCTGTGCGGGTCACCAGAAGCGCGAGGCCGCAGCTGGTCATTATGGATCTCTCCATGCCGGTGATGAACGGCATTGACGCGGGTGAAGAGATCAGCCGCGATATTGGAATCCCGGTTATTCTGCTGACAATGCATTCCGAGCAGCACCACATCGTCCGGGCTTTCCGCGCCGGCGTGGCCGCCTACGTTCTCAAATCGAAGGCGTCACCGGAGTTACTACTGGCGATCGGCGAGGTGATTCGGGGCAACGTGTATCTGAGTCCCGGCATTTCCGACACCGTGGTTCGCGAGATGCTGCACAAATCCCATCCCCAGGAAAAGCTGACTTTGCGCGAGCGTCAGGTCCTGCAACTGGTCGCGGAAGGAAGGTCCACTAAGCAGCTTGCCGAGTTACTGGGTATCAGCGTAAGAACGGGTGAGTCGCACCGTTCACGGATTATGGAGAAGTTGGAGTTACACGAAACCGCGGGACTTGTCCGGTATGCGATTCGCGAAGGCTTGATTGAGGCTTAGCAGGCCGCACTAAATTGCTCCGGTTGACGATCGCTACCCCCCGCCCTTTACAACGCCTTTGCGGCCCACGCCAAGCGCAAGTACTTTCCCGTTCGAATCGCGCGTTCGCCGCGTGCCGCCGTTTCATCCCTCGGGAAATTCTTGAGCACTACGTGCGCGGGGCGAGTGAGTCAATCCGGAAGGGGTCCCCAATCTGAGGCAGGTTAGCCGGAACAATGTGGCCGCAGGGCAAAGGGGTGTGTGAACAGGGGGAACAAACAAAAGTAACGCCCTGCTCTGTTGTCACGCACCGGAGACAGCCGTTCCGGGGTGGCGCAGTAGCAGGGCGGACACTGACGACAAATCAGGGTATTGGATTCAGGCCTTCCGGTGGATATTGCGCCGGTGGAGCAGTACGACCGCTGTAAGTCCCCCGAGAAGAAGAAAAACACTCTGCGGTTCGGGCACGGAACCCGCGTAGAAGTTATCTACCGTCGCATAGCAGGGATTGAGGGCTCCATCGTCGTTCGGTGGCGGGCAGGCTGTAGTAGGGCTGACCGTGAGAGAAACAATGTCCGAGTCGGAAACGAAACCGAGGAAGTCCGTGCTAGCCGGGTCCGTAAGCGTCTGTTGAGTGCCGTCAGCAAGGGTGACCGTAAATGTCCCGGAAGAGAAACCGCCAGAAGCATCGGTGGGGAAAAAGTTTCCGCCCACGGCGCTGATGCCGCTCCCGATCCCGAACGTGAAGACAATATTGAAACCCGTACCGTATGTGGAGAGCGCTTGATTAACCGTATTGTTCGGGTCGTTGGTTATGTAAATGAAATCGCCCGGAACATCCACCGAGTACTGATAACCATTGGCGTTAAAGTCCATTGGAATAGAAATATTATTGCCGTTTGCGTCCACAACCGGATTGCCGTTGGAGTCGATCTGGAACTGCTGCCCTATGGGGGCGGTATCGAAGTTTTCCAGGTAATAATCGGGCTCTAAGGCGCTCACAAACGCGGTGGCATTTTGGTAGACGGTCACCTGGGCGGCGCTTGCGGCAGATGCGGCTAACAGCGTCCATGCAGCTGCAGACAGAAGACCGGCCGCCTGGAATCGTTTCAGTAATACCGTTCTTCGCATTGGGTTCGTATCCTTTGGGGGTTTGTACCGGGGAGTACCTGCGGGCAGGTACCTCCAATTGAGGGTAGGCTTTACCGGTGTTTTCTAAAACTGCAGGAATGCGCTGTTCCTATGCGAAAAATTACCTATATCCGGGAACACAGATTCCCCTTTGACCCCACCAGCTACTTACCCAGGGCGATGTCTCGCCGCTTGAAGCCAGGTACAAAGCCCGGTGGAACTGACGGTGAGGCAAATACGGGCCGCGCGGGCGGTAGTTTTACGTGCCCAGGGAGCGTATTTGCACCAATTTCTAATTTTCCGCCACCCGGTTACTCTCACATTGAGTTATATCGAACCGCTGTAAGGATGGACACAGATTATGGGAACTTTCAATTTCAACAGATGCTTTCGCGAACTGGGCGTGATGTCACTTTGCGCGCTACTGCTTATCGCCCCGGAGGCACAAGCGTCCAAACCGGGCGGCGTGGCTGTATTGTTGCCGCCGTTCGTACCAATACTGCCGCCAACACCCTTCCTTTTTCCGGTGACGCCATTTGCCATGACCGGCTTCATTCAGAGCGCGACTGTGACTAATCCCACGGATATTTTTTCCGGCGGCACGTTCGTAATGAATGGCATTACGGTCACTGTCCCCGCGAATACGATTATGCAGATGCCGGCAACCACAATGACGTGGCAGGAGATGTTCGCCAATGCTCCAACCGCCTATAAGGCGCTCGGCCAGACCGGGCTGGCCTTAACCGACACTCCGCTGCCGCTTACGACGTACGAAATCACCGTCAACGGCAATCGGGTGATCAACGGAGCCAGCGATCAATATATCGCCGGGCTGATCTTCATTTCCCAGCAGTCGGCGAATACCGGCCAGGGATATATCAACGCTATTGACTACACAAAGTCCGTACCGGAGATCCTGGTCAGCAAGACGCTCAACGGCCCGACCGGCGCCCGCATCCGCCTCAACACTCCCAATGGGCGATACGGTCTGCCGGACACGAATGCCGACATTCGCTTTGGCGCGGACGAGGACAACCCCACCATAGCAGCCCGCTCGGGCTATCCCATGTGCCTGCCGCGCGTCAATCCGGCCACGGGGAACGATTCTCTTTGTCCGCAGTGGAACCGCCCCAGAGACGGATTTACCGGGGCCTATGCGACCATTTTCACGATGGGCGCTGCCCCGGCGGCAGCTCCTACCCCGCCCCCGCTCGGGAGTTCGAGCCCCGCCATAACCCACCAGGTCGGCTATCCGAGCGCACAGACGGTGAAACCAGATCCGTTTGAGCAGGCGCCGTTCGAAGTTGGCGACTACCTCACATACGCCGGATCGCTGAAGACGGACCCCGTCAACGGCGGCCAGTACATCTCCGCCCACACCATTACGGCCGATATCGGCATCTTCACCGCGCCGGGCACCTGGCCGGTTTACACATCGA
>Ga0209863_10000277_pt1 | contig 29609 bp, 23 predicted proteins | sample OrgsoiDNA2013046_FD_185796 | JGI IMG/M metagenome (GOLD analysis project Ga0209863, IMG submission 185796) | Permafrost soil microbial communities from the Arctic, to analyse light accelerated degradation of dissolved organic matter (DOM) -... | ecosystem: Environmental > Terrestrial > Soil >...
TACCGTCTGGCGCCTGAACATCCTTTTCCTGCCGCAATCGACGATGCCGAATCCGCCTACGACTGGCTTGTCAACGAACAGAACGTTCCGCCCAATCACATCACCTTCGCCGGGGACTCTGCTGGCGGGGGCATGGTCGTTGCCGTGATGTTGCGGCTCAAATCGCGAGGCAAACTTTTACCGGCTGCCGGTGTCTGTTTTTCCCCCTGGCTTGATCTCACCGGACGTTGTGATTATCCCAACGCGGAATCCTGTGCCATGTTTCGCACCGGTGATGTGGAATCCTTCGCCACCCTTTATCTTGGCAATGGATCCGCGGAGAATCCGGAAGCCTCGCCCATTTTCGGCGATTTAACAAAACTGCCTCCGGTGCTGATCCAGGCCAGCAGCACCGAACTGCTCCTTGCTGACGCGGAGAGATTTTGCGCCAAGGCAATTGCCGCGGGCATGATATGTCGGCTCAGCATCTATCCCGCGCTGCCCCACGCCTGGCAAATCACAGTTGGCTTAATGCCCGAATCGCGCATCGCCCTTCAAGAAGACGCAAGCTTTATCACCGCCCCCCAGAAAGCAGAATGAAAGTAATACTTGAACTACGGGCTGGGGCTTTAACTCACATCAGCTATAATTTCCGCCATGTTAGGTGGACGCAGCAACCAACAGTGGATCGCCCAATATTCCAGCAGTCACCAGAATGCTGTAAACCGGCTCTGCCATATCCTTGGCATTCCGCTCATCGTGGTGTCAATCGGGGTGGGCGTGGCCGCCATCTTTGTTCATTCTCTTTGGATGTACGCCGCCGGCCTCTTCGTCTTTGGTTGGATTCTTCAGTTCGTGGGACACGCATTTGAAGGCAAGCCGCCTGAGTTCCTCAGCGACTGGCGCTTTCTTCTGGTAGGCGTCCGCTGGTGGGTCGCCAAGATGCGCGGGCAAGCCTGACTTTCTTCGTCACCGGCGGCCGGCCCGCTCAGGGCAAACAGGTTTTCTATTTATCTTTATCTTGCGGTAAAACAATCCCGACATTCACTTTCGTAAATTTCACCCACTTTGTCTGGGTCTGAGTATCTTCCTTTGCCCGCAGCGTGAGCTCCGCTTGTGTCTCGCCCGCCTTCGATTTGAACCTCACGGCTCGATTGAAATCCACCAGCATGCCCAGCATTTCTTTGGGAATTTCCTTGATGTCCGCGAACGTAAGCGTCAGGTGCACGCGCAATGGCGCAAAGATCTGCGGACCAGGACACAGCAAATGCAGAATTGGCATGCTGGTCGTGAAGTCATATTTCATCACCGAGCATGAAATGGATGAGTTGGTGCTCTTAAAATCCTGCACCTCCCATTTCCCCGGCACCGGATGCGAGGGGAAATGAGTGACTGGAGCGTCAATTTCAGGACAAAATCCGTTCGAACAACTTGTTACCTTGGGGCCCGGGGTTAAATTTTGCGCAGAGAGTGGAATAGCCAGCAAACAGATAAGAACAAACAAATGTCTGTTGTGCATAACTGCCTCATATCGTTTGACGAGGTATCAAGGGTGGTGGTTAGCGGCCAAAATTCGCCAGAGTAGAACCTCGGGATAACCTAGGCACGTGCCAGCTGCTCGCGTTAGACTTTTATCAGGCTGAATCTTGCGCCTCGGAGGTCTTATAACGTCATGAAGTTCAGGGCGATGTGGGTTTTGTGTCTGGTTCTTGCTCCGATCACTTTTTTAAACGCTGACACATTGGAGTTAAAAAACGGCAGCGTCATCAAGGGCGCCTATGTAGGCGGTTCGGACACTCGAATCAGGTTCCGCGTTGGTTCAACCGTCCAGGAATACGCCATCGCCGACATTACTTCGCTCAAGTTTGAGGCCCGCGAATCAGCAGCTCCGGCCCGCACCCCTGGTTTCGATGACAGATCGCCGGCTGAAAGATCTCCGGATGAAAGATCTCCCGATGAAAGATCCCCGGAAAACGGCACCCGCCAGAGAGCCCCTGAATCCTACTCTTCGTCGCCCGCGCCCCAGGCCTCTATGTCGAGTTCAACTGCCGCCAGCACATCCATACCTCGCGCCACTTCGCAGTCCATCGTCGTCCCCAGCGGGACGCGCGTTACCATTCGCACGATTGACGGCGTTGACTCTGACAAGAACCATCCCGGCGACAAGTTTCTGGCTTCTCTGGAACAGTCTCTGATCGTCAACGATGTCACCATTGCTCCCAAAGGCGCATCAGTCTACGGAAAATTGCAGCAGGTGCAGGAAGCCGGCCAGTTGACCGGCAAATCACAGCTTCGCCTGGCTTTGACTGGAATCGTGATCAACGGACAGACCTACCCGCTTTCCTCCGGTGACTATGAGATTTCCGGCAAGTCGCGCGGTACCAGCACAGCCACCAAAGTCGGCGGTGGTGCGGCCTTGGGAGCCGTCATCGGGGCAATTGCAGGCGGCGGTAGAGGTGCAGCCATCGGAGCCGGAGTCGGCGCAGGAGCCGGCACCGCCGTTCAGGTTGTCACCAAAGGAGATCAGGTGCATGTTCCCAGTGAAACCCTGCTGGAATTCACTCTGGATCAGCCAGTGTCTCTGCCTGTCAACCAGGGCCGATAACAGCGCTGTCAATAAACGACGACCTGAGCCCTGCTGGCAACGATGCCCTTGTAGGGCTGCCGCCCCTTGCCTGTGCGAATCCTCACCACAATGGCCCGGTAGATCGCCCCCTTAAGAATTAGCGCTTGCTTACTTTAGTCATCCGGAGCCAGACATATCGGAATTGGATGTTATATCGAGAAAAAGCGTCGATAAGTCACTTTGTCTGGCCATTTTCGTGCAAAATCGGCGTCGGACGGGACGTCTTAGCCCACTCTATGAGCCTCTGGTAAATTGCCTAAGTAAAAATTCAGATTAAAACACTGGACTAGGGCCCAACTGCTGCTATCCTGTTTACACGTTAGAAATGGACCGGTTGATTTTCTGCAAGCAGCAAATCTCTTCTGCACCTGCCGAAACATTCGAACATTCATTCCAGCGTTAAATCAATACAGGAAATGGAAAAAATGGAACAAGGAACAGTGAAGTGGTTCAACGCCGCCAAAGGCTTCGGTTTTATCACGCGTCAGAGTGGGGAAGACGTCTTCGTGCATTTCTCCGCCATCCAGAGCAATGGCTATCGTAGTTTGGAAGAAGGCCAGGCAGTTGAATTTACTGTCACCAAAGGGCAGAAGGGTTGGCAGGCAGAGAACGTCCGCGCACTGTAATTTGCGGACTCTCTTAAGCTGAATCATTCAGAATCAAAAGCAGGCGGCCTTCGGGTCGCCTTTGCATTTTCCCGGCAAACCCGCTTCTCTTTTATCCATCACTTATAATCGCCACGATCTCTCTTCCTGCTTCGTCAAAACGTTGCGATAAAGCATCCCATGAAAACGCTTCTCACCATGATGCGGTTCTTCCATTACATGATTGGCGTCACCGCGCCTTCGAAAGAACAGGAGCGCATGGTGCTCTTCATCTGGATCGGTGTCGCTATCGGCTCTCTCGCACTAGCCGCGGCGGTGGCATGTTTTCTGGTGCCCAGAATCCTCCACTGATTCGTTCGTTCATCACCACCCACGACCCGTTGGAGACGTGGCATCGCGGCCGCAAATCGTGACGATGCCGATTCAGCTCTCACAAACAACCTCAAACGTCATCCCACCAATTGCCATTTGCTAATTGCCAATTGCTCTTACGCCGCTGGATACCTTCGGCAGAACGAAATGCAAGAAGCTCCTGCCGCAAAGAGTACACTGTTGCCCGCGCCGTTTTAATCCGTGATACTCGTTTGCCACAGTCGTTCCCGGGCTGTGAGTATCTACATATCGGGCCAATACTTTGAAGGACCCAATCATGCCGGCTTCCAGCTACGTTCGCGGTCTAGACACTCCTCCGCTGTTGAACGAAACCATCGGTCAGCGATTCGCCTCCGCTGTCCGGCAATGGCCGGAACGTGAAGCTCTCGTTGTCCGTCATCAAAATGTTCGTTGGACATACCGTGAGCTCGCCCGACGCGCTGAAAACTTCGCTGCCGGCCTGCTCTCACTCGGATTGCAGCCCGGCGATCGCCTGGGAATCTGGTCGCCCAACAACTCTGAATGGGTGCTCACGCAATTTGCCAGCGCCTTGGCAGGGCTGATTCTGGTCACCGTGAATCCCGCATACCAGACGGTGGAACTGCGGCATGCTTTACGTAAATCCGGATGCAAAGCCCTGGTCCTTGCTCCGGGATTTAAAACCAGCAACTATTTTCAGTCACTGCGAGAGCTCGCTCCGGAACTAGCGTTGAGCGAAGTCGACAATTTTCATTCCGAACAACTGCCTGACCTGCGATGCGTGATCAATCTTGGCCCCACCGCCGAAACCGGCATGCTTCATTTTGCCGACGTCTCTGCCAAAGCCGATGCTTCTCACCTCGCCCAGCTAAAACAGTTATCCAGCAAACTTCAGTGCCGCGATCCCATCAATATCCAGTTCACCAGCGGAACAACGGGTGCGCCAAAGGGAGCCACACTCACCCACCACAACATCCTTAACAATGCCTTCTTCGTCGGACGCGCCATGGGATTGCGTGAAGGTGACCGGCTTTGTATTCCTGTTCCTCTCTACCATTGCTTTGGTATGGTCATGTCCACTCTGGCTTGCGTGGCGCACGGGGCAACCATGGTTTTTCCCAGTGAAGGCTTTGATCCACTGGCTGTGCTGGAAACCGTAATCGCGGAAAAGTGTACCGCGCTGCACGGTGTGCCAACCATGTTCATCGCGGAGATGGAGCATCCATCGTTCAGGAAGTTCGATCTCAGCTCGCTACGTGCCGGCATCATGGCCGGATCGCCCTGTCCCATTGAAGTGATGAAGCGCGTCATGGACTCCATGCACATCCGTGACATCACCATTGCCTACGGTATGACGGAGACCAGCCCGGTCAGTTTCCAGAGCGCCACGGACGATCCCATCGAGCGCCGTGTCTCCACCGTTGGACGTGTTCAGCCGCATCTTGAAGTCAAGATCATCAATACTGAAGGCGAAGTTGTTCCTCGCGGCGCTCACGGTGAACTGCTCACTCGTGGTTACTCTGTCATGAGTGGCTACTGGGATGATCCCGAACAGACCGCCTCTGCCATTGACCGTGATGGATGGATGCATACAGGCGACCTTGCCACCATTGATGACGACGGCTACTGCAACATCGTCGGCCGTATCAAAGACATGGTCATCCGTGGCGGAGAGAACGTTTACCCGCGAGAGGTAGAGGAGTTTCTCTTCAGCCATCCCAAAATCGAAGCGGCGCAGGTCGTTGGCCTGCCGGACAAGAAATATGGTGAAGAGCTGTGTGCCTGGATCAAGTTGCGGTCAGGCGAAACCATGACCGCCGAAGAGGTTCGCGATTTCTGTACCGGCAGGATTGCCCATTTCAAAATCCCCCGGCACGTTTGCTTTGTCCAGGAATTTCCCATGACAGTCACCGGCAAGGTGCAGAAGTTTCTTATCCGTAAGTTTATGATTGAGCGCCTGGGGCTAAAGGAAGAAAAGACCGCATAAGATTTTCGGCCGCAGACAACCGCCGGACAACCGCTGTAAAGTGGTTGGCGAAGCTTAGCTGCCTGCTAAACTAGGCAAGCAATGCGACAGTGCTGTATAGTTGCGTAGTGAAATTGGAGTCGAAACTCCTGGGCGGCATCGCCGCATGGAGAGCAAAGTTCTAATCCTGATGAAAGAGTATTTCCAGGAAATCTCAAACTCTGGATAGCTCACGGAACAAGGCGACTAAGAGATACTTACGTGCGACTACGCGTCCTGCTTCATTTATCTACATTTTGTTTTCTCATGGTAGCCGGTGCTACGGCACAGACCCCTGAGCAGTTGCAGTTATTCCAGCAAATGCAGCAGCAGCGCGGCAGCACATCGCCCGGTAGCCCAACGCCCGGTAGCGCGCAGATCACCAACACTCCCGCTGACCTGTCCACACCTGACCTCCTGGTCTTGCAGGAGCAGCGCCAGGTGCAGGCTTTGAATGACCTTCAGCAGAGCCGCCAGCGGGATATGCTGGATCTGCCTCCCGAACCGGATATCGAGTTTCAGGATTTTGTCACCAGTTCCCTGGGCTATCGCCTTCCCATTTTCGGGCATGCTTTATTTCGTACCGTTCCATCCACCTTTGCGCCGCTGGACCGCGTGCCTGTAACCCCTGACTACCTCATTGGTCCCGGAGATGAACTCCTCATCCGCGTCTGGGGACAGGTTGACGTGAACTATCGCGCCGTCGTGGATCGTAATGGCGCTATTTACGTTCCCAAAGTGGGTGCCATCAGCGTGGCTGGCACTCGCTATGACCAGCTTCACTCCGCCATCCAGTCCGCCATTGGCCGCGTCTTTAAGAACTTTGAGCTCAACGTAACCATGGGGCAACTGCGCTCGATCCAGGTCTTCGTCGTTGGCCAGATTCGCCGCCCGGGAAGCTATACGGTCAGCTCTCTCAGCACCCTGGTTAATGCCTTGTTCGCGTCTGGTGGTCCATCCAAACGCGGCTCCATGCGCAATATCATTTTGAAGCGTGAAGGCAAGGCCGTTACCAGCTTTGATCTTTATGATCTGCTGGCGAACGGAGACAAGAGTAAGGACGCCCAGCTTCTTGCCGGCGATGTAATCTACATCCCGCCGGTTGGTCCCCTGGTCGCTCTCGCCGGTAGCGTGAACATCCCAGCCATTTATGAATTAAAGGATAATGACACGCTGGGTGAGCTGATGAACTATGCCGGTGGCCTCACCACTACAGCCGGCGGCCAGCGCGTCATCATTGAAGGCATTGATGCTCAACATGCTCGCTCAGCCACCGAAGTCGCCCTCAATGGTCAGGGCCTGAAGATGCTGCTCCACGCCGGCGATATCATCCGCTTCCTCCATATCTCGCCAAAATTCGACAAGGCCATCACACTCCGCGGCAACGTGGCCTCACCCGGACGGTATCCCTGGAAGCCGGGCATGAAAGTCAAAGACCTGATCCCCACGCGCGACGCTCTGATCACCGAAGAGTATTGGAAAAAGCAAAACAAGCTTGGCATCAATCCGGACTCTGGAAGCTTCAAGCTCCGCGACGAACGTGCCCGTGACCAGCGCCGGATGAATGGACAATACCCACAGACAGGCGAGGATGGCGATCAAACCAATCGACAGGGTCAGCAGCCGCAAGGCCAAACGCAGCTTGGCAGCTCGCCAACGCCGCCAGTTCCTTCTGCCACGCAACGCCCCAACCAGCTTCCGCCTGGCCAGTATTCTGATCTTCAGAATTCGCAGTCTATTGACTACAGCAGCGCCCTGTACTCTGACTTGAGTGAAGATGATCTCGCTGCCCGGGTTGGTCGCACCGAGGCCCAGCGTATAAAGCAGGAGCAGTTGAAGAACCAGGTGCGTCGTTATGGCGCGGAAATCAACTGGGATTACGCCGTCATCCAGCGCCTGAACACTGAAGATCTCACCACGCGCCTTGTGCCTTTCAATCTCGGCAAAGCCATCGCCGGTGATGCCGGCCAGAACGTTGATCTTCAGCCCGGTGACATAATCACCATCTTCTCCCAGGCTGACATGCAGATTCCCACCGGTTCGCAGAGCAAGTACGTGCGGCTGGAAGGCGAGTTCAAGTCGGCGGGTGTCTATCAGGCTGAGCCCGGCGAAACCCTGCGCCACCTGATCCGCCGCGTAGGTGGGCTTACCCAGCAGTCTTATCTCTATGGGGCGGAACTGGATCGCGAGTCCACCCGCGAAGATCAGCAGAAACGTCTGGATGAATACACCAATGAGCTGGAAAAGAGCATTGAACGTAATGCCGGTTCACAGCGCGGTCTGACCGGTGAAGAAGCTATCACGGAAAAGCAGTCGCAGGAAGGCCAGCGTCGCCTGCTCGATAAACTCCGCCAGGTCCGGGCCACCGGCAGAATCGTTCTGGAAATCAGGCCGGACGCTGACAATATTGACGCTCTTCCTGACCTGGTCCTCGAGGATGGTGACCGTCTCCTGATTCCATACCGTCCCGCCACTGTCAACGTCATCGGTTCGGTCTACAACAGCAATTCATTCATCTTCAAGCCCGGTAAAACCTTTGGTGAATACCTGCGGCTTTCCGGCGGCGCAACGCGCAATGGCGATAAGGGCCGTGCCTTTATCATCCGCGCGGATGGCACCACAGTTAGCAATGACAATCATCATACCCTGCTGGCGAACAGCTTCAACATGGCCCACCTGATGCCTGGCGACTCCATTGTGGTACCGGAAAAACTGGATAAGGGCGTTGTTCTTCGTGGCTTCAAAGACTGGACTCTGATCATAGGCCAGTTCATCATCGGCGCCGCCGCAGCTAAAGTGTTGTTCCCATAAAGAGATTGTTTCCTTAGTTCGTTAGACAGTGTCGTTATTCACGGGGCGGAGCAGGCATTCATGCCTGCCCTAGAGCCCCGTATCCCCTTGTCACTTGAATCCGCTCCAAATAAATAGCCCTATTCTTGATACTGTGGTCCGGGTTCACGCGCGTGTTACTATCCCTCGCATGAAATCCTGCACGGCTGTACTCATCGTTTTTTTACTCACGGTTACCGCGACTGCAATTTCCCAGGAGAATCCTGACTTCGCCATCAAGAAAGTCGGCGATGGTGTTTACGCCGCCATTGGCACGGACGGCGGCAAGGCAGGCAGCAATGCCGGCTTTATCATCGGCAGCAACGGTGTGGTGGTCGTCGATACCTTTGAGGATGTTGCTCCCGCACAAGCCCTGCTCGTTGAAATCCAGAAGATCAGCAAACTTCCCATTCGCTTCGTGATCAACACCCACTATCACCTTGATCACACGGGCGGTAATGCCGTTTTTCAGAAGGCCGGCGCAACCATCGTGGCGCAGAAGAACCTGCGCGACTGGCTCAACACTGAAAATCTCAAGTTCTTCGGCGCCAATCCCAAGCCGGAAGCCAAAGCACAGGTTGAGGCTCTGGTGAAGCCGGATATGGTTTACACCGACGCCGTGGACATCTTCCTCGGCAATCGCGTGGTGCAAGTGCGCTACATGCTCGGCCATACCGGCGGCGATTCCGTCGTCACGGTGCCAGATGCAAACGTCGTCTTTGGCGGCGATCTCATCTGGCAGAAACATCTTCCGAATCTGATCGACGCCACCACTGACGCGTGGGTGAAGACCTTGGAAGACCTCATGGCAAAGCATCCTTCTGCAACCTTCGTCTCCGGCCACGGTGACGTAGCCACGCCGCAGGACGTGAAAGATTTCCATGATTACCTGGTGGCGCTGCGTGAAGCTGTCGCCAAAGCGCAGGGAGAAGGGAAGTCAGGCCAGGAGTTGATGAACGCGGTCCTGCCTCAGTTGCAGGACAAGTACGGGACCTGGGGATTTTTCAAAGGCTTTTCCACACGCAACATCCAGCAGACTGCGTTGGAGTTGAAGGGTGAGAAGAAAGTGCCGGTCGCGGGGACCGGCAGCACCACCAATTAGATGAGTTCAAGAAGGATCGGCCACTTGACTATTCAACTTCGCGCGGTCGCACTCTCATGCGTGGTTTTGTTCACAAGCGTTCTCTCATTGTCACAAGCGCCGGTGCCAACGCCTCCACCTGCGCGGCAGGACAATGTGCATGACAATATCCACGGCGTGGACATTGTGGATCCCTACCGGTGGCTGGAAGATCAGGAAAGCCCCGAAACTCGGGCCTGGATCGAAGCCCAGAACGCCTACACTCATTCCATGCTCGACAAGTTGCCGATGCTCGGCAGTGTTTCACGGCGGATGGATGAGTTGATCCGTCAGGATTCGGTGAGTGGCGGCTACCAGCAAGGCGGATATTATTTCTTTTACAGGAAGCAGGCAGATCAGGACCTGTGGAGTGTCTATCGCAGGAAGATTGGTTCAACAAAAGACGAACTCCTGCTTGATCCGCACACGCTGAGCCCGGACCACACCACGAGTGTGGGCCTGCATGGGGTGACCAGGGACGCAAAACTGGCGCTGTATGAGGTGCGCCATGGCGGCGAGGACGAGGCTGAGATTCACGTGCTCGATATGGAAAACCACAAAGACCTTCCTGATGTGCTTCCGCGTGAGAACTACTCTGGCACGCAGTGGAAAAAGGACAAGTCAGGATTTTTCTACGGTGTTTATCATCGCAATTCCGGCAGCCGGATTTTCTTTCATTCGCTGGGTACGGACCACAAGCAGGACCCGGAGATCTTTGGCTCAGGATTCGCCGTCGATGACTGGATCAGCCCGCTGGTTTCAGAAGACGGCCGCTATCTTCTGGCGATTGTCTGGACTGGCTGGAGCAAGAGCCAGGTTTTTCTAAAGGACCTCACTCAGCCTGATAGCAAATTTGTTCCGCTGATCACCGGAATTGAAGCGCTGTTTAACGTGCAGTTTGCAGGCGATTTTCTGATCGTGAAGACAAACTGGAAAGCGCCCAATGGGAGAATCTTCAGGATCGACCTTAAACATTCGGCGCAGGAACAGTGGAAAGAGCTGGTCCCTGAAGGCAAAGATGCAATCGAAGCGTCTACGGTGATTGGCGGCAAGATATTCGCTTCCTATACCCACAACGTAATCTCGCATATCTCAATTTTTTCCCTGGATGGAAAGGCCCTGGGCGAAGTTCCTTTGCCATCCGGCAGCTCAGCCTGGATCACGGGACGTTGGGACCAGGACGAAGGGTTTCTTTATATCTCCTCTTATACCGTTCCCGATTCCGTATACCGCTATACCGTGGCCAGCGGCAAACAGGAGCTCTGGTTCAGGCCCTCTGTTCCGTTTGACTTCGCGAACTATGAGAGTGAGCAGAAATGGTATCCGTCAAAGGATGGCACGCAAATTCCCATTTTTCTGGTTCACAAGAAAGGGATGAAGCCAGATAGCAAGACGCCAACTATCCTCTATGGCTACGGGGGCTTCAACGTGAATATCAGCCCTGGGTTTGGCTCCCTGCTCGCCTGGTGGATTGAGCACGGCGGCCTGTATGCCGTGGCAAATATCAGGGGTGGCGGAGAGTTTGGCGAGGCGTGGCATCGCGCCGGCATGCTGGATAAAAAGCAGAACGTCTTTGACGACTTTATTGCCGGGGCGGAATGGCTGATTGCCAACCACTACACCAATCCGGATAAGCTGGCGATCAAGGGAGGCAGCAACGGCGGCTTGCTGGTTGGCGCTGCCATGACGCAACGTCCTGACTTGTTCCGGGCCGTTGACTGCTGGCACCCCGATCTTGATATCGTCCGTTATCCCCGGTTCAAGAATAATAGTCCGCCGTCCATGCTCGAATATGGAAACTCGGATGATCCGGAGCAGTTCAAATATATCTATGCCTACTCGCCGTATCAGCACGTAAAACCGCAAACGCGTTATCCAGCGGTATTCTTCATGAGCGGAGACGCCGATACGCGGGTTCCACCAGAGCAGGCGAGAAAGATGACGGCAAGAGTCCAGGCTGCAACCATTTCCGGCCTACCCGTGATGCTCCTTTATGACACCAAGGGAGGGCACGCGGGGGGAAAGCCGCTCAAAAAGACAATCGAAGATGTAGCACTGGAAACCAGCTTTCTGGCGTGGCAGCTTGGACTGGAACAGCCGAAATCGCCGGCGACGCATTAACGCGTTGTCGGGAACAACGTGTAAAAATTCTCTGCTGTCTGCCGGCCGATTTCTTCCATGGTCGTCCCGCGCACCTGTGCAATCGTCTCTGCTGTGTTGATCAAAAATGACGGCTCATTACGTTTTCCGCGATGCGGAACAGGTGCAAGGTAGGGAGAATCCGTCTCTATCAGCGTTCGATCAAACGGCACATCTTTCGCCACATCGCGTATATTCTGCGCCTTGGGATAGCTCACGTTTCCGGCAAAGGAAATATAAAACCCAATCTCCAATGCAGCCTGCGCATGCTTCCACTCGCCGGTAAAACAATGCAGAATCCCGGGTAATCCTGACGGCGCCCAATGCTCAAGCAACATCTGCAGAGTGTCGTCCCACGCATTCTCGCTGTTGTCACTCGGTCGACAATGGATGATGATAGGCAGTTTGGCCGCGGCAGCCAACTCCATCTGCCGCCGAAAGACTTCTTTCTGCACATCGCGCGGCGAGTGATCGTAGAAGTAATCAAGGCCAATCTCGCCCCAGGCAATGATCTTTGGATTCTTCGCCAGCACCGCCATCTCCGCGTAATCCACTTCCGTAGCTACGCTAGCCTCATGCGGATGCAGCCCCGTACTGGCGTAAATCCAGTCGTGTTGCACGGCGATCTTCAATCCGCAATCGTATGTACCCGGGCCGGTGCCGCTGCCGATGGCCAGAATGCGCTCCAGTCCGGCCTCACGCGCGCGAGTCAGCATCTCAGATCGGTCGGCAGAGAACTTGTCGCCCTCAACATGGGCGTGGGAATCGATATACAACGGGAATCATCCTTAAGCGAAGACGAATCGAGCGACGGCCATCGTAGTCGTCGCTCAACTTATCCGATCAGCGGAAGTCAGTGCAATCAGTGGTTTATCAGCGGTAAGGTTTTGTTCGCCTACTTGAGTTTTGATCCCACCGGCACATCTTCCAGGAAGCTTGCCAGCACAGGCTTGCCATCTTCACCAAAAGACGCAGCCACGATCATGCCATTGGACTCCAGTCCCCGCAGTTTACGCGGAGCCAGGTTGGCCACAATCACCACTTTGCGTCCAATCAGCTTTTCCGGCTCATATGAGATGGCGATTCCAGCCACTACCTGCCGGACTTCCGTGCCTATGTCCACTTCCAGGCGAAGTAGCTTGTCCGCACCTTTTACTTTCTCTGCGAACTTCACTTCGCCAACGCGCATTTCCACCTTCATGAAATCGTCAATGGTGATCTTGCCATCCGTGGCTGCGGGCGTTGCTTTGGGAGCGGGGGCCCCGCTTGCCGGACCGGCTGCTGCCTGGGTTACTGCCTGGGGCACTACTTGGGCTACGGGTTGACCCGCCACCGTGCCGTTTCCAGCTTGCGTGGCTGGTGCGGATGACTGCTGAACATCGGGAGCCTTCGGTGAACGCTCCTGTTCCATTTGTTGCATCCTTTCGACAACGGATTTATCGGCGCGAGGAAACACCGGTTCTACCTTGCCCAGCTTGCCGCCCAGCGGAAGCTGTCCCCACTTCAGGTCAGACAAATCAAACCGTGTGATGTCGCCCAATCCAAGCTGGTGCCATATCTTTGCGGTGGCATCCGGAAGCACGGGGTGCGCCAGCGCCGTAACAATGCGCAAGGCCTCGCATGCTGTGTATAGGATCGTGGCCAGCCGTGACTTCTTCTCTTCGCCTTCCTGTTCCGCCACCAGCCACGGTTCCTCGTCCACCAGGTATTTATTGCATGCGCCAACAAGCGTCCACGCCGTTTCCAGCGCCTTGGAGAACTGGTACTCGTCAAACAGCTGGTTGAATTCGGCGATCACGTTCAGCGCATGGTCGCGAATCACGCCGTCCGATTCCTTCTTCGCCACCAGTGGTGACGGATATGGGATCGAGCCGTTGAAATACCGATTGATCATCGTCAACGTGCGACTGGACAGATTTCCCAGATCGTTGGCCAGATCAGAGTTGTAGCGCTGGACCAGCGCGTCAAAGCTGAACGAGCCGTCCTGTCCAAAGACAATTTCACGCAGCAGGAAATATCGCAGCGCGTCATTGCCAAGCACGTCAATCACGGTTTCCGCACGGACAATATTGCCGCGCGATTTTGACATCTTGTTGTCTTCAAACAGCAGCCAACCGTGCGCCACGATGGCCTTCGGCAGTGGCATTTCCGCTGCCATCAGGAATGCCGGCCAGTACACGCAGTGGAACCGAATGATCTCCTTGCCGATCATGTGCACATCCGCCGGCCAATAACGCTCGAACCTCTTCTGCTCGTCAGGATTCTTTGAGCCAAAGCCAACCGCGGTGCAGTAATTGCTCAACGCATCCAGCCAGACATAGACAATATGTTTGGGATCGCCCGGAACAGGAATGCCCCATTTAAATGTGCTGCGGCTGATGGAGAGATCGCGCAGTCCGCTCTTTACAAACGCCATCACTTCATTGCGGCGGCTCTCCGGACGAATGAAGCTGGGGTTCTTCTGGTAATACTGCAGTAGTTTGTCCGCGAATTCTGAGAGCTTGAAGTAGTAATTCTCTTCGCTCACGGTCTCTGTAGGGCGGCCGCACTCCGGACAAGGCGCTCCCGGGCCAACCGCGTCGACATAAAGCTCGTCAAACACGCAATATTGCCCGGTATATGTGCCTTTATAGATGAAGCCTTTGGCTTCCAGACGCTTCCACAACTCCTGCACGCCCTCTTTATGCCGGGGCTCGGTCGTGCGTATGAAGTCATTGAAGCTGATGTTCATCCGCTCAAAAAGCGAACGAAATTCGCCTGACACCTCGTCGGCAAACTTCTCTGGCGTGGTGCCGGCGGCCGTTGCGGAGCGTTCAATCTTCTGGCCGTGTTCGTCCGTGCCGGTAAGAAAGAACGTGTCATAACCAAGCAGCCGCTTGCGCCGTGCAATGGCGTCACACACCAGAGTTGTGTATGCGTGCCCAATATGCGGGCGGGCGTTCACGTAATAAATGGGCGTTGTGATGTAGAACTTCTGGCCCTTATCCATTCGTCTCTTCCAGGTACATCTTAATCGCTTCCTGCATCACTGCTTTCAGAGGGACTTGTTGCTGCTCGGCGATGCGTCGGCAGTCCTCGTACTCCGGAGCATAGTTGCTGATACTTCCATTCAGGTTGGCCAGCTTCATCCTGATCTCACCCCATTTCGTCTGCACGGACACATGGCGGCGCGTCAGCGTGGCGCGTGCTTCCTGCCGCATTCGCACGCCAAGGGACGTAGTCTCCGTAAAGATCAGCTTTGTCAGTTGCTGGGCATTGGCAGGGCGGCAAAGGACCGTCAACAGCGTACCCGGACGATTCTTCTTCATCTGTACGGCCGTGCCGAAGACATCCAGCGCTCCCTGGGCGAAGGCCCGTTCCATCACGTAGCCAAAAACCTGGGGTGACATGTCATCGACATTGGCTTCCAGGATAGTAATTTCGTCAGTTACCGCGCCGTGAACGGTCGCCGGCGAAGGTGCGTTATCTTCTGCCGCCACAGTTTCGCCAATTGTCAGCCGAACAACATTGGGGACGTTCTTGAAGTTGCGCGAACCTGCGCCGTATCCGGTCTTGAGCGGCTTGATACGTGGAAAGCTTGCGAAACGCGTCGCCAGCACGCTGACGATGGCTGCTCCAGTGGGCGTGACCAGTTCCTTCTGTATCTCGCCCGAATATACTGGTGCGTTTTTCAGGAGTTCAAGCGTTGCCGGAGCGGGAATGGGAAAGGTTCCGTGCGCACATACCACGTTCCCGCCACCGACGTTCAGCGGCGAACAGACCCACTCATCCACGCCCAGCGCTTCCGAGCCAACCGCTGAGCATACGATATCGACAATCGCGTCAATCGCGCCGACCTCATGGAAGTGAATCTTCTCGATGTCTGAATTATGTACCTTCGCCTCAGCCGCTCCCAGGGCTTCAAATATCCTGATAGCCCGGTCCTGCGCCGGTTTGCCGATGTTGGCAGCACGTATGATCTGGCGAATCTCGGTCAGCCCGCAATGAGCATGGCTATGTTCATGACTATGTTCATGACTATGTTCATGACTATGTTCATGACTAGGCGCATGCTCGTGGCTGTGATCGTGTGAATGTGAATGCTCATGCGAATGCCCGTGACTGTCGTGCTCGTGATGTTCGTGGGCATGATCAGGTTCGTGCGAATGTGTGTGCAGTGCCTGCTGCGTCCAGAACTCTTCGCGCGGCAGCTCTTTTTCACCAGCGGCAATCACATCTACCTTAGTGGCGCTGATGCCGCTGCGGTCTACGCGGGAAATCTCCAGCCGCGCATCCACCTTCAAGGCTTCAACGGTGCGGACGAGCAGCTCAGCGGGCACGCCGGTATCAACCAGCGCGCCAAGAAACATGTCCCCACTGATGCCTGAGAAGCACTCCAGATATGCAATCCGCATAGAAGTCCAAACAGTCATCATAGGTTTAGCGTGGCGTTGCCGTCAAACCTGCGTCCCCCGCCTGCTTTGCTATAATCACCTTTTCCGTCAGTAACTTACGGCGGCACCCAGCGGCTCCCATACCATCTCCGGAAGGCAGACACTTTGTATCTGGAACTTCAGCAGCAGCTTACCCGGCACGTACGTGAATTGATCAAACGGCAGTATGACGTTGACCTGGAAAGGCTGGTGGTTGACCAGCCGCCAAACGTCGGCCTGGGTGAGTACGCTTTGCCGCTGAGTTTTGAGCTGGCCAAAAAGCTGCGCAAGCCGCCACGCAAGATCGCCGAAGAAATTGTCGCCGGATTGGGCACGCTGCCGGGATTTACGAAGTTTGAAGTCGCCGGCGCCGGATACATCAATGCGCGTCTTGACCGCACGGCAGCGGCCAAAACCCTGCTCGGCGAAGACGCAAAAACGAAATCCGGCAACGCCCTCAAAGTCTTAGTCGAGCACACCAGCATCAACCCCAATAAAGCTGCCCATATCGGACACCTGCGCAACGCAATTCTTGGCGATACATTCGTCCGTCTTCTGCGGGCTTCCGGCGCTCACGTCGACGTACAGAATTACATCGACAACACAGGCGTTCAGGTGGCGGACGTGGTCGTAGGTTTCCTTTATCTCGAAAAGAAGTCCCTTGCCGACGTGGTACAGATCATTGGTCAAAGCACAGCCGAGCGCCCATTCGACTACTACTGCTGGGACCTCTACGCACAGGTTTCACAGTGGTATGAAGGCGATAAGGAACGCACCAAGCTGCGCCTCCAGACTCTGCATGATATTGAGAACGGTGGCAATGAAGCGGCTGACATGGGCCGCCTGATCTCGGACGCCATCATCCTGCGCCACCTCCAGACCATGCAGCGCCTTGGCATCATCTATGACTTTCTCCCGCAGGAGAGCGAAATCCTCCATCTCCATTTCTGGGATCTTGCCTTTGAACAGATGAAGCAAAAAGGCGTGCTTTACTTCGAAACGGAAGGGAAGAACAAAGGCTGCTGGGTGATGAAGCGGGCCGGAACCAAGCCCGCGGTCGCCAAATCAGGCGAAGCTCCAGGCGGAGCCGAAATAAAAGACGGTCCCGACGAAGACGCCAAGGTCATCGTTCGTTCCAACAACACCGTAACCTACGTCGGTAAGGACATTGCTTACCACCTGTGGAAGTTTGGCCTGCTGGGAAAAGATTTCGGCTACCGCAGGTTTTATCGCTATCCTGACGGCCATCAGGTCTGGATGTCAGCCGACAAAGGTGAAGCCGACCATCCGCACTTTGGCGGGGTAAACGCCATCTATAACGTGATCGACTCACGCCAGAGCGATCCGCAGAACAACGTGATTGAAGCCATCCGTGGCCTTGGCTACACCGAACAGGCAGAGAATTATCACCACTTCTCCTATGAAATGGTGGCGCTTACGCCGCGTTGCGCCCTTGATCTGGGTTATGACGTTTCCGAAGAAGACCAGAAGCGCTCTTACATTGAAGTCTCAGGTCGCAAGGGCTTCGGCGTAAAGGCCGATGACCTGCTTGATGCCCTGATCACCGCCGCAAAGAAGGAAGTTGACGCTCGCCATGCCGAGATGCCGGCGGAAGAGCGGCTCGGTATCGCGACGAAGATCGCCATCGGCGCTCTGCGCTACTTCATGCTCAAGTTCACCAAAACGTCAGTGATTGCCTTTGATTTTAAGGAAGCGCTGAGCTTTGAGGGTGAAACCGGCCCTTACGCGCAGTATGCCGTGGTCCGCGCCAGCAACATCTTCCGCAAAGCCGGATTAGAGCCGGAAGCCGTCCTTGCCGGCACGGTCGATCTCACCTTGCTCAACGCTGACGATGAGATCTGGGGGCTATGGCTGAGCGCCGGACAACTGAGCAATGTGGTGCAGCAGGCTATCGTAACCAACGAGCCCGCCTACTCCGCCAAGTATGTGTTCCAACTGGCGCAGCAATTCAACAACTTCTACCACAAGCACCATATCCTCACGGAAGAAGACCCAGCTCGCAAACAATTCCTGCTGGCCACGGCTGCCGTGGTACGCAAAGCGCTCATCAATGGCCTTGGCCTCATGGGAATTGATGTACCGGCGGTGATGTGAAAACCAGCCTTTAGCCTTTAGCCATTGGCTGTTAGCTTTGCCTCGTCATAACCGGATCTAGTGAGCTGCCGTGACGCTGGCGACTAAAGGGTCGGGTTTGGCGTCTACCCAGCGCCGGAGGCGCGAAATGAGTTAGCCCAGCCCGGCAAGGGCTGGGTGGACGTGTAAACACAATAGAGCGCCGGAGGTGCGGCACCTCTTACGCAATTACTGACGAGAAAAAAGGCCGCATCCTCTGCGGCCTTTCTCTAAATCAAAATCCACCTACTGCGCCATCTTTCCGCCGCCTAGCTTGGCGTCCAACTGTTGCACTTTATCCAGATGCTTCTGCAGAGTCGGCAATGTCTTGGCCGCCCACTGCTTCACGTCGGGATCCTTCGCGTTCTGTGACTGGTCCTGAAATTCGGAAACGTCCTTCTTGTGGTCATCCACCATAGCGCTTACATAGTCTTTGTCGAAAGTCTTTCCGGTGTCGCTGCTCAGCTTCGACTGCAGGGCACTCGCATCATCAGGCAAGCCATCAGGAATCGTGATGTTCTTGGACTGGGCCAGTTGCGTGATTTCATTCAGCGCGGCTGTATGGTCTTTCACCATCATCTGCGCAAATTGGCGGACGCCAGGATCTTTGGTCTTGGCCGCAACCATTTTGCCCAGCTCCACCTCTTCGCGATTGCCTTTGGCGGCGTTCGCAATGAAGTCCTGGTCGGGATTGCTGGAAGCCGCAGTTGCCGCTCCCGCAGGTGGTTGGTTGGTACCGCTGTTGTCCGGTGTAGCTGCTTTATTGGTATTACATCCCACGCACATCAAGGCAAGTAACGTCAAAATCATCAAACTTTGCTTCATGAGGGCTCTCCTGTCGGTTGTGGCTTGCAACGTAGGATGTGAGGATAGACGCCGGGGATGGCGTGATAAGAGAGCAGCGGGACAGCTCGGAAATTTTCAATTTCGAATTTTAAATTTCGAATTTGAAGGGGCGCAGCATGTTGCCCGCCCCTTCCATGGTTTCATGCGGACTTATTTACTGCCGTTTTGTGCGTAGCTCTTCACCCATTCCACCAGGCTGCGCACGGCAATGCCTGACGGGCCTTTGGCGATCCAGCTCTTGTTGTCTTCAATCCACGCGGTTCCGGCGATGTCCAGATGCAGCCATGGCGTATCTTCCACAAATTCCTTCAGGAAGGCAGCAGCCGTGCTCGCTCCGCCCCAGCGCCCACCTGTGTTCATGATGTCGCCGATATTCGAGCGGATCTGGTCAAGGTATTCGCCATCCACCGGCAACCGCCAGAACTTTTCGCCTGACCGTTCCAGTGACTTGCTGAAATGTGCGAAGGCATCTTCGTCATTGGCGAACACACCGGCATTCACGTGTCCCAGCGCAACCACGCATGCACCGGTGAGCGTGGCGGCGTCAATCAAATGCGTGCAGCCCAAGGTGCGCGCGTAGTGCAGACCGTCAGCCAGAACCAGGCGGCCTTCTGCATCCGTGTTCACAATCTCAATCGCCTTGCCGGACATGGCAATCTGCACGTCGCCCGGTTTCTGCGCTTTGCCGCTCGGCATATTTTCCGTGGCACAGACAATCGAGATCACTTTGACTTTCGGCTTGAGCATGGCAATGGCCCGCATCGCGCCAATCATCGCCGCGCCGCCTGCCATGTCATATTTCATCTTCTCCATGCCCTCTGCCGGCTTGATGGAGATGCCGCCGGTATCAAAGGTGACGCCTTTGCCAATCAGTCCGAGCACTGGTTTTTCCGGCGCGCCTTCCGGCTCATACTTCATGATGATCAACCGGGGCTCTTCATCTGAACCCTGCGCAACGCTCCAGAATGCACCCATCTTCAGGGCCTTGATTCTGTCCGGGCCGCCGATTTCGCATTTGAGTCCCGTGCTCTCGCACATTTTGCGCGCGCGTTCAGCCAGCATCGTAGGTGTCATGCGGTTGCCAGGTTCGTTCACCAGTTCGCGAGTCAGGTTTTGTGATTCGCCGATGATCCTTGCCTGGTCGAGCATGCTTTGCAACTTGCCCTGATCAGAGCCGGTTGGCGCGACCACTGTCACGTCCTTCATGCTGTAATCTTTGCGATCACTGCGGTAGGTATCAGGATCAAAGTCGGCTACGCAGGCGCCTTCCACAATCGAACGCATAGCATCTTCTACGCCACTGGAAAGTTCAGGCAAAAGAATGGCGCAGCTCTTGATCATCTTGGCCTTGAGTGCGCGCAGAGCTGTTCCTGCCGCTTTTCGGAGTTCCACGTGGGAAAAAGTTTTGCCCTTGCCCGCGCTGACCACCAGAAGGCGTTTTGCTTTCAATCCTTGCGGGCGATGCAGCAGCACGGTCTCAAAGGGCTTACCGGTGATTTCGCCGGAAGCAATCAGGTCGGCGGCGGCTTTCTCCGCGACGGCGTCTTTCGTAGCTAGTTTCGGCTCTGGCTTTTGCTTATCACCATGGTCTACGGCAAAGGTGACCAGGCATTCGGTTTCCACATCGGCGGCGTTGGCGATTGCAAGTCTTATTTCCATAATGGCTTTCTTTCCACTCCAGATAATGTCTGCAAAAAGTAAATTTAATTCTTGCGCGAACGCGCAACGGCTTCGCGGGCTTCCTTATCCGCTGTACGACGGCGTTCGGTTTCACGCTTGTCCCAGGTCTGCTTGCCCTTGGCCAGCGCGATTTCCACCTTGATTTTCCCATTCTTGAAATACAGGCGTGTGGGAACCAGGGTAAAGCCCTTCTGCATGCTCTTGCTCAGCAGCTTGCGCAGCTCTTCTTTGTGCACCAGAAGCTTGCGCGTGCGCTTTTCTGCATGGCCGGCATAGCCTGCATTTTCGTAGGCGCCAATATGCGCGTTCAGCAGCCAGAGTTCGTTGTCTTTTACCAGCGCATAGGCGTCTTTGAGGTTGGCGCGGCCGGCGCGAACGGATTTCACTTCTGATCCGCTCAGCATGATTCCGGTTTCCATGCGGTCTTCGAGAAAATAGTTGTGGGAAGCCGCACGATTCACGGATGCGTCGCGTTCTCCGGATGCAACTGGATCGCGCTTTACGTTTTTAGGCTTGTTGGGCTCAGTTTGATGAGTTACTTGGCGGGCCATGGCAGCTTTCTGCTGCATGCAGCAAAATTTTTATGCTATCACAACGCAAACTTAGGTTACCAAAGTCGTTCTAGGGATTGAGCAGATTCGGTGTATAATCTGCCATTCCGTATAGTTCATTTCCGGGTGCCGAAAACAGGCTGTTCCTTCAAATAAACCCATTAAAACTGAAGGGGTTAAGCGTGTGTGTAGGACCAAGCAGGAGCGTATGAGGAGAGTAGCAAGAGTCTTCGCGGTTTTATTGATTTTATCGGCAATTTTGCCGGCAGCGGAATCAGCAAAGTCTCTCCACAGTAAAGGCCAGAAGGCCGAAACGCGTGGCGATTATGAAGCCGCCTATGAGTTTTACCGGCAGGCCTACAATGCCCAGCCTGACAGCCTGAAATATCGCGTTCCGTATGAACGTACGCGCTTCCTGGCCGCGGCCGCCAAGGTCCACCGTGGACAGAAATTGCGAGATGACGGCCGCATGGCGGAAGCCATGGCGCTATTCCAGAAGGCTGCGGAGATCGATCCCAGCAATGATCTGGCTACCCAGGAAATCCGCCGCACCCAGCAGATGATGCAGAAGACTCCCACGCCCGCAGCCGGGCCCGGAATGGGCGCCAATAAGTATGGCGGCGAGGATGATCCTCTGCGCAAGCGGCTTGAGAACGCCAATGGTCCTGCCGTTCTAGGCGATATTTCCAACGTTCCCATCAGCGCCCTGGAAATGACGGAAGATTCCAAGCTGGTGTATGAAACCATCGGCAAGCTGGCAAACCCGCCCCTTAACGTACTTTTCGATCCAGATTACACACCTCGCCGCCTCACTATCCGCCTTCAGAAAGTTTCCCTGCCGGAAGCACTTGATATCGTTGCCTTACAATCCCGCACTTTTTGGCGACCGGTAACCGGGAACACGATCTTTGTAGCGCAGGATACCCAGGCCAAGCGCAGGGAACTGGAGCAGAACGTCGTGAAGACGTTCTATCTGGGCAACGTTTCCGGTCCTACCGATCTTCAGGACATTGTGAACGCCATCCGTACCGTGCTTGAAGTCCAGCGCATTCAGCAGATTCCTTCCCAGAGCGCCATCGTCATCAAAGGCACCCCGGACCAGTTGGCCCTGGCCCAGAAGATGATCGATGACATCGATAAGTCCAAGCCTGAAGTGATTGTCGATGTAGTGGTGGCGCAGGTACGCCGTGACAAGTTGAGAAACCTTGGCATTACCCCCCCACAGAATGCCCAGGTGGCGTTGCAGGGAGTGAATACCTCTACGACCGGGACCGGTGGAACCACAAGCAATTCCACAGGCGGCCTGAACTTTAATGACCTCCAGCATCTGAACTCCACCAACTATGCCGTAACCATTGACTCGGTAAAGGCGGTTGCGCTGTTCTCTGACAATGATTCCAGAGTGCTTGAAAGTCCGCGCGTTCGTGCTACGGACAACGAAAAAGCTACCTTGAAGGTCGCGGACAAGATCCCAATTGCAACCGGTTCATTCGGTACTCCTGTTGGCATTGGTACCGCAACCGGCGCAGTCGGCGTAAACACGCAGTTCACGTACACAGAAGTCGGTGTGATCCTTGAAATTACCCCACGCGTTCATCCGGATGGACAGGTGACGCTCAAGACCGTGATGGAGCTTTCCAACCTGAACGGCTCATCGACAATTGGCGGCGTAACCCAGCCGATCATCAGTACACGGCGCATTGAACATACAATCCGCCTGAATGATGGCGAAATGAACCTGTTGGGCGGCATCCTGGAACAGCAGGATACCGTCACGTCTGGCGGCACCCCATTTCTAGGACAGATTCCGATTCTCAAGTACCTGTTCTCATCCACACAAAAGGAAAAAGTTACCAACGAGCTGGTTTTCCTGCTGATTCCGCATATTGTCCGCGGACAGGAATTAAATGACCTGAACCGTCGTGCCTTTGACGTGGGTACTGGCAGCGGCATTGATCTGCGTGTCTCTTCCAAAGCTCCAATTGCGGTTCCAGTCGTAGCCGCCGGTGGCGCACAGCCAGCCGGAACCATACCCCCTGCAGTGGCTCAGGCTGCTGGCATCCAGCCTCCGGCAACGCAGCCAGTGGTGACCCAGCCGCCGGTTTCCCAGCCACCAGTGACTCAACCTCCAGGCGGCAAACCGTCACCGGTTACGCAGCCGGCAACGCCGGCCAACGTGCCTTCCAAGCCAGGGCAGGCTGTGTTGCGTCTCGATCCAGGCACGTCAAACCAGAAACAGGGCGGGAATTTTACCGTCAACGTCCAGATGGGACACGGTGTGGATGTTTCGTCAGTTCCCATCCAGATTACCTATGATCCCAAGGTGCTGCAGTTTGTCAGCGTATCGAACGGCGAGTTCCTCTCACGTGACGGACAGCCTGTAGCACTGGTCCATCGCGATGATTCGTCTGTGGGCAAATTACAGGTCACAGCGCAGCGTCCAGCGGGATCAGCCGGTATTTCTGGCGACGGAACTGTCTTCAGCCTGGTCTTTATGGCCAAAACCAAAGGCACCGGCGCCGTCACCATCACGATCCCTGGGGCACGAAATAGCCAGAACCAGCCTCTGGACGTGCAGGGCTCACAGGCTGCCATCACGGTAAACTAGACGAGTGAAACTTGTGAACAAAGAGAAGTACAGGTCGGGAACGCAGCGCGGCGTAACATTGCTGGAGATGATCATCGTCATCACCATTTTGATGGTGTTGATGGGTGCTGCCGTTCCGGTCGTTAAGATCACCGTGAAAAGGACTAAAGAAACAGAACTGCGCCGTGATTTATGGGAAATACGGACGGCCATCGATCGTTATAAAGACGCCGCGGACAAGAATGCATTCCAGACCAAGCTGGGGACAGAGGGATATCCTCCTGATCTCGATACTCTGGTGAACGGCGTGGACGTTGCCGGCGGCAAGAAAGTCAGGTTTCTGCGGCGAATACCCGTGGATCCCATGACCGGTAACAAAGACTGGGGTTTGCGCGCCATGAAAGACGATCCGCAATCCGACTCCTGGGGCGGAGAAAACATTTTTGATGTTTACAGTAAATCTACAGGGACGGGCCTGAACGGCATCCCGTACAAGGATTGGTAAGCGCTATGATTGGACAAATTCACAGGCCGAAGCGTCTGCGGGGCTTTACCCTGATTGAGCTGATCATTGTCATCGCCATCATGGGGATTCTGATGTCCATAGCGGTGCCGATTTACCAGACTCACCTGCGCCGCGCCAACGAGGCAGTGCTGAAAGAGGACCTGTACACCCTGCGGAATGCAATTGACCAATACACGCAGGACAAGGCCAAGGCCCCCCAGGATTTGAACGACATCATTACGGCCGGATATCTTCGCGCTCTGCCTAAAGATCCCTTCACTTCCTCGAATACAACCTGGCAAACTGTCCAGGAAGACGTGATGCAGAGCGTTGACCAGACCGCACCGGGCATCAGCGACGTGCATAGCGGCTCCAACATCACCAGCACCGAAGGAACAACCTACAGCAGCTGGTAAAAAGGCCCTGATATAACCCCGTTATGCGTTGGTCGCGAAAGAAGAGAATAGACGTCGGCCTTGTCGCGGCATTTCTGCTTTTGGCAGCCTTCGCGGGTTTCAAACTCCACCGGCTAGGTCAGGAGCAGGATGCATCCTACAGGCTTCGAGCTCGAGAAGGGGTGTTGAAGGAAGACCTGTACACCCTGCGGAATGCCATTGACCAGTACACGCAGGATAAGGCCAAGGCCCCACAGGATTTGAACGACATCATTACGGCCGGATATCTGCGCGCTCTGCCGAAAGATCCTTTCACCAACTCCAATACCAACTAGCAAACTGTCCAGGAAGACGTGATGCAGAGCGTTGACCAGACCGCTCCGGGCATCAGCGACGTGCATAGCGGCTCCAACATCACCAGCACCGAAGGAACAACCTACAGCAGCTGGTAAAAAGGTGAGGAGTACGTCACACCAGCAATTTATGCGTTAGGGTGCGTACCAGGGCACGTGCTTCAGCCGGGCCGAAACCACCAAATTTTCCCGGCCTCAGCCGCTGGATTTTGTGCATTTACAAGAGGGATTCCAGCCTTACTCGAATATGTTCCAGGAACTTTCGTGCTCCCCTGCGTTACCGGGCCTTGACCCGTCCACATTCCCCAATAAAAATGGCCGCTGCAAGGTTTTCTCAGCGGCCGGCAAGGCTATCAGTGAAAAACTTTGGCCTATCTGGTTCCTGCCGAATTTGCTTTGGCCCCGGATTCGTTCTTTGCGGGCGGCTCCATTGAGCTCTCCTTGGCACGGGCTTCCAGAAATTGCACCAGGCTCTCCACGTCGCCGTCCTGTAACTTAAGGTTGGGCATGTTCACTTCTTTGTATCGCTTGTAGAGGGCTACAGCGATTGGGTCCTGTGACTTCAGCACTACATCCGGCTCTTGAATGAAGTGTTTAATCCAGTTGCGGTCGCGCACCTTGGTTACCGTGGCCAGATCCGGGCCTATCATGTCGCCGCCGCCTACTGTATGGCAGGCCGCGCACGACATACGGAACAGTGTGCCGCCCTTTTCGTGCTCCAGCGGGTCCATAGCGGGCTTCTGGTCGTAGGTGGCTTCCACCTTGTTGTACTTGTATGACGACATCCAGTTGCCAAGAATCGCAGCCAGGTAATGTGGGTCATCCATCGAACTGTCGAGGATCCACTGTCCCGCCGCTTCATTGCCGATCATCATGCTGGTCGTGTGTCCCGTCAGCGGATCAGAATTTGGGCGCAGCGCGATGCCCAGCTTCTTGCGGATAAGATCGATGTCTTCTTTTTTCCCCGTCAGGAAGTACCAGCCCGGTCCCGTATGGAATTTTTCCGAATAGGCTTTGAGCACGGTGGGCGTATCGCGTTTGGGATCGATGGTGATCGAGTAGAAGTAAAGATCCTTCCCCATGCGCTCCTGCAGAAGCTTGTAAACCTGTCCCAGCTTCGCGGTTTCCAGCGGACAAATGTCGGTGCAATGTGTATAGATCAGGTTGATGGCAAACATTTTGTTGCGCAGCAGGTCGTCATAGAACTTTACCTGCTTGCCATCCTGGGTAGTGAGCACAACGTTGGGAAAGTAATTTGCGCCCCAATTGGCGTTGTCAAAAGCGTAGACGCGTTGTGCGGAAATAATTGCGAATGCAGCGGCAAGCACAAGGCTGGCCGTGATGTTGATCCAATTTGTCCGTCGCATGAAACCTGGCTCCCTGAAGCTGTTACTCAATCTCCTGAGCCTTGGCAGGTTTCATGAATCGGCCCACCACCCGGTGAAAATCTCTGGAAATTGAAAGTTGATTTGTTTCGGGGGAATTGAAGCGGACTCCCCGTGAGAGGAGTCCGCTGCTTCAGTTTGCTTGTTTAACGTCCGCCTCTGCCACGACCGGAGCCGCCGCGGCCAGATCCGCCGCCGCTGTTGCCGCCCTTGCCTGAGCCTGAGCCTGAGCCGCTATCATCTCCGCCACTGCCGGAGAGGGTTGAGCCGCCGCCCTTGCCAGATCCGCCGCCGCTTCCAGATCCGCCGCCACTGTTGCCGCCCTTACCGGAACCGCCACCGGCTGTGCCGGAGTTGCCACCGGGGGCTGGGGCTGTGGTTCCGCCGATTCCTGCGGTTGGCAGTACGCTGGTGGTGATGTAGGTCACACCCTGTGGCGTTGGAAGCGGTGTCTGCATCGGCACTGCGCCCTTGTCCAGTTCCCAGCGAACGAGCATGGCGTGATCTTCGTGCACCGTGTTGTGGCAGTGCTCCATGTACATTCCGAAGAATTCGCGGAACTGCATGGTCAGGGTCACGCTTCCACCCGGACGCAGGCGATACACGTCCTTGCGGCCTTTTTCCCAGGCCGGAACGTTAGCAGCGCTACCGTTGCGGGCCAGGATCTGGCCTTCTTCAAAGTGAATGTGAATCGGGTGATCCCATCCGCCGCCGCCGTTTTGCAGTGTCCACACTTCGCGCGTTCCCGGCTTGGGTGCAGCTGCCACACGGCTGAAGTCAGCGGTCAACGTGCTGCCGAAGTCGGTGCTCACGCCCCATGGATCTTTGTCTGACGAGTCGGTCGGATTGCTTGCGCCTGCACCGAATGTGAAGTTGCGTTCACGCACAATCGGGATCTTCGACAGGTCCGGATTCGGGATCATCACCGCGGGGACCTGGCTTACGTCAGGCTTCGCGGGGTTGCGCACGATGCGGAACTCCAGGAATTTACCCACCACCGGATCTTTCGACTTGCCGGCCAGTGCGTCAGCCAGAGAGCGGTCAGCAGCCGGCTTTTTGCCGTCACTGTGTTCGCACAGGTTGACCATCCACACTTTGGATCCAATGCTGTACTTGGAGAAGTCGATGACGATGTCGTAGCGCTCTGCAATGCCCTGTTCGTCAAGTTCCGTGACCTGAAGCGATTTAGGCATCAGGTTACCGTCATTGGCGATCCAGTAGAACTGCGAACCGTCACTCAGAGCAACCTTGAAGAAGCGGGAAACGCTGGCATTCAGGATGCGGAAGCGATACTTGCGGCGCTCCACTTCGAAGTACGGCTTGAAAGCCAGGTTCACGGTCATCATGTCGCCGATGAAACCGTCAAAGTTGAAGATGTCAAAGAACAGCTGTCCGCTGGAATCCGTGGCTTTGTCGGAGAGCATCAGGTTGACGTCATAGTCCAGGTTGCCCCAGGACTTTGCCGTGCCGGAAGGTAGACGGAGGTTAACGCCGTCATTGATCTCTTCGTTCCCGCGATCCAGGCCGCTGTAAAGATTGAACATGGCAGCATTGCCCTTATACACGTTCTGCGAAGTGAAGCTGAACATGTGATCGTGGAACCAGTGGGTGCTCATGGTTTCATGCCAGTCGCCAGGTAAGCGGTTCGTTCCACCGCTGTCATCCGGGCTGCAAGCCATGGGATCAGATGCGTCCACGTTGATGCTGTCGTGACCCGCAAGAATGATTGGCCAGTGATAATCGTAGAACTGACCCGGGAAGAAGAACGCGCCGGTGAAGCCGTCGTTTTCTGCGCCGTGGTGTCCGTTGTGCTCGTGGGTTGAAATCGTGTGGCGTCCGAAACCACCGTTCTTGGTCACATCTGCCGACAGGCCGTTGTGATGGCGGAACAGGATCGGCTCACCGTAGCGGCCCATGGCCAACTTCGGAGGCACGGTGCCGTTGAATGTCCACACAGCCAGCGGACCCTGGGTCGGCATGGACGGGTGGAACTTCAATGGAATCCCAGAGGTCGGATCAATACCTGAGTTCAGGCTGGAAGCAACGCCAGGATTGTAAGTGGTGTTGGTCGTCGCACCCTTCTGGGTCGCTTCAAGGGCAATTTTCGGTGCAAATTCGTCAAAACGCTGGTGGGCCCAATCAGATCCCGGCGGACGGCCTTCCATGGGGCCTTGTCCCCCACCCAAAGCAGCATCCATCGCGATAGGCGAGGTATTGGCTGCAGCGGTAGGAACATGCTGTCCGAGAGGATGTGGATTGTTGGCATCGATTACGCTGGGAATCGGTTTGCGTTCCAGAAGATCGAAACGCGGCATTGGCTGTGAGAACGCTGCGGCGCCGAACAAAGGCGAGGCAAGAGTTCCTGTTGGTGTTGCACCGTATGCGCTCGAAGCAAAAGGGCTCAATCCATTCTTCGGCACTATCAAACCGGCACTGGTGATCAAACCTAGTTTGACCAGGTCGCGACGTGAAATACGGCCCTGAGAGTACGCGGAAACGAACTCTGCCCGGTTTTTGCGGGCGTTCTCGGCCTCTTTCAGACGCGTTTTAGAAGCATTCTTCTCATTCAGAAAAAACTCGCTCATTGTGGCTGCGCTCCTAGTAGTTTGGCTTACAGGATTTGGGCTGCCCGGATTTCTACCGTGAGGAGCGTGTCCGCTTTGCGCTTTATCGGTGCCTGCGAAGTCTTAACCATCCTGCTTCGCTCTTGCTTCCCGTGCGCGACGGCGTGACGCCATCTCCTAAACGATGTTTCAGCCTCGGGAGTAAGTTTCTCCTTAGGGGATTAGAGAGACACAAAAAGGAAATTAAAAAGATTAATGGGTCAAAAGGGACAAATTGAAAGGCATTTACGCGAAATGGCGGCTATTCATAAAACCATGATGTCATTTGTAATCAGCTGCTTAGAAGTTGACACGGGAGGGCGTGCTTGGGCGGAGGATGACAGTCCGAAATCTTTTAGATCGCTCGCAAAGAGGCGGTCTTGGCCCGTAAAGAGAGGGTGTTTATTGAAAAGAACCTAATCTTCAATCGTTAACTCAGGACTTGGGACGTTACTTCTGTTGCAGCGAACGTAGATAATCGGTGAGGTTGCGCATCCGCACCTCT
>Ga0209863_10000278_pt1 | contig 29473 bp, 30 predicted proteins | sample OrgsoiDNA2013046_FD_185796 | JGI IMG/M metagenome (GOLD analysis project Ga0209863, IMG submission 185796) | Permafrost soil microbial communities from the Arctic, to analyse light accelerated degradation of dissolved organic matter (DOM) -... | ecosystem: Environmental > Terrestrial > Soil >...
CTGCCGTCGCACGTCCGCCGCCCCGAGCCGAGCGACCGTTTCGTTCTCGCCGGCCTGGGACCACTGGACCAGGCGTCGGGGATCGACGGTCACCGCGACGATACCGGCGTTGTTGAGCTCCGTTGCCGGCAAGATCACGTTTCCTGGCGTGGCTTGTGAGACGCGCGCGCTGTCGAGCTGGGTGAACGTCGCCGTCGCTGCCACCGTCGGAAACGAGCCTGCGCGTACCTGCTCGACCACGGCGCGTGCCCGCGAGATCTCCTCCGAAGCGACCAGCGCGTCGGGATTGCGGGCGAAGGCCCTCCGGATTGCCTGGTCGAATGACAGGGTGGTCGGTTGCCCGCGTGCCGGTGCCACCGACGCGAGCAACGTACCGACCATCGCCATGACCGCGAAGCGACTCACGACGACTCGTCCTTGTCCTCGACGGGCGGGTGCGGCGCCGACCGGACGGCGGAACGAACCAGGACCATCAGGTCATCGATGTCGAACGGCTTGTCGACCATGGCGAAGGCGCCCAGACGGGCCGCGGAAGCGTGGTCTGCCGTGCTTCCGAAGGCGGTGATCAAGATGGCAGGGATGGGCGTGCCGGCTTGGCGAAGAGAGGCCAGGATATTGAGGCCGTCGAATCCCGGCATGCGCACGTCGGAGAGGATCAGATCGATTGTCGGCTGACCGATGAGGCCGCGGGCCAGCCAGTCGAGCGCCTCGTAGCCACTGGCCGCCTCGATCACGTCGAGACCCGCGCGCCGGAGCTTGGCCGCGAGCAGCGCGCGCATGGCGGCGTCGTCTTCGGCCAGGAGGACGCGCACCGATCGTCTTGCCCGGTGAGGCTCGGCTCCGGACGAAGGATTCTGCTGTTCTCTTGGGCTGCTCATTGCTCCGACCGATCTTCAGGGTTCACCCGGGAGGCAATGCAGCCGCGGTGCCAGCCGCGATTCCCTTCAAAGTCGGTCGATATGCCGCGCCCGGTGTGGGCAACGCGGGGAAAAAGTCCGCGGCGATCCGCCTGCCGGCAGCGAGTGAGGAATATTTCCCCGCTTCCGTCATGCGCGAGCGGCAGCCACCCCTGGAAACGCGCACGTCCGCCTGGCATTGCCGGTGCAGGTGGTCTGGGAGAGAACACTCCAGAAGGAGCCAGCCAAATGAAATACAGAAAACTCGGAAACAGCGGCGTCCTAGTGAGCTCGCTGTCGCTCGGGACCATGCAGTTCGGTCGAGCGATGAAGATGGGAAACCTGGATCAAGAACAGACCGAACGAATGGTTCGCTTTGCAATCGATGGGGGCATCAACCTGATCGACACCGCCGATGTCTACAGCCGCGGCGAGAGCGAAACCCTCGTCGGAGCCGCGCTGCGGGGCATCCGGGATCGGGTGATTCTGGCAACCAAAGCGCGGCTCCCGATGAGCGATACGGACTTCAACAACTCAGGCGCCAGCCGCCGCAACCTGATGTACGAGGTCGAGGCGAGCCTGCGTCGACTTCAGACCGACCACATCGACCTCTACCAGATCCACGGCTGGGACAGCCTGACGCCGCTGGAAGAAACGCTTCGGACCCTGGACGATCTGGTGCGCTCGGGCAAGGTCCGGTACATCGGGCTGTCGAACTATCTGGCCTGGCAGGCCGCGACCGCGTTGGGGCTTGCCGAGCGCGAGCACCTGACGAAGTACGTCACCGCCCAGATGTATTACAGCCTGGTCGGGCGCGAACTGGAGCACGAGTTCGTGTCATTCGCCGAGTACCATCGCCTGGGACTCCTCGTTTGGAGCCCGCTGGCTGGCGGCTTCCTGAGCGGCAAGTACGACCGGCAGCACTCTCCCCCGCCTAACACCCGCTTTGCGGAGGCGGGGCGCTTCGTGCCATTCGATCTGGAGCGGGGGTATGGAATCATCGAGGCCGTCAAGGCCGTCGCGGACCGCCACGCCGCTACCGCGGCCCAGATATCGCTGGCCTGGCTGCTGTCGCGCCCCTTCGTGAGCAGCGTGATAATCGCCGCGCGAACCACCGAGCGGTTGACGGAAAATATGCGGGCGGTGGACATCGAGCTCGATCCGCAAGACCTGGAAGAGTTGGATCGCGTCTCCGACCCAGGAGACCCCTACCCCAAATGGATGGTCCTCCAGCTCGATGAGGCCGAAGACCCCAGGCGGCGGGTGCTCGAGCCGACTCGGTTCCGCCGGAAGGATCTGCGCGAAACCCGCTGGTCGACCGAACCGTGAGTGGCGCTGTATCTTCTCGCCAGGGGCCATGCGGTTAGCACGCAAGCTCATACTGGCGGTGGTGGTCGCCATCCTGCTGGTGGTGGTCGCCCACGACTATTCCGCCGTCAAAGAGGAGATTCGCGATCACCAGGAACGCCTCGCGGACGACGTCGTCACCATGGGCTACGGACTCAGCTTCACGCTGAGTCAGGTGTTGGCCGTCAGTGGACCCGAGGCGGCGGAGGCTTTGATCGCTCGGCGCAACCAGGGCGCCCGGGTGCAGGCCCGCTGGGTGGCGCTCGACGTGCCGCCGACCGACAGACGCGCCGTCCGGTTGCCACCGGAGATGATCGCCGAGCTCCGGCGGGGCGAGCCGGCGCAGCTGATCCGGGGCAATGGGCCGTCGGCGCGGCTCTTCGTCTATCGGCCCTTCGCGGGGCAAGACCCGGTCCACGACCTGGCGGAAGCCTCGGAGTCTCTGGCGCGGCTTCACCAGAGTCAGCGGCGAAGAATCGTCGGAGTCATCGTGGAGTCGGGCGTCATCCTGCTGCTGGCGATCGGGGGCGCGCTCGCATTTGGCTTTCGCTTCGTCGCCCAACCGATCCGGGAGCTGGTGGCGCAGGCTCGCCGCATCGGCGCTGGCGATCTGTCGCAGCGGCTCCAACTGAAGGGTCACCACGAATTGTCGGAGCTGGCGGCGGAGATGAACCTCATGCGGGATCACTTGCGGGAGGCACGCGACCGGCTGGCCGCCGAAAGCGCCGCCAAGCTGGCCGCGGTCGATCAGTTGCGCCACGCAGAGCGGGTCGCGACGGTCGGTCAGCTGGCATCGGGCGTCGCCCACGAGCTGGGGACCCCGCTCAACGTCGTCGCCGGTCACGCCAAGATGATCAGCTCCGGCGAGGGAACCCACCAAGAGGACCTCGACAGCGCGCGGGTCATCGCCGAGCAGTCGGCGCGCATGACGGCGATCATCCGTCAGCTCCTCGATTTCGCCCGTCGTGGGAAGCCACGCCTGGAAAACGGCGACCTCGGGGTGGTCACCGAGCGCACCGCCAAGATGCTGGCGCACCTGGCGATGCAGCACCAGGTATTGCTGCGACTCTCGCCGACGGGTGGCGCAGGGCAGGTGCGCATGGACGAGGCGCAAGTGCAGCAGGTGATCGCGAACCTGCTGCTCAACGCGATCCAGGCCATGCCGGAGGGAGGGCGCATCGACATCGCCCTCGACCAGGTGCGGGTCTCGCCGCCGAGCGGCGCGTCGGCAGAGCGCGATTACGCACGGCTCGTGATCGCGGACGAGGGTGGCGGGATACCTCCCGACAGCCTGCCACGCATCTTCGAGCCCTTCTTCACCACCAAGGATGTCGGCGACGGGACGGGCCTCGGACTATCGGTTTGCCAAGGCATCGTGGAGGAGCACGGGGGCTGGATCGAGGTGGACAGCCAGGTCGGCAAGGGCAGCCGCTTCAGCGTCTACTTGCCCGTTCTAGGCGCACCGATGTCAGACTTGACGGGGGGAGACGCAGCGCCATGAGCAACGTCCTGATTGTCGACGACGATGCCGCCATGTGCGCGATGCTGGCCAAGGGCCTCGGACGCAAGGCGTTCCACTGTCAGTTCCGAACCTCGGCGGACGAGGGGCTCACGTTGATGGAGACCGAGGCGTTCGACGTGGTGGTGACCGACCTGAACATGCGGGCGATGAACGGGCTCGAGCTATGCGCGCGCATCGTGGCCAACCAGCCGGACGTGCCGGTCGTCGTCATCACCGCCTTTGGCAGCATCGAGACGGCGGTCGGCGCGATTCGCGCGGGGGCCTACGACTTCATCACCAAGCCGGTGGATGTCGAGGCTTTGGCCCTGACGCTGGCGCGGGCTGTCGAGCACCGCACCCTCCGCCAGGAAGTGCGCCGCCTGCGGCAGGCGCTGGCAGAGCCCCGCCACTTCGCCGAGATGATCGGCGAGAGCGCCCCCATGAAGAAGCTGCACGCGCTGCTGGGACAAGTCGTCGATTCGAGCGCGTCGGTGCTAGTGACTGGGGAGAGCGGTACGGGCAAAGAGCTGGTGGCGCGGGCCCTGCACCAACTGGGCGCGCGCAAAGCGGGACCGCTCGTCGCGATCAACTGCGCCGCGATGCCGGAGACACTGCTCGAAAGCGAGCTCTTTGGCCACGTCCGCGGTGCCTTCACCGACGCCCGCTCGGACCGCGCCGGCCTGTTCGTCCAGGCCTCGGGCGGAACGCTCTTCCTCGACGAGATCGGCGACATGCCGCTCGGCATGCAGGCCAAGCTGTTGCGGGCGCTGCAGGAACGCAAGGCGCGCCCGGTCGGTGGGGACCGTGAAATCCCTTTCGACGTGCGCATCGTCGCCGCCACCAACCGCGATCTCGACAGCGCCGTCGCCGAGCAACGCTTCCGCGAGGATCTGTATTTCCGCATCAACGTCATTCAGATAGCGGTGCCGCCGCTGCGCACCCGGGGAAACGACGTGCTCCTGCTGGCCCAATCGTTCGTCGAGCGGTTCGCCGCGCGTACCGGCAAGCGGGTCACCGGCCTCGGGACCGCGGTCGCCGAGCGCCTCCTGTCCTACAGCTGGCCGGGCAACGTCCGGGAGCTCGAAAATGCCATCGAGCGGGCCGTGGCGGTCACCCGCTTCGCCGAGATCACCGTCGACGATCTGCCGGAGCGGATCCGCGACTATCGCGTTTCGCACGTTCTCGTCGCGGCGGAAGATCCGTCGGAGCTGGTGCCTATGGAGGAGGTGGAGCGCCGATACATCGCGCGCGTGATGCAGGCCGTGGGCGGCAACAAAACGCTGGCGGCCAAGGTGCTCGGCTTCGATCGCAAGACCCTCTACAACAAGCTCGAGAGGGGCGAGGAATGACCAACGGTCAACGCCAGGCGGCGGCGACGGCGGTCAGAATTGGAGCTGCGGCCGTCGCTCTCTGCGTCGCGCTTATCGCTTTCGGGTCCTCGGCTCTCGCAAGTGACGCGAACGCCTCGGCCGTAGAGGGCCACCGCCTCTTCCAAGCGGGACAATTCGCCAGGGCTGCGGCCAAGCTGGAAGCGGCGGCGGGCTCTTCGACCGATCCGGAGGTGCTCTTCGAGCTGGCGGTTTGCTACGAACGGCTGGACCGCGATTCCGAGGCGATTGCCGAGTTCCAGGCGTACGGGCGTTCTCCCGTCGCCCTTCGTATTCGCGAAGCGAATCAGCATATCGCGACAATCCAGTCGAAGCGCCCTGGCCCAGCGCCCCGTGAGTCCCTCACCAAGCCCCGCAGGGTCCTGGTCCCCGCCACTGGCGATAGCGGAAAATGCGTCAAGGACTGTGGGAAGCCCGCGTCGCCCTTCTGCGGGAACAGTTCCAATCGAATGCAAAAGGCCTGCGCCATCCAGTTCTCCTGTCTGCGGAGCTGCCCTGGAGCCAAAGTCGAGCCGGGTTCCTGCCCGATCTCGGCCAACAGTTCGGCGCAGGTCTGCCTGACAGATCGGTGATCGAACCGTCGGCCTCCTGAGTGCGATTTCTTAGACTATCGAGTAGCGACGGGTACTTACAAAACGGAAACGTTTCAAGGGTAAGCGAAACGTCAGCAGTTTCGCCCAGATGCTTTTGAAACGATTGGACAATCAGCGCTCACTGCCAAGATCGGCGTCACCCGGAGGCCTTCCACGCCGATCCCCGTCGCGATGCCACCGGAGAGGGGGTAGAAAATGGGCCATCGTCGCCGCTTACAACTGATCAGACGGCAAACGAGATTAGGGCTTGTTCTCCGCTGAGGCCTTGAGCAACAGCACCGGGCCGTCTGAAAGCCGTACGACCTTCTCAGCAACCGAGCCGAAGAGCACCTTCTGCCAGCCTGATAATCCGTGTGTGGCGATGACGATCAGATCCGCTTTGTGGTGCTTGGCGACCCGAAGAATCTCCATTCCGACGTCGTTCGCGGTTCCCACCTCAGTTCGCACCGAAACGCCGGTCTGCTCATACGTCTTCGACAGATCGGTGATCTTTCGGACTGCCTCCTCGTGGAGCCAACGTTCGTATTCTTCCTCTTTAAACATGGAAACGTTGGTGGGGAGCCTGGGCAGAGCGGGCACGACGTGGACGAGGAAAAGGACGGCGCCGAAGCGAGATGCCATATCAGCGGCGGTGTCCACCGCCTCAAGCGCGGGATCGCTGAAATCGATCGGCGCCACGATCAGTTTGGGTCGGATCATTGTCGGCCTCTGCGAGGACGCTAGTCCTGTCGGCGCCGGAGGATGCGAAAATCACGTGTCACGACCGTAACGATTGGGGGTCGTCCGCACGGGTCGCCGGCAGACGTCACACGAGGTAGTCCCAATCTGAGAGGAGACTACCTCACCCGGGGGCACGGCCTTCACCCGCGCGTGAGCCCCTGCGGCGTCAGCACCACCCGTTCGCCGGGCGGAACGGCGCGTACCGTTCCGGGTCAGGATCAAGCGCCCACTGCGTGTTGATCATCCTGGATCACCAGATTTCTCGCCCGTGCCCCTGATCCGGATGAGCCGTCCCTGCGCCCGTTCCGGGCGTGGTGCGAGGTCACCGAACTGTTGCACCTCCGACATCCGACCGCTACGTGAGTGCCCCGATTCGTGCGCACATTTCAGGACGAGTCGGCGAGCAACGCTGGCTCGGTCGCGGCACCGGCCGGCACCGAACGTCGAAGCTAGGGGGACTGAGAGATGAAGGCGACGATCAGCGGTTTTTTGCTTGGGGCGATGGCGTGCGTGGCGTTCCCAGCGCGGGCGGAGGTTCAGCTGACGGCCGCAGGCGCGACGTTCCCGTATCCGATGTACTCGAAATGGTTCAACGAGTACCACCGGCTGCATCCCGATATTCAGATCAACTATCAGTCCATCGGTTCAGGTGGGGGCATCAAACAGGTGACCGAAGGAACGGTCGACTTCGGCGCCAGCGACGGACCGATGACCGAAAAGCAAAACGCCGAGTTCACCGTGAAGCGGGCTACAAAGATCCTGCACTTTCCTACCGTGCTCGGCGCTGACGTTCCCACCTACAACCTGCCGGGGATCACGGCAGAGCTCAACTTCACCCCAGAGGCTCTGGCGGGGATCTTTCTGGGCAAGATCACCAAATGGACCGATCCGGAGCTGACCAAGAACAATCCGGGCGTAAAGCTACCTGATCAGGACCTCGTGGTCGTCCACCGTTCGGACGGCAGCGGCACCACTTATGTCTGGGTCGACTACCTGTCGAAGGTCAGTGCGGAGTGGAAGTCCAAGGTCGGTCTAGGGACATCCGTGAACTGGCCCGTAGGCCTCGGCAGCAAGGGCAACGAGGGTCTGTCGGGACAAATTCGCCAGACACCGTACTCGATCGGCTACGTCGAGCTCATCTATGCCGTACAGAACAAGCTCTCCTACGGTCGGGTCAAAAACGCCGCCGGTAAGTTCGTGAAGGCCGATCTGGCCAGCGTGACGGCTGCCGCGGCTGCCAAGAGCATGCCCGACGATTTTCGGGTATCGATCACGAATCCTTCCGGCGCTGCCGCATACCCGATCTCCAGCTTCACCTGGCTGCTCATCCCATCAAAGTTCGACGATCCGGCCAAGGCCAAGACAGTGAGAGAGTTCCTCAAGTGGATGCTCCGGGAAGGTCAGAAAATGACGACGCCTCTTACTTATGCGCCGCTTCCGGCGGCGGTCGTATCGAAGGAAGAGAAGGCAATCAGCCTGATACAGCCATGAGCGGTGGCGAAACAGCCACGATGGCCCCGGGGCTCGATGGGGGGGCTGCCAAGCCATCGCTCATGCAGCGCCTGCGTACGGGTGACGCTATCGCCCGCGCGGTGGTACAGAGCGCGGCTGGCGCCGTCGTCCTCATCACCTTACTTGTCGTCTTCGAACTCTACACGGGTTCCAGCCTGTCGCGCGCGCGGTTTGGCTGGCGCTTCATCGTCACGCAGACCTGGGATCCCGTGGCGGGCGAGTTCGGCGCGCTCCCGTTCATCTACGGCACGGTGGTGACCTCGATCGTCGCCATCGCAATCGCGATACCGCAGGGTATCGGTTCGGCCGTGTTCCTGGCAGAGCTGGCGCCGCGAAGGCTCTCCGACTTCTTGACCTTTCTCATCGAGCTTCTCGCTGCGGTGCCGAGCGTGCTCTATGGGCTGCTCGGCATCTTCGTGTTGGTGCCGTTTCTGCAAGCGCACGTGGTTCCGCTGCTGCAGCACGTTCTGGGCTTCCTGCCGATTTTCAAGGGCCGCTTCTACGGCGTGAGCTACTTCTCGGCCGGCATCGTCCTATCAATCATGATCGTGCCATTCATCGTTTCGGTATCGCGTGAGGTGTTGCTGGCCGTGCCGACGGAGCAGCGCGAGGCTGCACTGGCGGTGGGAGCCAGCCGCTGGCAAACGACCTACAAGGTAGTCTGGCCGAACGCCGCGCGCGGCATCCTCGGGTCGGTCTTCCTCGCCTTGGCGCGAGCGCTCGGCGAGACCATGGCGGTCACCATGGTCATCGGGAACACGCCGCGAGTAAACACGTCGCTGCTGGCGCCTGGGTATTCCATCGCGGCGGTCATTGCCAACGAGTTCACCGAAGCGACGGGCGACCTCTACGTGTCGGCCCTCATAGAGCTTGGCCTGGTCCTCTTCGCGGTCACTTTCATCGTCAACGGCCTGGCTCGTCTCTTGATTGTCGCGACCACGATTCAGGCCGGAGCGGTCGCATGATCTCGTTCGAGGCCCGCAAGAAGGCGGGAAATCTGATGATGTTCACGCTGACAGGGTTCTGCGCCGTCACCACCATTGGCGTCCTCCTTTTGATCCTCGGATACCTCGTATGGCACGGCGCGGCGGCGCTGAGCTGGTCCTTTTTCACGCGCTTGCCAGCGCCAGTCGGGGAACCAGGCGGCGGCATGGCCAACGCCATCGTGGGCACCGGGAAGATCCTGCTGCTTGCGTCTTGCATAGGCATGCCCATTGGCTTCCTCGGAGGTGTTTACGTCGCCGAGCTCGCTGGCAAGGGATCGGCGTCGGTGATCCGATACGTGGCCGATCTCCTGAACGGCGTTCCGTCCATCGTGATCGGCATCGTGGTTTACACCCTGGTCGTGAGGCGCATGCACCATTTTTCCGCGCTGGCCGGCGGGATTGCCCTCGGCATCATGATGATTCCGATTGCGGTTCGCAGCACCGAGGAGTTTCTGCGCGCCGTTCCCACCTCGCTCCGCGAGGGCGGACTCGCGCTGGGGCGGCCGCGCTGGCGGGTGATCGCCTCTGTGGTCATCCCGGCCGCGCTGGGCGGAATCATGTCCGGCATCATGCTCAACATCGCGCGCGTAGCCGGCGAGACGGCGCCCCTACTGTTCACCAGTTTGAACAACCAGTTCTGGAGTCCCGGCTGGAATCAGCCCTCGGCGGCCTTGCCAGTCATGATCTTTACCTACGCGATTTCGCCCTATGAGGACTGGCACCAGCAGGCCTGGGCGGCGGGGTTCGTCCTCCTGATGATGGTGCTCGTGGTCAACATCGGCGCGCGGCTGGTACTGACGCGCGGCAGGTTCGTGCCGAGAGGTTGACACATGAGCGTCTCCCAAACCCAGACCGAAGTCGTTGCCCAGAAGGCGGGAGGCGCACTGTCCCTGTCGCCGGCCGGGGCGTCGTCCCGAGAGACTGTCACGAAGTCCAAAGCCGGGCTCTGCGTCGCCGGCCTCAATTTCTTTTACGGGAAGACTCAAGCGCTCGACAACATCAACATCCAATTCGAAACGCGAAAGATCACGGCACTGATCGGGCCTTCCGGTTGCGGGAAATCGACCTTCTTGCGCACGCTGAACCGGATGTACGAGACGGTCAAAGGGGCTCGCCTCGAGGGTCGGATCGAACTGGACGGCGTCGATCTCTTGAGCTCGGACGTCAACCGCGTCCGTCGAAAGATCGGGATGGTGTTTCAGAAATCGAATCCGTTTCCAAAGTCGATTTTCGACAACGTGGCGTTCGGACTGGACGTCAACGGTTTGGGCAAACGTTCGACGGTTAAGGATGTCGTCGAGCGCAGCCTTGTGCGAGCGGCCCTCTGGGATGAGGTCAAGGACAAGCTCCACCAATCGGCATACGGCCTTTCCGGAGGCCAGCAGCAGCGGCTCTGCATCGCGCGCGCTCTCGCTGTAAATCCGGAGATCCTGCTCCTCGACGAGCCCTGTTCGGCCCTCGATCCGATTGCGACAGCGAAGATCGAGGATCTACTCGGCACGCTCAAGGACCAGTGCACCGTCATCATCGTGACTCACAACATGCAGCAAGCCGCTCGGGTTTCGGAATACACGGGATTCTTCCTGATGGGCCGCCTCGTCGAGTTCTGCGCTACCGCACAAATGTTCAAAAAGCCTGCCAAAAAGGAGACCGAGGACTACGTGACAGGCCGCTTCGGTTGAGAACTCGTCGAATACTTTCCGACCGACCAACAGGAGTATGGCATGCGTCAATTCTTCCATGAGCTCGATGCACTGAGGGCGAAGGTGCTCGCGATGGCGGCCTTGGTGGAAGAAGCAGTCCGACGGAGCGTTCGCGTGGTGCTGGACCACGACGAGGTGGAGGGACGACGCGTGCTCGATCTCGAGGCGCGGATAAACCAGGCCGAAATGGAAACGGACGAGATGGCGACCCGGCTGCTCGCACTACAGCAACCGGTGGCGAAGGACCTCCGATTCATCACGGCGGCCATCAAGATCAACAGCGATCTCGAGCGCATGGGCGACCTCGCGGTCCACATCGTCCGCAACTCTCTGGAGCTCAGCAGCGCGCCTGAGGTCAAGGACACGCCGGAGCTGCCGGATCTCGCCCGGCGGGTCGAGGACATGGTTCATCGAACGATCGAGGCTCTGGCGGAGAGCGATGAGGCAAAGGCCCGGCAGGTCTTGGCCGCCGACGACGCGGTCGACGCATTGAGGACCCGGATGTACAAGCGCTTGGTGAAGTCCATTGAGGGAGACGCCACGGCGGCATCGCGCAACGTGAAGCTGATCTTCGTCGCGCACAGCCTCGAGCGGATCGCGGACCACTCTACCAACGTGGCTGAGAGCGTTCTTTTCTTCGTCCACGGCGTCGAGGTTCGACACCGCGTCCAGATTTTGGATAGCGGCGACCGGTGACTCAGTTGTTGCTCGAGAAGACCTCGTGACTTCACCATTGGTGACCCGCCTGGTTTCGAAAACGATCACCCATCTCATCGCTGTCGTTTCCGAGTGTCGCGACGAGGCCCTGCGCATGGAACAGCGATTCGCGCGGGACATTGCCCTGGTTCACCCGGCCTACCGGCGAAGCGCCCGCAATCTGTTGCACTACCTGGCCCTGCGTCAGCGCGACATCCGACCCATGCAAACGCAGCTGGCCGCACTGGGGCTGTCGTCGCTCGGCCGCTGCGAAGCAAACACGCTCGCCGGACTAAATGCGGTACTGGGCGTGCTGGCGCGCCTGCGGGGACCAACGGTCGCGCCAGCTAAGCGCCCTACCATGACGAGACCGCCGGTGGACTTCGTTTCGGGTCCACTCCGGCTCGAGCGCCACACCCGGCGGCTTCTAGGAAAGCGGCCCCCGCATCGGGCGACCCACATCATGGTCACGATGCCGTCGGAGGCCGCGCACGATGCGAAGCTGGTCGAAGGGCTGCTTCGATCGGGGATGGACATCATGCGTATCAATGGCGCCCACGACGACGTTACCGCCTGGCGGGCGATGGTGGGCCATTTGAACCGGGCAAAGAGGGCAACCGGGCTGCGCTGCAAGGTTCTCGTGGATCTTGCCGGACCCAAGCTTCGCACGGGGGCACTCAAGACGAAACTCGGAGTGCTGAAACTCAAGCCCGATCGCGATTGGCGGGGTGCTGTTACGGCGCCGGGACGTGTCTGGCTGGCACCCACCGGTCAAACGCCACTGTCTGCGGCCCCAGGTGACGCCGTCTTGCCTGTGGACGGCGACTTGCCCACCGAAGTTAGTCACGTCGTTGTTCACGACTGCCGTGGGAAGGAACGACGTCTGAAAGTCGAGAGTACCGCTGGATCCTCGCTACTCTGCGTCAGCGACCAGACCGTCTATTTGGAGGCTGGCTCACGCCTTCTCTTTATCGCGAAGGGTAAGGAGCAGGGCCGCGGCCGGATCGGACCTTTGCCCGCTGCCCCGCAAGCCATTTTGCTTCGTGCCGGCGACCACCTCGTACTTACACGGACCGCCGCTGCGGGTTGCCCGGCACACCGCGGTCCCAAGGGCCTGGAACCGGCGCGCATTCCTTGCACGTTGCCGGAAGTGTTTCGGGACGTCCGACTCGGAGAGCCCGTCTGGCTAGACGATGGCAAGATCGGCGGCATCGTCGCCGGTAACGACGGCCGCGAGATCGCGGTGAAGATCACTCGTACACGCGCCGCTGGCGCTCGGCTTCTGCCGGACAAAGGCATCAATCTCCCGTTGTCCAACCTGCGACTCTCCGGTCTGACGGCGAAAGATCGGCGCGATCTTGCCTTTGCAGGCCGCCACGCAGACCTGGTGGGTCTGTCGTTCGCGCAACGGCCCGAGGACATACAGGCGCTCGCCAAGCTCTTGGTCAAAGCGAAGAAGCGTCCGGCGGGCATTGTCCTGAAGATCGAAACGCGGCGGGGATTCGAGGCCCTCCCGCGCCTGCTCCTGTCGGCGCTACGAACACCTCCCGTTGGCGTGATGGTCGCGCGTGGGGATCTCGCGGTGGAGGTGGGGTTCGAACGACTGGCCGAGGTGCAGGAAGAGATCCTGTGGCTATGCGAAGCGGCACATGTGCCCGCCATCTGGGCGACGCAGGTCCTAGAGAACCTGACCAAGAAGGGAGCGCCGTCGCGCGCCGAAGTTACCGACGCGGCGACGGCGGTACGGGCTGAATGCGTGATGCTCAACAAAGGGCCTTATGTCATCGAGGCAGTAGCTTTTCTCGACGACGTTCTTCGGCGTATGCAGAACCACCACAACAAGAAGCGGGCCATGTTGCGGAAACTGTCCGTGGCCGGCGGGAACAGGCGCCGACCGCTCTCGCGAGAGCATACTGCGGAGGGTGAGAGCCGGCCCATTCCAATGGCTCGCCTGCTACGGGCTGAATCCCCGGTCGCCGATCACTAGCGGTTGCTTCGGATCGCAAGTTTGCTTGTGAGGATTTCATGAGCAATGTCCTGGCCAAGCGCGTGCTGGCTTCTCACGACAAGCCGCGGATCCGGGTGTCGCCACCCGTGATCGAGACCGCGGGGCTGGACGCGGCGGGCGTCTTCGCACGGCGCCAAGCGGGGGAGCTACCAGTCAAGAGATGTGGATGTCGACGTGTCGCGCACGGCCTCGAACGGCAGACCGAAAAACATGCGCTCGTCGCCCTGACTGTCGATGTACTGACGCGCCGTCAATAAGCGTTCCGTCCACTGACCGCGCTCCTCGACCCGCCCAAGATGCCCGTTCTTAACGGCTCAGGGCTTGGGAATCCGCAGCGTCTTGCTCACCATCCCGCTGCCGTGGAGAAAATACAGCACCGCCGGCGGGTGCAGCGTGAAGGGCCCGAGGACGAGTGCCCCGAGCGGGAGCGACGCCTGCCAGCGCCCCAGCGCGGCGAAGATCGCGACCATGGCGACCAGCGCCAAGCTGGTGGGGATGGGCAACCCCTCGAAGTGGGTGACCTTAGCCGTTCCGGGATCGACCGAGGCGTCGGTGCGACCGGACAACGCCTCGGCGGTAACGTTGTAGCGGGCCAGCCGGCTGATTCCGCACCCGACGAAATAGATCAAGAACAGGGCGTCCCAGCCTCCCCGCATCCCGGCCGCGAACGCCATCGCCGCCGGCGCGACGCCAAACGAAACCGCGTCCGCCAGCGAATCGAGCTCTTGCCCGAAAGGGGAAGCCTGGCCGCGCAGCCGCGCGATCCGGCCGTCGAGCGCATCCATTACCAGGGCGACGGGCAGAAGCGCCGTCCCGAGCCAAAAGTAGGAGACCCGCCCATCGACGACGAACCGCATGAACGAGAGCAGCGCGCCTGCGCCGGTAAACCCGTTCAGCAGCGTGAACAGATCCGCGAGGTGAAACTCACGGAGCATCGAAAAATGACGGGGCGGGGGCGTCATGCGGGCATCGCTTGGTTTCGCGCGGCGGAGCGCGATCGGTCTGCCCGCAACGTACACCAGTCCGCCGAAGAACCGATGCCCCCGCCGAGGCCGCCGCGAGCGTCGGGGGCTGGCCGGTATTCCGCCCTGATTAATAGTTCGGGGCGCGCGGCGCTCACGACTAGCGGAACTCTCCGATGGGGAGCGAGATACGATCGATCCGCCACTTCAGGACGACGAAGACGACGTCGGAGACGCTGCGGTTCCAAAAGAAGTAGCCCGACCGGTCGGGCTACTCGTGGCCGACGCCGATCATGCAGCTCGCGTGTCGATCGCTAGGTGAGCGCTCCTCGCCTCCCGCGGACGACATGCAGCACAAGGCTGATGACCGCGAGAACAATCAGGACGTGAATCGCGGAGGACGCAATGTGGAAGAAGCCGAATCCCGTGATCCAGGCGATACCAAGAACGATAGCGAGTAAAAGCAGCATGGAGGCCCCCTCAGAATGGTGTTCCGCACCCTACGTCTTGGGACGCTGACGGAAGTCTCCGTCTCGGGCACACAAGTAACCTAGTCACTCCTTCGACCGCCAAGTCCCGCCGGGCGCGAATAGTGCGAACCATCAGCAAATAGGTCGTCAAGTCCTCGGTGGGGCTTCCGGGGGCGCGTGCTGATCTCGCTGCGTCAACGTCGGTGCTCGTGCGAAGATCACCGCTCGGACGGGAGGATGCGGCTCTCGGACCCCGCGCTCCCGTGAGGTGCACTGTCCTTCCGGTAAGGTACCCGTGCCGACCGGTGTCGATCTGGAGGGCCTACCGCGTTTCCGCCCTGAAAGGGTGGTCGGCAGTCAGCAGATTCACGGCAGCTGCTAGAAGCTCATGCGCCGGCGTGACCAGGCTCGGGACCATGACGCATGCCCATTGGAAGCGAAGGTACCGTCTTTCGTCGGTCTACCCATGGACTCGTCGCCCGCGATGCCGCGCTCGCCAAGGATCGGGATATCGCCATGCTGGCCCACGATCTACGATCACGGCCTCGGTCGAGCTACTGCTCAAGTTGGATGCGCTTCCGAAGCGCCCGCGGATCGAATCGCGCAAGTCGCTAACCGTATGAGCCAAAGCGCACCAGGGGGAGGTATCCGTGTCTTCATCGGCCACGGACGGCACGACCTTCTACGTGCAGCTGCCGCGCAACGAATACGTTGTGACATCTCGAGCAAGGGTGGCTGAGCGGCTGAGAGCCCGGACGAAGCAGCGACGGTCTCTATCCCTGGTCCGGGGCCGGTGAATTTGGAACGTAACTGCTGTCGGGCGAACCGCTTCAGGCGGACGATGGTCCTCGTCGCTCGCGAAGTGCTCGATCGAGCAACGTGAGAAAGGTATCGATCGTCGTCGGCTTCTTGAGGACGTATGACGTTCCCATTTCTCGAGCGATCTGTGGCAAATCTTGCCTTGCCGACATGAGGATGATTGGTACGTTTTCCTCTCCCGCGTCGTGCAGCAGCATCTTGTGAGCCATCCCAGGACCACCTAGGACCGGCATATCCACGTCCAGCACCATAGCATCGGGGAGCGGTGAGGCTCTCAGAACAACCAGACCCTCTTCGCCGGTCGAGGCGCTATGAACCTCGTGTCCCTCCTCACGTAGCAGATCACCGAACGCTTCTACGATGTCATTGTCGTCGTCGACGAGGAGGAGATGGGCCATAGAGGCGACGGTAAGTGTCGCTCTCCCCGCTAACGACGTCAACGACGTCAACGACCTGGAACCTTGGTCTCTAGACTCAGGATCAAGTGAAAGATGGGCAGGTGCGAAGAAGCGGGGCCGATCGATGCGCTGCCCACACACGACGCCACCGAGCGGACGGACCGACGACCAAACGCCGTGTTTCATGGATCCCCGAAGTTACACGGATGAGCGACGCGAAAGCGCCGCCAATGCGAGAGGAGGATAGGTGTAAGAGCAATCAACGAGCGGGGACACAAGGCGCGCAGGGCGGAACCCCAGTGCAGCTCCCGATCTTCCCAATCAACACCGACGAAGCAATCGGCGGAGTAAGGCTCTCGAATGCATCGGGTTGCAATTCTGCAAGCTGCTCGCTCCCTTCGACGTGTTATCCCCGTCCTCCTCGGACGGTTCGAAAACGAGACGGCCGGTCCATCCAGCGCACTTATCTGATTGGTCCGCTACTGTACGCCCACCTCGATACTGCTACGGGGCGCCTTCTCCCGGCGGCGAGATGTCGCGCCGGTTTCGGGCCCGAAGGTCGCGAACCGCTCGTATCCGCCGGAAGGTCTCATACCCGATCGTCGTCGTCGCCAACCAGAGCAGACCCGCGGAGACGCCGGCACCGATATCCGAGAGCCAGTGGGTGCCGAGGTAGACCCGCGAGGTGGCAACGGAGAGGACGAACGTTGTGCCGAACGCGATCACTGCCGATTTCTGCCGCCACGTCGTGAGGGCCCGGAGGGCCAGGTAGGTCAGCCCGCCGATCACGACAGTCGAGCCCATGGCATGACCGCTCGGAAACGAATAGCCATCCGCGCGACGCAGCATCTCCGCCAGAGCGGGCCGCGCCCGCTCGAAATATCGCTTGAGCTCTAGGTTCAGGACTGCACCGCCGCCAGCGGTGACGAGAAGGTAGACGGCCCATCGAGGACGCTTGCGAATGAACAGCGTCCCAGCCACGAGAGCGGTGAGGACCGCCAAGAACGCGGGTCCGCCGATCACCGACATCGCCGCGAAGAATGTGGTGGCGCCAGGCGTACGTTCCGAGACGGCGCTGTCGTGCCAGAGTTGATCGAGCGCTTGCAGGCTCGGATTCTTCGCTACCACCAGCTCCGAGAGATCGACGAACGCGTCGCCGGCAAAGGCCGACACGGCTGCGCCGATTCCCAGCAAGACCACCACCGGAAGGTAGTCGAGAGAACGGAACTTCGTCGTAAAATGCGCGGTCCGGATGAAACCGCCGTGCACGAGCGGCTTCATCAGGCTGAGGATCCCCCAGAGAATCAGAAACAGAACGACGAATGCGGCGAACGGAAGCATGTTGGGCCTTGCGAGGACGCGGCGGCACTCTGGTTGGACGTTGCGGAGGGCTCGGAGTGAGAGCCGCATGTCCAATAGCGAGGGGGTATGTTACTCGCGCGGCCCCGGCTCGCCCAAGACCCCGTGTCCGCGGGGCGGGCGTGCGGCATAGACGAAGACGTTCGGCCTTGCGGCTGTTGAAGGTCAGAAGAATGTCCGCTCGACAGCCAGCGTCGTGCTCGCGTGCTAGCGTTCCTCATGCGCGCTCTGCTCTTGCTCGGCGTCCTCGTGCCGACCGTGGTCGCGGGCGCAGCGATGGCCGCACCACTTGCGGATCTCAGCTCCGGTGAGCGCGAAATTGACGACGCCATCTGCCAGGACTTCCGCCAGGCCGCTACCTGGAACCTAGCCTGGACCGCCACGTTCGTCGTCGCGGCGATGGGGAGCGCCGGCTATGCCGCGCTGGCCCCGGGTGACTGGCTCGGGAGTGATTCCCGCGCGGCGTTGTACGTGACCGCCGGCAAGGCCACCGTCGGCGCTATCGCCAAGCGCATAGACCCGCTCCAAATCGACGTGGAGCGGTTGTGCCATGATCCCCATCCGGCGTCCGCCAGGGCCCGGCACGCCTTGTTGGTCGAGGCCGCCCGGCATGAGAGCCACGCGTTGATCCTGAACATCTTCGGCGGGCTTGCCCTCAACACCGCCGGCCTGCTCTATCTCGGCTACGGGCGCGACGCGTGGCAGACCGCCTGGATCTCGTTCGGCGTCGGCACGACCGTCTCCGTAGCGTCGACGCTCACCGCGCCGGTTCAATCGTGGCTTCTGAGGCGTCGGCTGGATCGCTCTCGACGAATCGTCGCGGTGCCCATGATGGGCCGCGACGGCAGCGGCGTGGCTCTCGCCGGGACGTGGTAAACCGGCTCAGCGTGGCGACGCTTGGATGCCCGATCGTACGGCCTCTAGCTGGGCGGCGATGGCGGCGCCGAAAAAGATCGCGACGGCCGAGAAGAAGGTCCAAATCTGAAGCGCGACGACGCCAGCCAGCGGGCCGTACACCTCGCCGAACGACGAGCTGGCCCGGAAGACAACGCTGAAAGCGACCGTCACGATGGTCCATCCCGCGACGCCTATCACGCCGCCGAACACGAGCCACGACCAGTGCGGTTGACGGCGATGCGGCGCCCAGCGCAGGATTCCGCCGAACGCCGCTGCGGCGATTCCCAGGGCGAGGGGCCAGCGGAGCACCTGCCACCCCAGGTAGGCGCCGCCGGCGTCGTCTCCCGACAAGTCGCGTCTCACGGTCAGGATTGCGGCGGCGCCGATGAAGGCGGCGAGCACCACGATAGCTAGCAGGAGGGCGCGGGCGTACTTGTGGATGGACGGCCCATCCTTCTCGATGCCGTAGAGGCGGTTGATCCCGCGGGTGAGCTGGGCGGTCGCGGTCGTGGCCGTCACGAGGGTGCCTGCTAGCCCGAACACCAGCGGCAGGAGGCGGTGCTCGAGGCCGACCCGTTGCGCCTGCGCAAAGACCTTGCTGAGGAGACCTGCCGCCGGCCCGGGTACGGCGCTCTCGATGGCGGTCAGGATCGTTCGGCTGAAGGCCGCCTGTCCGAACTCGACCGCCAACCCCACCAGGGCGATCAGCCCCTGCACGAACACGAGGGAGGTGACGAACGCGAGCGAGCGCGCATGGCTGAACCCGTCGGCGGTGCGAAGGCGGACGAAAGCGTCCCGCACCAACTTGATCCAGCCCGTGGCTGCGAGCGTTCGCCAGGCGTCGTCGCCCGTCAGAGCCCAGGTCTCTCGTACGGGGCTGGCGGTGCTCATCGAAGACCACGATCGAAGCGTCGGTCCATTCAGATTTCTCCCAACAGCCCGAACGCCGGATAGACCACGAATCCGCTGAAATCGACGGGTCTCACCGCCGGGAGCGAGGTCGCCGTCACCGATGCCGAGCCGGACATCTCGGCCAGCGTCAGCTCGACACCGAAGAAGAGGTGGCGGTAACCGAGCGCCAGCCCGGCCTGCCCGCCGACGTAGGTGGCTTGTCCCTCGAAGCTAGCCAGTTCCGTGTCGCCGCCGGGGATCGACAGGCGCAGGGCGGTGGCGAAATGCGACCACAGGAGCTTGGGGCCCGCCCAGATCCGGTACCAGCTACGCGAAGTGCCCACCAGGATCGGGACATCCACAGTCCAGCGGGTGAAATCGTCGACCTGCAGGATCGGAATGATGTCGCCCACCGGGATCGCGTACGCAGAGCGTGACAGGCCTGCGCCGACGGTCAGGTCGAACGGCGCCTCGTCGTGCCGGAGGATCTGGTAGCGGGTCCCCACCCGCCAGCCGTTCCCCGCATAGCGGACGCCGATCTCCAAGCGTTCGACAGGCGTGTAAGCGAGCGCCAGGTGCGGTCCGGCGGAGGGCGGGCTCGCGAGCACGTTCACCCCCGCCTCGAATACCTGCCGCTCCTGGTCGGCGGTCAGGCTGCCCTGCGCCGCCGCGTCGGACAAGGTCTTCCCGGCGTCGATAGCACGCACGATCGCCCCGGTGGGAATCCCCACCTCGAGACCCGCGGTCGCCTGGAAGTGTCCCTTCGGCGCCACGTGGGCGGGCTGCATGGTCGCGAGCGAGGGCGCGCACGCGGCACACGCGGCGCCGATCGCCGCCAGCCCGATCGGCGCTGATGCGCGCGTCATCCGGGGATCCTATCATCCGTTGCCGCCGAATCCCGTTGGCGGGCGCCGAATCCCGCGGTGCCCGCAGCCTCGAGCCGGCGCTGAGCGCGCGCTACTTCGAACTCCGCCTCGGGCGCCGAGCTCGGCGCTGACGCCCGTCGCGCGTTGCCAAACGATACGAGCGGACATTGACTTCTCGGCCGGGGAGGACACCTTACCGCGGTGGGAAGTGCCGCAGGAGCTCGACATCTCGGTCGGGCCACCGAGAGGGCCGCGCGCCAGGCGGTGAGCCGGGTCCAGCCTTGGGCCGATCGGGTGGCGCGCGTCGGCTACGTGGCGAGGGGCCTCGTCTTCATGCTGGTGGGTGGGTTGGCGGCCGAGGCCGCAGCTGGTCTCGGAGGCAAGGCGACCGATCCCTCGGGCGCGCTCGTGGCGCTGGCACATATGCCGGCGGGCCGCGCGGCGCTCGCGTTCGTCGCGCTGGGCTTGGTCGCGCACGCTGCCTTTCGGGCGGTTCTCGTCCTGGTGGGCGAGCCTTACGTCAAACGAGGTCCGGTGCGCCAGGTGATGAGCAGGGTCAGCGATGGTCTCGCTGCTCTCATCTATGTGGGGATGGCGCTCTCCGCCGGAGCGCTCGCCGTTGGGTGGGGTGCGCACGTGCAGACCAACAGCGACGCGGAAACTCGGCATCTCTCGGCTCGTGTCCTGACGGCGCCCTTCGGCCGTCCCTTGCTCATCGGTATCGCGCTCGGGATCCTGGTGGCGGCGGTGGTCCAGCTGGTTCAAGCCTTCGTCCCGAACCACGATCGCGAGCGATTGCGGGTCGAGGAGATGACGGAGCGGGAGTGCAAGACCGTGGCGGCGGTGGGTCGGATCGCCTTCGCTGCGCGGGCCACCGTGCTGGCGGCGTGCGGATACTTCGTGGCTCGCGCGGCCATCAACAGCGCCCCGCACGAGGCACGGGGCCCGGCGGGGGCTCTGCACGCCGTCTGGGAGCTGCCGCAGGGCAATCTCTGGCTCGCCGCGGTCGCCGCCGGCCTCATCGCGTTCGGCACCTACGGCCTGCTCGAAGCCAAGTGGCGTCGACTGTTCTGATCTCGTCGATGAATCTCTGGCCGTCGGCGCACGGGCGTGTCAAGGCCCGGCGGCGGCTGTCCCGGCGGGGTCGGCGGCTTCCGCGTGAGGCGGGGCGGGGACGGCGTGGGGCGCCACGGGATCGACCGCAGGCGTGCGGGGCCGAGGGGTGGAGGGCGAGGCGCGACGAGGGCCTGGTACGCGCGCCCGCGTTCGCGGGGGTCGAGCGCTCGCGCGGGCCAACGGAACGCACAGGGTGATCGCCCCGGGTTTGACACGAACCTTGAGCCGCTTCTCCGGCGGGCGGGCGCCGCCATCGAGCTCATAGGGGATCTTGCGGGCGAGCGCGATGTCGATCTTCTTCCCGCGCGTCACCTCGACAAGCGGCGAGCGATCGAGGTGGCCACCCGCGACGCGCGATAGCACGCGAACCCACTGCCACGTGCTGCTCGCGGTAACCACGGCGACATCCAGCATCCCGTCGGAAAGCGACGCGTCTGGAAACACCACCAGCCCACCCGTTACCGTGCCGACGTTGCCGATGAGGACCAAGCTCGCCTTGCCCTTGAACCACACCGCGCCGTCCACGCGAACGGTCATGCGAACGCTTTTCGCTTGCATCGCCTTGAGGCCACTGCGGATGTAGGCGACGCGGCCGAGTCGCTGCTTCGTGGTGCCGTCCACGTCGCGCATGACGAGTCCGTCGAGGCCGGTGCCCGCCATCACCGCGAACCGCTCGCCGTTGATGACGCCCACGTCGAGCTTTCGCCGGGTTCCTTGCAGGCCGATGCGGACGGCCTTGGCGATGTCCCTTGGGATGCGGAGATCGGTGGCGAGAAGATTGGCGGTACCGGCCGGAAGAATCGCCAACTCCACCTTCTTGGAACCGGCCAGCGCGTCGATGCAGCGCTGAACCATTCCGTCACCACCCCAGACGAAGATCAACTTGGCACCCTTCTTCACGGCTCGGTGCACCGCCTTGGGTGCCTTGCGGGTGTTCGGGACCTCGTACCAGATCGGGTCTGGGTAACCGGCGTCGGCGAGCACCCTGCGTAGCTCGCCCAAGCCATCGCCAAGCTTCTTGCCGCTGTGGGCCACGACCGCCACCGACTTCGTCTTCGCCTTGGCCATCGAGACGTAACCTAGTGCCGACTCGACGGCGCTGGCGAAGGACTTGCACTCTTTCCGGGCAACCCTCGGAACAGCGTGAAGGACCATCGAGAACGTTACAGAATGGTGACGGGCGGACTGCTGTCGGCACGGAGTCGTTACGGTTACAAGTCAAACCCACGTGTGGACCGTGGTGTCGGCCGCGCAGATGAGGGAGGTACCTTCACTCACCCGCGACACCGCTTCTCGTCATGCCTTCAGGCGAATTTATGATGCGGGCACCCACCATCGTTTGCTCCGCGCTCGTCATGGCATGGTTTGGATCGGTCGGCATCGCCCGAGCTGAGACTCCCACTGTCCAAAACGCGCCCAAGGACGCGCCGACGGTCGCGAACAATCCGCCGCCCATCGCGCCGCCGTCGCCCGAGGCTCCGCCTCAAGAGGTCGAGGACGCCAAGAAAACCGCCAAGGCCGCTGCGCTCACCCCTATCGTCCCGAGCCCCAAGAATCCCCTGCACCCGGCGTTTCAGCTTTACGCCGAGATCGATCTGCCGATCCTGGGAATCGGGATCGTGTTTGCGGAGGCGCGGCTGACTCGCTCGCAGCCGGCGTTCTGCGCCCCGCTCTGCGACCCCGCTGGTCTCAATGCGCTCGATCGCACGACGGCGGGCTATTGGAGCCCCGGCTGGCAAACCGCGTCGGACTACGGTCTCTACGCGATCGGCGCTGGGGCCGCGACTCTGCTCTTCCTGGATGAGGGGTTCCTTCCGGGCCTCAACGACGCCGCCGTCGTCGCCGAGGCGGGGCTCGCCGCAACCGCCGCCGCTACCGTGATGACCCTGGCGGCGGGCCGGCCACGTCCCTATCTCTACGGAGATAAGGCTCCGCTTTCCGATCGCAACAGCGCCGACGCGGGGCTGTCGTTCTTGAGCAGCCACGCCGCCATCAGCTTCGCGATCGCAACCTCCACCTTCGTGACCATGCGACGGCTCCACCCACGCTCGAAAGCGCCTTGGATCGTGATGGCCGTTGGGGGTGCGATGGCGAGCTTCGTCGGCGCGGCGCGGGTTTTCGGCGGCATGCACTTCATCACCGACGCGGTGGGTGGGGCGATCGTCGGCACCTCGCTGGGGGTGCTGGTCCCGTCGCTGCATGCCTCGCCGGTCGCCGTCGTACCGATCGCGGGAGACGGGCAGCGCGGCATCGCGCTCAGCGCCCGATTCTGATCTCACCATGCCGCCTTGGAAGGAGCTCGCCAGAATGAACCCCCCGCATCGCCGATCCCCCCGCCGCCTGGTAAGCGCCGGCGGGCCCACCACCGGCCGCACTCCCAAGGGAGAAGACGCGTGATCACTTTGATGGTGGCGCTGCTGATTGTCGGCGGGCAGGCCGACGCCACGCCGCCCCCGCCTGTACTGGAGTTGCAGACGCCGCCCGCGGGTTTAGCGGAGGCACCGAGGTCGCGGCCTCGCGAAGTGTACGAGCTGCATCTGGCCGTCGACATTCCCGTCACCATCGTCGCGGGCAGCGTGGGGCTCGTACGCGTTTTCTTCACCGACCAGCTGGCGCGAAAGAGTTGTCCCTGCGACGCGTCCAGCATCAACTCCCTCGATCGCGGGACCGTGGGAAACCACAGCGCGGCCGCGGGCATCGCCGCCAACGTCACGGTCTACGGAGTGATGGCGGCGCTGCCCCTCGTCGATCTCCTCGATCTCAGGCTTGGGCGCGCCCTGGGCGAGGATCTGGTGGTGTACGCCGAGACGCTGGCCGTCGACACCGCGCTCCAGAACGCGACGAACTTCATCGTGGCACGCCCGAGACCCCGCACGTATGCGGGGGATCCCGCTTCCCTCGCTTCGGGCGACGGCTATCTCTCCTTTTATGCGGGCCACGTCGCCACCGCGTTCGCCATGGTTTCGGTGGCGGCGTTCACCATCCGCCAGCGGTACGGCGAGCGGATCTGGCCCTGGATCGTGGGCGGACTGATTGCATCCAGTGTGGCGGTTGAGCGCGTCGCGTCGGGCGATCACTTCCCGACGGACGTCGGCGTTGCCGCCTTGGTCGGCACCGGCATCGGCATCACCGTCCCCTGGCTTCACCTGCGGCACGGGGAAATCCACGCCCAGATCGCCCCGGTCGGGGCGAACGGCCTGGGACTCGTCGGCACGTTTTGAAGCCCGCCGCCCGCCGCGGCGGGGGCCTCATCCGCCGTACACCTCGAGTCCGATTGTGGCCCGGTACTGCGGGTAGGAAAATGGAACGCCCTTGAGCTGCGGGGTCGGCACCGCGATGTTGAGCGGGTTGACGACCAGAAAGAAGTGCCCCGACATTTTCCATTCAATTCCCAGCGGGCTCAACCCCGCGTAGATCCCTGTGCTCCCCTTGGGCGCTCCATACAAGTCGATCAACAGACGGGACACGCCCAGATTGGCCGTCGTCCGAAGGTTGAACTGCTCGTACGCCAATGGCAGTCGCAATATGACGGTTCCGTACCCATTGAAAGCGCCGGCTCGCACGGTCGTGACGCCATTGACGGCAATCCACGGGTTCCACTCGGCATCGAGCCCGAACGTCCAGTGCTTGCTAAAACGCAGGCGAGCGCCGAGCGCGGCCGCGAGCGCTCCGTTGTCAACCGATCCTGAACCGCCCAGATAGGGACCCATTGCGATCTGAGACGGATCTTTCGGCCCCGGCTCCTTGACCGGCGTCGTAACGGGCGGCGATAGGGCGTGCTTGTCTGCCGAGGCCGACGCGTCAGAGCTCGGCGGGGTGGAGTCCGGCTGGGCTGAGGCATAGCTCGGGACGAAGCTGGCTATCAACAGGACGGTCATGCCGACGCTGGCGCCCCCCCGGCGTCGTCGCCGGGCTCGTCCCATCAGCGTGAGCAGCCCGAGAATGACTGCTGCCCATCCCAATGCCGACGTCCGGTTTCCCGCCCCGCCTACGCTGCAACCGATGGGTCCGTTGCCATATTGGCGTTCGGACGCCTGGCACCAGCCGTTGTCGAAAGTGCAACCCGGCGAGTAACTGAGATACTGGTCCAAAATCACCTCCACGGCAGCCATCTTCTGATCGCTGGTTTCGTTGGGATCGAGCGTCGTGCGCAAGACCGCGGTGGCTGCTTCGGTCGCCAGCTCGCGCCGCCGTTGTCGCAAGGCATCGGGATCATCACAGCGGTCGAGATCGCTGGCGTGGGGTGGCCCGTCGGTCGCCTCGACCAGATCCCCGTTGGCCTCGTCCACCCAATCCAAGACGACGGTGATCTGCATGCTGTCGGGGGTGCGATACGTGTGCGTAAAGCTGTCTTCGATGGCGTGTATCGCCTGTCCGATGCGCACATAGTAAGTCGGCAGCAAAGCGTCCACGCGATGTCGCAGCGACAAGTAAACCGGGAGCGAAGTTCGGTTGGTGAGATCGGGCGTGCCCGTGACATCGAGCCCGCCGATGGCCTCGGCAACCCGTTCTAGGATGAAGGCTCGACAGTCGAGCACAGCCGTCGCCGATCCGCCCGGCTCCGCCTCGTGCGAGCTGCGGAGGCAATGCTCGCGCTGCGCGCTGGGATCGCCATGCACCAGCGCGAGCTGGCTGAGATCGCCCGAATCCCGACCCTTCAGATCGTTGTCGCGGACGCCCACCAGCAAAGTTGCGCCACCCAGATCGCTCATGTCGCTCGCCGGGACAAATTCCAGATCCGTGATGAGCGCGCGATCGTTTTCGTCCGCAGGGAGAGGCGCAGCGGTTGCGAGATCCAGGCGCACCGCCCGCAGTGCGTCTGTCGTGATTTTTTCGTGGCATCCGGCAGTGATGGCGCTGGAAATGGTGTAAGCCTGAGCCAACCTGGGCTCCGCTGTGATCCACCCCGCGAAGAGCGCTCCGGCGGTAAATGCCGTTAGCGCTCCTCGGCCCTTCAGAAACGTCCCTGGTGTCATAACTACTCTCCCTGCGGCCCCGTCGTTTGAACGGCGCCCGCCAACCTAAGCATGATTTTTCGATCGGGTAGCTCGTCGCGTGCGATGCCGCAGCTGACGGTGCTGGCCGCCTGACGGTGGCGGAGGGGAAGCTCTCGCAGGCTCCGCTTCCGCAGGGGCCTGTCAGTCCTGCGCCCTCAGCGCTTCAGTGCGGATCGTCGTGTCGGAAGATCTTGCCCGGATCGAGCCCGAGCTTGGCCACCGTCGCGTGGTCGGCCATTCCAGTCATCGGGAGGTCGTGCTTCTCCTGGAACCGCCGGAGACCGGCGCTGAGGGAAGCATCGTCCTCTTTCATAAGACCTCCCGCGACGAGCTTCTGGCGAATCTGATCGTAGGCACCCGGCACCAGTAGCGCGTCCGGTGACGTCGCCACCGGGACGGCGCCGGCATCGCCCGGCTTGGTGCTCGACCGCGGCGACGCGCTGCTCTTGACGGTCCGATCCGGTGCCGATTCGTGGTCGGGGGCTCCAGGCGCCGGCGCAGCGCCGCCAGTGTTCTCCGCGGCGTGGGTGTGTCCACATCCGGCCAAAAGAAGGGCGCCGAATACGACCGCCATGGTGCCGCGAGATCTCATTTCTTTGCCGGCCCGTCTATCGGCTGCGCCTTCGGTGGCCCACTCTTCTTCTTGAGCGCTTGTACGGTCTGCTTGACCGGACCTTGCTTGTCATCGGCGAGGGCTGGCGGCAAGTGCGTGAACCCGAAGGAAATGCCTTCGACGAAGGCGTTCCGAATCACACCCAGGACGGTCGGCCAGATCTGAATGTCCGGTTGATCCAGTCGCCCTTCGATGGGAATCACCGTGGCCATGGCGTTTCGACCTGGCACCCGATCGGAGAAGAGGTGCAGTGCCTTGTCGGCCACCCATGCATTGCCGGAGGGTGATTGAAACGATTTTCAGCCGGCGAACTTCGTAGCCCGGAGGGAAGATCGTCACGTGTACCCGCTGAAGATCCCCGTCGATTCCGTCTGCATTGTGGAGCTGACGTCGCTGAGAGTAAGTCGCGATCGGATCGAGCACCAGCCGGATCACAATCAGGACCACCAACAGGATCGCGGCCGCAGAAGAAGGCGCCGTCCCCTCATGCCCAAACGCTATCTTTCTCACTCGCGCGCCAAATCGTGAGCCTACTCCCGCCAAGTCGTTGACCCGTACTTCTGGGGCTAGGGCGCCTGGCGATCCACGGCGGCCCCGGCGGCGCCGCCGGCATCCACACCGACATCCACCTGGACCCCGGCCTGGACCTGGTCGGGAAGGCACAGGCGGCGCTCGTCGGTCCCGGGGCGGCGCATGTGCTGGTACCAGCGCATGTAGGTAGGCGCCGCCGCCGCCGACAGCAGCGTGAGCCCGCCGAGACCACCGAGCACCGCGCCCTGCCGCCGGAGCACGGCGAAGTCGCCGGTGGTGAGACGGGCGGACGCGGCGACCGCCAGCGAGATGACCAGGGAGGTGTAGTAGTCGACGGGAAAGCGCCCGATCCAGGTTCGTCCGTGCCACCAGACCTCCCCCTTGCGGAAGCGCGCCCACCCGAAGCGGGGGTTGAGGATGAACCAGAGGAGGTCCCAGGTCACGACCCAGGCCAGGTACGCCGACAGCGTCGCCGCCTCGGCGGCCCAGCTCCAGGCGACGCCCCCCACGAACCCGAAGTGGAAGCTCCAGAGCGGCAGCACGAACATGACGGCGTGGTAACCGGTGAGCGGCTTGCCCCGCATGAAGAGGCCATAGAAGCGCGCGGTGGGCGTGGTAATCCGGAACCAGGTGGGCAGGCGCTCCGCCCATCCGTACGGTCCCTCGATTTCGATCTCGACCGCCGCGAACAGCAGCGCGTAGCCGAAAAGAAAAACGACGCGCAGAACGAGGTCGACGGCCCCAGGGGTGGCGATCATCGCGCCAGCATGACGCGATTGTGGTCTCCACGGTAGAATGCGGCGCCATATGCGGATCCTCTACGGGGTAGTCGGGGAAGGGATGGGACACGCGATGCGGTCTCGCGTCGTGCTCGATGCGCTCTGCAAACACCACGAGGTCCAGGTGGTGGTCTCGGGGCGCGCCTACGACTACCTCAAGACGCGGGCGTCGGAGAACCTCGCGGTCAAGAAGATCTGGGGCTACAGCATCGTCTACGAGGACAACGAGGTTCAGAACTTCAAAACGCTGCTCGAGAACCTCAAGGGCGCCGTCAAGGGCTGGCCCCAGAACGTGCGCGCCTACTTCGATCTCGCCGAGAAGTTTCGCCCCGACGTCGTCATCTCCGACTTCGAGAGCTGGAGCTATCTGTTCGCCAAGAACCACCGGCTGCCCGTGCTCTCGGTCGACAACATGCAGATCATCCGCCGCTGCACGCACGCCCCCGAGATCCTCGAGGGCCTGGTCGCCGAGCTGACGCTCACCAAGGCGATCGTACAGGCGAAGGTCGCGGGCGCATTCCACTACTACATCACGACGTTCTTTTATCCGCCGGTCCGCAAGCGCGACACGACGCTGCACCCGCCCATCCTGCGCCCGGAGATCCTGGCGGCACGGCCCGAGACGGGCGGACACCTTCTAGTCTACCAGACCTCCACCTCGAACAGCGCGCTGCCGGACATCCTCGGCAAATCGGGGTTCGAGTGCCGGATCTACGGACTGCGGCGCGACCTCGCGGCGGACGTGCGCGAGGGAAATCTGGTCTACCGGCCGTTCAGCGAAGCCGGGTTCATCGACGATCTGCGCACCGCGCGCGGCGTGATCGCGAGCGCGGGTTTCACGTTGATGGGCGAGGCGGTCTACCTGCGCCGACCGATGCTGGCGATACCGGTGCGAAAGCAGCTCGAACAGGTGCTGAACGCGCGCTACCTCGAGGCCGAAGGTTACGGCCTCGGCGCCAACGAAATCTCGACGGAGCGCCTGGGCGCTTTCATCGAACGCCTCCCCGACTTCGAACGGCGCCTCGCCGACTACCACCAGGACGGCAACACCGATCTCCTGGCCGCCCTCGAGCGGGGGATCGAGGCTGCCGCCGCATCGCGTTTGGCGAAGTAGCGCCGCGGTGGCGCGCCCGGCGACCGGTTCCGAACGCATGGTTCGCCCGTCCCCGTCGGCGCAGATGAGGTCGTCGGCACAGGCGTAAGCGGCTAGCTCGCCCCAGGCTGCGAGTTTCAGGCAACCGTTGAGCCTCATGAACGCGCATCCGGAGATGCTTGTCGCAAGTGTGAACATCACGAGTGTTCGACGGATGGTTTCCACATACATCCCGTTTAAATACGGTCTCAACAACTCGAAAAGCCGCCTAGTAGAACGCAACATTGACGATGGCGAGGTTGGCGAAACAAGTGGCGGTGCCGTGACCGCTG
>Ga0209863_10000279_pt1 | contig 29362 bp, 31 predicted proteins | sample OrgsoiDNA2013046_FD_185796 | JGI IMG/M metagenome (GOLD analysis project Ga0209863, IMG submission 185796) | Permafrost soil microbial communities from the Arctic, to analyse light accelerated degradation of dissolved organic matter (DOM) -... | ecosystem: Environmental > Terrestrial > Soil >...
CCCTCTATCTCCCCTACTCGGGCAACTCGCCCGAGGGCGATGTATCGGACGTCTCGATCGATGCCAACCCTCGCGAAGATCTCTGGCGATTGAACGGTGGGTACCGCCACGTCAACCGGCGACTGCGCGCGGTGGCCGGCGCGGAGGACGGGCGGAAACACTTCGCGACCCGCGACGTTGCCATCGGCCACCAGATGGCCGACGGGCGAGAGGGTCCCCCGGGTCAAGCGGCGGCGCTGGCGGCCTGGCGACCGGCGGCGAATGATCTCGCGCCGCAGCTGCCCGATCCGGAGCTGGCGCGCCTGCGACGTCGACGCGCCGGGCCCGTGCTGACGTCGTACAGCCGGATCAAGCACTCCGAAGGCGGCTACCGGCCACCCACCGAGATCGCGGACGAAGCGGCCGAGATGCAGCCGCTGCCCGACGATGAGCTGCCCGGCGGCGCGCGGGCGGGCATCTTCCTGCACGATCTGCTGGAGACGACACCGCTCGAGACGCTGCGCGAGACGCCCGACCTCGCGCGCTGGGGGGCGCGGGCGGACGTTCAAGCTCTGATCGAAGCCACCCTGCGCCGGCACGGGCGCGATCCCCGACAGGCGGGCGCGGCGGCGCGGCTGGTGCACGCGGCCCTGACCTCGCCGCTGCCCGTGGTGGGCGGGACGCTGCCGGGCCTGGTGGGGGCCGCGCGGGTGGCGCGCGAGATGGAGTTCCTCTTCCCCTTTCCCGCCGCCGCCGGCGGCGCCGATCGTGGGTTCGTCAAAGGGTTCGTCGACGTCATCTTCGAGCACGGGGGACGGGCCTACTTTGGCGACTGGAAGACCGATCGCCTCCCCGCCTGGGACGACACGACCGTCGACGCGCACGTGGCCCGGAACTACGCGCTGCAGGAGCAGCTCTACGCGCTGGCGCTGATCCAGATGCTGGGCGTCACCGACGAGGCCAGCTACCAGGAGCGCTTCGGCGGCACGCTGTATCTGTTCGTGCGTGGCATGCCGGGCGCCATCCGCAGCCGGCGGCCGACCTTCGCGGAGGTCACGGATTGGCGCGATCAGATCGCCGACAAGCTCGGCGCCCCGGAGGCGCCGTGAGCGCGTCCGAGCGACGGTGGCCGCCCGAGTGGGCGAGCGATCTCTGCGGAGACGACGTCGACGATGCCTCCGTGTACCTGGCGATCGAAGCCGGCAGCTGGCCGGTAGGGCTCCACCGCCGGCCGCGGCGCGCATTCGCGCTGCTGGTGCTGGCGTCGGTCGACGCGCGGTCCGAAGGGGCGACGCGGCTTTGCCTGTCACCGACGACCGATCTCGGCGCGCGCCTCGAACGATTGGGCGCCGGCGCAGACGATCGCGCCGCCGCCCTCGCGCTCGCCGCCGCGATCTCGGACGACGCGACGCTCGCGCCGCTGGTCGGGCGCCCGGGCGACTACCGCCCGTTCATCGTGGACGGCGCGTATCTGTACCAGGAGCGCGACCTGCGCATCGAGACCCGGCTCGCCGCGGCGATGGTTGCGCGAATCACCGCGCCCGCGATCGCCGTCGCCGACGCCGACCTAGCGCGGGCCCGAGCGGCCGCCACCACGTCGGTCCGGACCTGGACCACGGCGCAGGCGGCGGCCCTGCGGGCGGCCGTGCAGCGACGCCTCACGGTGGTCACGGGCGGTCCGGGCAGCGGCAAGACGGCGCTCATCGGCGGCATCGTGCGGGCCTGGACGGCGCTTGGGATCGCCGGCGACGGCATCGCGATCGCCGCGCCGACCGGCAAGGCGGCCAATCGGATCGCCGAGTTGGTCGCCGCCGACGCGCCCGGTGTCGCGACGCCGGGCACGCTTCACCGGCTGCTCGGTTTTTCCGCCGCGCGCCTCGACCTGCAGGGCGGCGAGTACCGGCACCACGACAAGCGCCCCCTGCCCCACGCCGCGGTGATCGTCGACGAAGCGTCGATGGTGGGCCTGCCGTTGCTCGAGCAATTGACCCGCGCCCTGCACCCCGACGCGCGTCTGGTCTTGCTGGGCGACGCCGACCAGCTGCCGGCGATCCAGGCCGGCAGCGTCTTTCGCGATCTCGGCGCTGTCGCCATCCGCCTGCCCGAGAGCCACCGCATGGACCCTGCCAACGCGGCGGGCGCCGGTGTCCTCGAAGCCGCGCGCGGCGTCGCCCGCGGGGAGCTCGTCGATGGCGGCGCGGAAGCGCGATCGATCACCGAGCTGAAGTTTTCGGGATTCGAGCGGCTCGACCCCGGCGCGGGCGCCTCGGCGAGCGCCGGGCGGCGGATGATCTCGGCGTTCGTCGACCATTGGTACGCCACCTGGCTGCGGTTGCCGACCGAAGACGGCGTCGCGCTCGGGCGGGTCTTCGCCCCGCGAGACGGCGCGCTCGACGCGGTCGATGCCGCGATGGTCGGCGCCCTGCTCGAGCGCCACCGCCGACTGCGCCTGCTGACCGTCACCCGCGTCGGGTTCACCGGTTCCGATCGCATCAACGCGGCCCTCGCCCAGCGCGCCATCGAAGACGCCGGCCTGCTGGCCGGATCCGACGGGCCGGCCCCCGGTACCCCGGTCATGATGACCGAGAACGACTACGATCGCGATCTGATGAATGGCGATCAGGGGATCGTCGTTCGCGCCGCGGCCGGCACTTCGGGCGCGGCGACGACGGTCGCGGTCTTCCCGCGCGGCGGCGCGATGGTGCCGTTTCCCATCGCCACCCTGCGGGGCACCCTCACGGTCGCCTACGCGATGACGGTCCACAAGGCACAGGGCAGCGAGCTCGACCAGGCCGCGCTGATCTTGCCGGAGACCGATCTGCCGCTCCTGTCGCGCGAGCTCATCTACACCGCGGTGACCCGCGCGCGCCGGTCGATGGTGGTGGTGGGACGCCGGGCATTGCTGGAGCAGGCGATCGCGCGGCCGATCGCCCGGTCCTCTGGCCTCGCCGAGCGCCTGGCCGCGCACGGCGTGCCGCCCGAGGCCGCGCCTCAGCCGAGGCCGTAGTCGGCGATCTTCTTGGCCACCGTCGGATACGAGACGCCGAGAAGCCGCGCGACCGCCGTGCGATTGCCCCCCACGAACGCCAGCAGCCGGGCGATGTACGCCCGCTCGAGCCCCTCCAGATCGGGCGGCCGGCCCGCCGGGTCGAGCTCGAGCGCGAAGAACGCGGGCGCAGCCATCGGCGCAGCCGACCCGGCCGCCACCGCGCGGGCCGGCCCGGACAGGACGATGCAATCGGGCTCGATCACCTCGCGCGTCGACAGGATCACCGCCCGCTCGATCACGTTCCGCAGCTCACGCACGTTGCCGGGGTAGTCGTAGGCCAGCAGCAGGCGCTCGGTCTCGGGCGCGAACCGCGAGGCCGGCTTGCGCATCCGCGTGGCGAAGCGTTCGAGAAAATGCGCCGCGAGCGGCAGGATGTCCTCCGGCCGCTCGTGCAGCGTCGGCACCCGGATGTGGAAGACGTCGAGCCGATGGTAGAGGTCCAGACGAAAGGCGCCCCGCTCGACCTCGTCGGCCAGCTCCTTGTTGGTGGCCGCCACCACCCGCACGTTGACCGACAGATCGCGCGTGCCGCCGAGGCGCCGGAAGGTCATCTCCTCCAGCACCTTGAGCAGCTTGGCCTGGGTGGCCATCGGCATCTCGCCGACCTCGTCGAGCAGCAGCGTCCCGCCGTCGGCCTCCTCGAACAGGCCGCGCTTCTGGGTCTTGGCATCGGTGAACGCCCCCCGCTCGTGGCCGAAGAGCTCGCTTTCGAGCAGGCTCTCCGGCACCGAGGCGCAGTTGATCTCGACGAAGGGGCCGTCCTTGCGCCCGCGGGTCCGCCGCGCGATCAGGTCGGCGATCAGCTCCTTGCCCGTCCCCGATTCGCCCTGGATCAGCACGGTGGTGTCGGGGGCCTCGGCCACCTTGTCGACCATGACGATCACCTTCTGCATCGCGGCCGACTTGCCGACCACCAGATCGCCCATCGCCGCCTGGGTCCGTCCGGTCAGCTGTCGGACCTGGGCGCGAAGTCGCTTGGCCTCGATCGCCTTGCGCATGGTGACCAGGAACTCGGGGAGCTGCAGCGGCTTCGACAGATAGTCGAACGCCCCCAGCTTGAGCGCCTGCACCGCGCTGGCGACGTCGGCGTAGGCGGTGGCCACCACCACCAGCGTGTCGACGCCGCGCTCGCGCGACTCCCGCGTCATCGTCTCGAGCACCTTGATGCCGTCGGTGTCGGGCAGGTGCCGATCGAGGATCACCAGATCGCACGGCTCGCGTTGCCAGGCCGCCAGCCCCGCCTGGCCGTTCGACGCGGTGGTGACCGCGAACCCCTCGGCGGAGAGCGCCTCCTCCGCGACGATGCGGAACGTCTTCTCATCGTCGATCACCAACACCGTCGGTTTCATGCTGGGCGCGCCTCCGGTGTGAACGCGCCCAGATCGGCTTCGGCGCGCGCATCGAGTGGTAGCCGCAAGCGGAAGAGCGCGCCACCAAGATCCGAGGTCGAGACTTCGATCGTCCCCCCGTGCGCCTCGACGAATCGGCGCGAGGTCGGCAGGCCCAGACCGGTCCCGTTGGGCTTGGTGGTAAAGAAGGGCTCGAACAGATGCTCGCGCGCCTCGCGCGAGAGCCCCGGCCCGTCGTCGGCGATCTCGATCACCGCTTCGCCGCCCTGCATCCCGACCGTGACGGCGACGGCGCGCCCCGCTTCGACGGCGTTCTTGATGAGGTTCACCATCACCCCCTGGATCTTGTGGGCGTCGCAGCGCGCCGGGAGCGCCTCCGGGGCGTTCACCGTCAGCGCCACCCCGCGGTCGGCGATCAGATCGGCGACCGCCTCGGTCGCGCGGGCAACCACCGCCGACAGATCGGCCGCCGATCGATCGATGCGCGGCGAGCGCGAAAACGACAGCAGCGAATCGACGACGTCGCGCAGCCGGGCGATCTCGCCGACCACCTGCGGGCGCAGCCGCGCCACCCGGGCTTGGTTGGCGGGATCCTGGGCGATCAGCTCGACCGCCATGCCCAGGCCGTTGAGCGCGTTCTTGAGCTCGTGCGCGATCGCCGCCGAGGTCTTCCCCATCGCCGCGAACCGCTCCGCCTCGACCAGAGCCGCCTGGATCGCGTAGAGCTCGGCCGTCCGGTCGGCGACCCGCTGCTCGAGCAGCCCGGCGGCCTCGCGCAGCTCCTGATCGCGCTTTTGAATCGATCGCTCCATGTGCGCGAAGGCTGCCAGCAGCGCCGAGATCTCCTCGGTGCCCGCCGGCTGCGGCGTTCCGGCGGCGGGCACCGGCTCGCCGCGCGCGATCCGGATCGCGCCGTCGGCGAGCGCCCGCAGCGGACGCGTCAGGTAGGCCGACAGGAGCAGGCCCGCGATCGACGCCACCACCACGCCGAAGAGCAGAATCCCACCCAGCGTCACCCCCTGCTGCTCGATGTTCGCGGTCAGGGTCCGCCAGGGCCACGCGAACACCACCGCGTATCGGGTCGCCGCGCCGACCGGCGAATAGGCGAAGAGCGTCTTTCCGCCGCTCGCCTCGCCGATGAACGTGCCGCTACCGCCCTGCGCCGCCGCGGCTATCGCCTGTGCCCAGCCCGAGCCGGCCGCGACCGGCGGGCGGCCGGGGGGATAGATGAGCTGCCCATCGCCCACCCCGTCGATGTCGACCAGCACCGCGTCGGTCTGGCGTGGAAGGTTCTCGTGAAACGTCGGCGCGATCAGGTTGTTCTCCGCCAGCGCGATGATGCCGACCAGCGCGCCCGCGAACCGCCCGTTGCGGATCACCGGCTGGACGATCTTGAGCGTCTGACCCAGAGTCGGCTCGTCGGTGATCCGGAAGAGCGGCCCCGGCGCGCCGCCGTGCACGGCCCGGAACCAGGCGCGGTCGCCGAAGACCTGGCCACGAAAAGCCGACCGATCGGGGACCGAACGGACGCAGTTGCCCTGGCCGTCGAGGAGCAGCACGGCGGTGTTGTAGAGAACGGAGTGCGCGTGCGCGCCGGCCAGGATCTGCTCCTCTTGCAGGAGGTCCGGGTCGGTCGGATTCATCTCGGGCATGACCGCCAGCCGCTTGAGCTCGTCTTCCAGGATCTCGAAGTTGTCGCGCAAGGCGAAGGCGCGGTTCTCGGCGAAGAGCTGATATTCGGTGGTCAGCTCGCGGCGCATCGTGCGAGCCGACTGATAGATGATGGTGCCGCCCGCGAGGCCGATCGAAACGACCAGCAGCGACGAAAGTACCAGCGACAGCTCTGTCCGGAGAGTCAGACCTAAAACGCTAGCACCGCGGCCACGCTTTTACACACATTGTGCATCCCCGAAACCCGCCGTTAACCGCGGGCAAGCTAGCTTGGATGCCAAGAGGAGGCCCATATGATGTCGGGGTTGGTGAGTCGAATCAGCGATGAACGCAGCCGCGCCAACTGGGGAGCCCTCGAGACCGCCGGCTTCGCGATCAAGGTGCTGGGACTTGGCCTCTGCGCGGGACTCGGCCTCGTCTTCTGCCAGTTCCTGATCGACGCGTTCTTCCGGACGATCCGTTAGCCGCTGGCTCGGACAACGCGTCGTCGCCGATCCGATCGCCGTCGCCGTGCGTACGAAACCTGGAGGCGACATGGATCTGGCACCCAGCGGACGATCGGTGATCCGGCAAGGTTTCGTCATTCTGTTTCTCGCGTTTCTCATGGGCTTCGGCATCATTCCCGGCGGCCCACGCGCCCGCGGCTGGATGGCGGTGCATGTGACGACCATGCTGACCGCCGGCTTCGTCATCTTGATTGGCCTCAGTTGGGACCGACTGCAGCTCTCTGCCCGACAGCGCAAGGTGCTCCGCTTCACGGCCGTCGGCAACGGTTACTGGGGCGCGCTGGCGGGAGCCTTCGCCACCGTGTTCGACGTCCCGGGTCCGGTGACGGGCGCGGGCACGCAGCCCCACGGGTGGCCGGCCGCGGTCTTCTTCTCGGTCTTCATTCCGCTGCTCACGGTCTTCCCATTCATCTTCACCGGCCTCGTCGTCCACGGGCTGCGGGGGGACGACCCGCAGCGCGCGTAACACCCGGCCCGAGGTGCTTCGGCGTAGACCGCTCGCGGGCTTGCGGCAAATCTTCAATGGACTATGATGACTAGTAGGAGATAGTCATCATGACCAAGACCCTTTCCGTGGCCGATGTGAAGGCGCGCCTGTCAGAGGTGATCCGCGATGTCGAGTCGTCGGGCGGGTCGGTGGTCATCGAACGCCGAGGCCGCCCGGTCGCCGTCATCGAGAGATACACGGGGCAGAGCGCGGCGAAGAACGGTTGGTTCGAAGGGCTCTACGGGCGGCTCGCCGGCGTCGCGGATTTCGAGAGCATCATGAAGGACGTGGTTCGCGCGCGTCGGACGGCGGGCAGGCGGGTCGTGGATCTGGACAGGTAGATTGTACGTCTTCGACACCGACGTCCTGAGCGGTCTACTCAAAGGACGTCTGCCGGTGGCGGCCGCGAAGCGAATCGGCGCTCTCCCCCGGGAGAAGCGCCACACCACGGCGATAACCATCGGCGAGCTCTGTTACGGCGCACTGCGCTCGTCGATCACGACGCGCTGGCTCGCGGCCATCGACGCCCTCCTACCTGAGTTCACCTGCCTCGACTTCGACGCGGAATCGGCGCGGAGGTACGGCGAGATTCGCGCCTTCCTCGAGCGCGCGGGCCGGCGGCTCGACGATCCGGACCTTCGAATCGCCGCAATCTGCGCCGCCAAGGATCAGATTCTGATCTCCGGCAACGAGCGCCACTTCGCCCGCGTCCCGGGCCTCCGCTACGAGAACTGGCTGCGCCTCTGACCGCACTCCTGTATCGGAGCGGCGGACGGCCGATTGGCTCTGCGGCGTTCAGCGCTGCCAGGCGCGCAGAATCTCGTCGACGCGGGCGTTCGAGGCGGCGTCGACCGCCTGCCGGGACCGATCGGCGTCGAACCAGGCGACCGTGCGGCGGATCCCTTCGGCGAATAGGATCTCGGCATGCCAGCCGGGCACGAAGGATTTGATCTTGGTGTTGTCGAAGAGCGCGCACCAGCTCTTGTCGCCGATCAGGCCCGCCCCGGTGTCGGGATCGATCTTGGCGATGAAGGCGCTCGGGACGTGGACGATGTCCGGATCGGCCCCCACCGCGCGGCCGACCAGGCGCAGGATCTGGTCCCAGGTCAGCCACTCGTCCGACGTGATGTGAAAGGCGTGGCCGATCGCGCGCGGGTTGCCGAGGAGGCCGATGAACCCGCGCGCGAAGTCCTCGGCGTGGGTCAGCGTCCAGAGCGAGGTCCCTTCGCCGTGGACGACCACCGGCTTGCCGCGCCGAATTCGATCGATGGTGGTGAAGTCCGACTTGCCGACCGCCACCGGGACGATGGTGTCGTAGGTGTGCGACGGACGCACGATCGTCATCGGGAACCCCGACGCGCGGTACGCCTGCATGAGCCGCTCTTCGCAAGCGATCTTGTTACGCGAATACTCCCAGTAGGGGTTCGCCAGCGGCGTCGACTCGGTGATCACCGGGTGCACGGGCGGCTTCTGGTACGCCGAGGCGGAGCTGATGAAGATGAACTGCCCGGCGGTAACCGACTCGGCGCCGCCGCCGAACCAAGCGATGTCGCGTTCGATGTCGGCGGCGGTGAAGGCGATCCAGTCGGCTACCACGTCGTAGCGCGCCCCGCGCAACGACTCCGGCAAGCTGCCGGCGTGCACGTCGCCGGCGATGACCTTGGCCCCCTTCGGCAACGGGTGTTTGAGGGTCTTGCCGCGATTGAGGAGATGGACCTCATGCCCGCGCGCGACGAGCGTCGCGGTCAGCGTCGAGCTGATGTTGCCGGTGCCGCCGATGAACAGGATCTTCACGCGGCGACTATACTAGAAACCGATGCGGCGGTTCTTGGCGAGCTTGGCGACCTTGCTGACCTTGGCGACGACCTTGCTGACCTTGGCGCTCGGGACCGGTTTCCTCATCGGATGCGGAGGAGGTCACGCCAGCGGCCCGGCGGACGCGGGGTCGCCGGGCGACGCTGGCGACGCGGGCCCGGCCGCCGTCGCCTGGCCGCCCGTCATCGATACGGCCGCCATCGGGCACGCCGACCTCTCGAAGGTGACCGTCGCGGCGTTCAGCCAGGTCGGCACCAACGGCAACGATCCGCAGGTGCTGACGCTGGCGCCGGACCTCGTCCCGCGCGCGTGGGGCCAATGGGACACCACCGGCCTTGCTGCGGGCGACTACGGTTTTGCATATCCCCAGGCCTGCCAGGCCAAGGGCGTCACCTTCGTGGGCGGTCTCACCGCGTCTGTCATCTTCCAGGACGAGATGTCGGCCGCCGACTTCGCCGACGAGGTCGGGCGCGACGCCACGGATCAACCTGTCGCGCACAACGAAATCGTTCCCGGCGCGTACCGCGGCGCGCTGGCCAGCCCCGGCTTCCGCGGAAAGCTGGTCGACATCGCCAAGCTGCAGATCGATGGCGGCGTCGACGGCATCTTCTTCGACGAGGTGAGCTCCAGCTACATCGGCGCCAACTACGGCGGCGACGAGGGGTTCGACGATCACGACGTTGCCGACTTCGGCCGCTTCCTGTGCGCCAAGCACGCGGGCGATCCGGCCACACTGGCTGGTTTCGATTTCGCGTCTGCCGACGGCTTCGACTGTGGGGCCGCCGATCCGGGCGCCGGCTTCGACTACCGCGGCTACCTGGCGCGCCACGGCGCCGCGACCGCGCCGCTCGGCGCCGCCAACCCGCTGGCCGGCGAGTGGGGTACGACCATCGCCAATCGCCCCGACCCGACGGCCGGCAGCTTCGTACAGACGTTTCCGTCGCTGGTCTATTGGCAAGAGGTGGTCCTCGCCGTCCGCAAGTACGCGCGCGAGACCACCGGCAAGGAGATCCTCATCACCGCGAACGGCATCTTCCCGTTTGTCGACTTCCAGTCGGTCGGCCTTTACGACTACAACCCCGATGGCCCGGCGCCGCTCGGCTTCGACTTCGTGCCGACGATCGGCGCCGCGCCCGACGCTCACCTCGACGGGAGCGTGTCGTTTCTGCCGGTGCTCGCGAGCCTGAAGGCCCAATCGAAGCGCCTGGTCGAATCGGTGGGCGGCGTGGAGGTTCCGGTGCTGGTGTTCCTCGACTGGCCGACCGACAACATCAACCGCTACTACGCCTTGCCCACCATCGAGCGCCAGGACTACGTGCGGATCTTCCTGGCCGAGGCCAACGCGTCGGGCGTGTGGTTCTCGCTGCCGCTGTCGACGACCACCGACACGAACAGCGCGACGGCGCTGGGGATGATGGATTTCTTCGCGGCGATGCGCGACTTCTACCGGGGCCACGCCGACCTCTTTCACGGCGCGCACGATTCCACCGCGACCGCCGTGGTGTCGGCGGCCGGCGTCGCCAGCCACCTGGTCACGCTCGACGACGGGCGGACGGTGCTTCACCTCGTGAACCACAACTACGCCGCCGGCTTCAGGCCCCAGGCGGCGGTCACGGCCACGATCCCGGTCGCGGCGGCGCCGACCTCGGTCACGCTCGCCTCGCCCGATCTGGCCAGCGATCAGCCGGCGACGTTCACCTACGCGGGCGGCAACGTCACGGTGAACGTCGGGACGCTCCTGTCCTCGGTTGCCGTCGTGGTGCGCTGACCGGCGCTCCGCCCGCCGGGGGCGGCGTTGTATATAGTCGCTGCGAATGCCGTACGACCATTCCACCGTCGAACCGAAGTGGCAGGCCCGTTGGCGCGAGGCGAATCTACACAAGACGCCCGACGATCCCGCCAAGCCTAAGTTCTATGCGCTCGACATGTTCCCCTATCCTTCGGGCGCCGGCCTGCACGTCGGCCACTGCGAGGGCTACACCGCCACCGACGTCATCACCCGCTGGAAACGCATGGCGGGCTTCCGGGTCCTGCACCCGATGGGCTGGGACGCCTTCGGCCTGCCGGCCGAGAACTACGCCATCAAGCACGGCGTTCACCCGCGCGAGACCACCAAGGCGGCCATCGCCAACTTCCGCCGCCAGATCGACGCGGTCGGTTTTGCCTACGACTGGTCGCGCGAGATCGATACGACCGACCCCCACTACGTCAAATGGACGCAGTGGATTTTCCTGCAGCTCTACGAGCGCGATCTCGCCTACGAAGGCGTCATCGCGATCAACTGGTGTCCGTCGTGCAAGACGGGTCTCGCCAACGAAGAGGTCAGCCAGGGGCGCTGCGAACGCTGCGGGACGCTGGTCGTCCGCAAGGACATGCGCCAGTGGCTGCTGCGCATCACCCGCTACGCCGACCGTCTGCTGGAGGATCTGGCCGAGCTCGACTGGCCGTCGTCGACGGTGGCGATGCAGCGCAACTGGATCGGCCGCAGCGAAGGCGCCGAGGTTCTATTCACCACCGCGACGCCGGTCGCCGGCCGCGAGATCCGCGTCTTCACCACCCGCCCCGATACGCTCTATGGCGCGACGTATATGGTGCTGTCGCCCGAGCACGCGCTCGTCGCCGAGCTGACCACGCCCGAGCGGCGCGCCGCCGTCGCCGCCTACCAGGACGAAGCGCGCCGCAAGAGCGATCTCGAACGCACCGACCTGGCGAAAGACAAGACGGGGGTTTTCACCGGCGCCACCGCCACCAACCCGGTCACCGGCCGGCCGATCCCGATCTGGATCGCCGACTACGTGCTGGCGGGCTACGGCACGGGCGCCATCATGGCCGTGCCCGCCCACGACGAGCGCGACTTCGCCTTCGCGACCAAGTTCGGTCTGCCGGTGGTCACAGTCGTGGAACCCTCGAAGGGTTCCACACCTCCCGCGAAGGGCTCGGGCGAGCAAAGCTCGCCCTCCCCCACGCGATACGGTCATGACCTTCCGTTCACCGGCGAAGGCGTGTCCGTCAACTCGGGTCCGCTCGACGGGCTGCCTACGGCGGAGGCCAAGCGAACCATCACGCGCGATCTCGAGGCGCGCGGCCTCGGCAAATCCGCCATCAGCTACCGGCTGCGCGACTGGGTCTTCTCGCGCCAACGCTACTGGGGCGAGCCGATCCCGCTGGTCCACTGCGCCACCGACGGCGTGGTTCCGGTCCCCGAATCGGCGCTCCCGGTGCGTCTGCCCGACGTCGAGACCTACGCCCCAACCGGCACCGGCGAATCGCCGCTGGCCGGCATCGACAGCTGGGTCGCCACCACCTGCCCCAAGTGCGGCGGCCCGGCCCGCCGCGAGACCAACACCATGCCGCAATGGGCGGGCTCGTGCTGGTACTACCTGCGCTACCTCGACCCCCAGAACGCCGCGCGCCCGTTCGACAGCGCGCTCGAAAAGCAGTGGATGCCGGTCGATCTCTACGTCGGCGGCGCCGAGCACGGGGTGCTGCACCTGCTCTACGCGCGCTTCTGGCACAAGGTCCTCTTCGACATGGGCCTGGTCTCCACCAAGGAGCCGTTCCAGAAGCTGCGCCACCAGGGGACGGTGCTGGCGTATTCGTACGAGGACAGCCTGGGTCGCTACCACGAGCCCAGCGAGATCGAATTCCGCGGCGAGACGGCGATCCTCCGGGCGACCGGCGAGACGCTCAAGGCCACCGTCGAGAAGATGGCCAAGTCGAAGATGAACGGCGTGAATCCCGATGATGTGATCCGCGACTACGGCGCCGACGTGATGCGCCTCTACGAGCTCTTCATGGGCGAATTCGAGCTGCCCAAGCCGTGGGACCCGCGCGCGATCGAAGGCGTCAACCGCTTCCTCAAGCGCGTGTGGCGCCTCTGCGAAGAATGGGACGCTGCCCGCGCGCCGGCCGGCGATCCGCACCTACGCCTGCGCCACAAGACGATCCGCCGCGTGACGGCGGATCTGGAGCGGATGCAGTTCAACACGGCCATCTCCGCGCTCATGGAATACGTCAACGAGATGGTCTCGGGCGGCGCGACGCGCGAAGATCTTCTGACGCTGATCAAGCTCGTCGGTCCGTATGCCCCGCATCTGGGCGACGAGGCCTGGGAACGGCTCGGCGAGCGCGGCTTCTTGCTCGAAGCGGCCTGGCCCACGTTCGACGAAGCGCTGACCATCGACGCGCAGGTCACCGTCGGCGTGCAGGTCGACGGCAAGCTGCGCGGCAGCGTCGAGCTCCCGCGCGATGCCTCCGAAGCCGACGCGCGGGCGGCCGCGCTCGCGATCCCGAACGTCGCCAAGCACCTCGAAGGGCGCGCCATCAAGAAGTTCATCTACAAGGCGGGGCGAATCATCGGAATTGTCACCGGGCCGGCCGCCTAGCTCGCTCCGGCGCTACCGCCCGTACCACCGCCACCGGCGTTGCCACCACCAGCGCCAGCGCGGCCGAGGCCCGCGTTGCCGCCACCGCCACCCATTCCACCCACCCCGCCGTCGCCGACCAGGGATCTGATCGCCGATCTCACGAGATCCTCCAGCGTCGTGATGGGTCCGTCTGCGCATCCCGAGGTACCCGTCACGAGGCGGATCCCGGGGGTGAGATCGATCTGCAGGGATGGCGCCACGTTGTCGGCGGGGGCGCACCCCATTGGCCAGCCGTCGATCAGCGCCGGGCTGGTCGCTTCACGCCGCACCTGATCCCAAATGGTGGGGTCGATCGGTCCCTGGATGAACGAGATACCATCAGACACATTGCTGTAGACCGTGCCGTCGGGTCCGATCTCGCCACAGACGTCGCCAGACGCGCAGCGTGAGAACTGCAGATCGCCGAACGCGAGCCCGTCCCACAGAATGGTGGCCCCTCGCTCCGGGTGGGCGATGACCGGCCCGTCGGACGGGACCGCGGTCCCATCTCCCAGATACTTCCGCTCCAGGTCTCCCGCCCGGCCTATGACAGTCGCGATGGCGCCGCTGCACTCAGACACATCGTCGCTCCCGCCGACGAAGATTCCGGGCCCGATCTCGACCTGGGCGGTTTCGCCGCCATCCGCCGACTGGCCGCAACCCGTCGGCTGTCGGAGGGCGGCGACGAATTCGTCCGAGATCGCCCAGGCCGCGAAGGTGCGACGGTCGTCGTCAGACATCTTTGCTACAGCACCGCTGGGGCCCGTAATGGTTCCGTCGGCGGCGATGCTCGATGTCGATGAGCTGCAGGAGAACTGAAAGCAGCTGGTCATGGTGACTCTGAAGGACGCAAACTGCGCCTTCAGACTGGGCACGCCGGAGTCCCGAGGTCCGTCGCTCCCGGCCTCCGCGCTCCCATTCGCGTCGCTCGTCGCATCCGCGTTCCCGGGCACGTCGCTGGCGACGCTCGTGTCAGGACCCGCGTCGCCCGCGACATTCCGATCGTGGTTCCCGGAACAAGACACCGCCAATAGGGCGATACCAATCAAGGCTATTGTCCGCATGGCCGTCCTTGCAGCAATTCCGGTACCAAAACCGGTCGCACAGGGCTCTACCAGAATCTTGTACGCAATAAACCTACATTGGCGTGCGAAAATCTGGTAGAAGGCTCGCCATGCCGGACAATTTTTTCGAGAGTCACGCCGAGGCGAAACGCGCCATGAAAGACAACCTCTTCACGGAGGTCTACCTCTCGACGTCGGTGAGCACGCCGATCCAGCTCAAAGGATGGGTGAACCAGGCCAACCAGTTCGAGCGCCACGGCCAGCGCTGGCACCTTTACCTTTCGCGCGTCGAGATCCTGCGACGGCTGGCCACGCGCAACCGCAAGAACCTCGCGTCCAGCGTCGAGAGTCGTCCCGCCTGAGGAACGACACGAGGCCTTCACCGGCGACGAATGTCCCAAGCTGACGGCCTCGCCCATCTCGTCGAAGAAGGGATCATCGACGCCGTCCACGCGCGTCTGATGAGCGGCAAGGAAGCGACGGTCTACGTCGTGGAGCGCGAAGGCCACCTCGGCGCGGCCAAGGTCTACAAGACACGCGACGAGCGGACGTTCAAGAAGACGGCCAGCTACGTCGAGGGGCGGAACCAAACCCGCAACACGCGCGACCGCCGCGCCATGCAGAACAAGAGCGCCTACGGGCGCGGCCTCATCGAGGACAACTGGCAGGACATGGAGTTCCACGCGCTGCGCGGCGCGTTCGACGCCGGCGTGCGCGTGCCCGAGCCGTACTTCCTGTACGAGAACGTCCTCTTCATGGAGCTGATCGTCGACGGCGCCGGCGCGCCGGCCTCGCGCCTGGCTGATTTCACGTTCACCGCCGAGGAGGCGACGCGGCTGCATCTCGAAGTGTTCCTGCAGGTGAAGACGCTGCTCGGCACCGGGCGCATCCACGGCGATCTGTCCGCCTACAACGTGCTGATGGCCGCGAAAGGCCCGACGCTCATCGACATGCCCCAGATCGTCGAGGTGTCGGGCAACAACAACGCCCGCCAGATCCTGCGCCGCGATCTGCGCAACGTGACCGAGCACCTGTCGCGATTCGACGCGCGGTTGCTCCGCTTCGCCGACTGCGGCGACGGATTGTTCCACCACATGATGCGCGGAACGCTGGACATGGTCGCGGGACCCGAGGTGGGCGCCAGCGCGCCGCAGGCGCGCGGCGGAGGCGGTGGCGGGGGTCGGCGGGGACGCGACGCGGAACGGGGACGCGCGGGACGGGACAAGGGGCAACGGCCGAGCTTGAACGCCGGCGCGAATCAGCCGAGGCCCGCCGGCGGTGCGGGGATGGCGAGACCGGGCGGCGGCGGGTCCCCGCAGGTCCGAGTCCACGTGGGCGGACCGTCACAGGGCGCCGCACGCGGTGGCGAGGCGCCCCGGACGGGCGCGCGCCCGGGGCAACAGCCCTCTTACGCTGGCGCGAACCACCGACGACGGCGCCGCGGCGGACGCTGAAGTCTTCGTGACCGCCCGGACAGGCTCGACCCTCCGGCGCCGATCGTGGAAAATGGTCGAGATGTCGACTATGAGTCGCTGCTCGCCGTTGCTGGGACTGCTTCTGTTTGGCGCCGGCTGCGGAGGGGGAGCGAGCGGTCACGTCGACGCCGGCGTCGACTCGGCGCCTATCTGCTCGCAGGGCGCGTTGGCCTTCACCGAGCACGCCGTGCAGAGGGTGTGGCCGCCCGGGCTGTGGCACGCAGCGATGGCGCCCGACCTCGATCACGGCGAGATCTTGTTGTTCGGCGGCGTCCTCACCGACCCAGGTGGCAGATCGAACCAAGCCTGGTCCTGGAACGGCGCGACCGGCACCTGGACCAACCGCACGCCCGACCCCTTGCCGTCCTCCTGGCCCGCGGGCCTCAGCGACCACGGGATGACGTGGGATCCGGTGCGGCACACGATCCTGATGTTCGGCGGCGAGCGCGACGATTTTTCCAACAGCGACGAGCTGTGGGAGTGGAGCGGCGGCGCCGGGACCTGGACGAACCTCACCCCCGCGCAACGTCCGGCGGCTTGGCCCGAGGGTCGCTACTCCCACGGGATGACCTACGACGTCGCCCGCGCACGGCTGGTCATCATGGACGGATTCGGTCCGCTGAGCTGGCCGGGCTACGCCGGCGACGTCTGGGACTGGAACAGCGCCGACGGCACCTGGACGGACCGCACGCCCGACCCGCTCCCCACCAACTGGCCGGAGCCCAGGCAATCAATGGCGGTTGCGTTCGACCCCGTCCGGCAACGCGTGCTGATGTTCGGAGGATGGAGCAACATTCCTCGCGACGACGCGTGGGAATGGGATGGCGTCTCGGGAGCGTGGACCGACAGGACGCCGGCGGTGCGCCCGACGGCCTGGCCATCGGCCGGTTTGTGGACGGCGCTGGTGTTTGATCCCGGCCGGGAGAGGCTCGTCATGTTGGGTGGTGAAGTGACCCTGACCACGACGACCGAGATCTGGGAGTGGAATGGGGCGAGCGGCGCGTGGACAGATCCTGCTCCGGTCCCGCTTCCGGCGGTCTGGCCGCCGGAAGCGGGAGACGCCCGTGGCAGCGTGGGATGCAGCCACGAGCGGGATCTTGTTCTTCGGCGGGCAGACGGCGCCCGCGGACGTCCCGCTCGCGGACACCTGGACTTGGGGATGCGGAGGGTGAGCTGGCTCGGGTGGGCTGGCGCGCAGTTGACAGATGGAGATTATCGGGCGGTCGGAAATGGCGTTTATCCGGCCTATCCTCAGGCGATCTTGAAGCCGAGCTGCTGCGTGTAGAACGCCATTGCCCGCCGGACGTCGCGCGTGCCGATGATCGGGTGGGTCTCCTTGAACATGGCGGCTCCGGGTGATGGGGACGGATTGGTGATGCCAGCATTCAGGCCGCTTCGGGTAACATTGAAGGAACGTGCGCGCCTGGCCGATACTCCTCGGTTGCGTCGGCTTCCCGATGTTGGCCGCAGCGGCGGCGCCGCGGATCTCGAAAGAGCTGGCCCACGAGCGATTCGCACCCGTCCTCGTGATTCGCCAGCTTCCTGCTCCGCTCTGGGAGGCCGTGAAGCGTTTCACCGGAGACGCGGGAATGCGCGATGCGGGTTATGTAACCCCTCATCTCGGCGACAAGGTGATCATCCCTCCAAAGCGGACCTTCGCCGTCGCCGGCGTGGGTTCTAAGCTCGACTTCGTCATCTACGAGCATCACGACCACGATCATCTCCTGGTCTTTCGGCGCCTGCGCGACGGGGAGCGGCCGCTGGCGTTCAGCTGCCGGGCGAAAGCGCTTCCACGCAAGGCGACCGAAGTGAGCACCGCCGTGGCCCGCGGTGGATGCCGTGAAGAGAGTGGACCGGTCGAGACTGACTAGCACTGGTGGGGATTGACGATCACCGTGCTATCAACGCTCGGACATCATCCACGCGAGGAAGTACGCCGGTGCTGTGGCGCTCTGCGGAGCCCCTCCGGGCTCGCCCTGGACGGACGTGAGAGGCTTCGTGGCCTCTGACGCGTGCCGGGCGGAGATCGAGAGGCGCCTAGCGGCCATCCCCAAAGAACCGTCGGCGGTTGCGGTGAGCGATCTCGCTAATTCGTGGACACTACCAGCAACCCCGCGTTGACGCCGAACATCGCGCGTGACTTGATTGAGCCATGATCATGGAAATCGTCTCAATCGCCGCGATCGTCGCGGGTCCGGTCTTCGCGGTCGAAGCCCAGAGGATTTTGGACAAGCGGCGAGTGCGGGAGGAGCGAAAGTTGGCGCTATTCCGCACGTTGATGGCGAGTAGGGTGGCGCGGGCGGCAGATCCCAGACACACGGAGGCTCTGAACCTAATCGGAATTGAGTTCTACAAGGAGGGCGCTGTCGTTGCGGTCTGGCGCGATTACATCACGCACATGAGTTCTGGGCCGACGACCGATGCATGGGCGCTCAAATGGACCGATCTCTTCGTTGATCTCCTGTTCGAGATGGCTCAGTCACTTGGATTCAAGAGCTTCGACAAGACGCAGATCCGGCAAGCCTACGCACCTATCCTCTACAAAACCCTCGAAGATGAGAACGCCGAGATTCGAAAAGGGCTCCTCGGAGTTCTAAGGGGCAAGGTCTCGATCCCCATTCATGTAGGTTCTCAGCCGGTCGCCAAGCCGGAGGCGCCACCCGCTCCCGATATCCCGTCGCCACCGATGTCGACCGCCCTCCCTCCGTACCTGAAACAGCCGTCGCCCGGCGAGAAGCTATGAGCGGCCGGACTACACGCACCGAGTCGGGAGCATCTCGTAAGGAAGAGAAACCGTGAGCGGGAGCGCGATCTGGACGGGAATTCTTGCGACGTTGAGCTTTGGAACCATCTTGGTTCAGGTGGTTCTAGATTGGAAGGAGCATCCGCCTGGCAAGAGGAGACGATACGTAGTCTTTGGCGTGTTCGGGCTTGCGTTCCTCGTAGCGAGTTGGGTAGCGGCCAAGAAGACGAGCGACGAGTCGGCCGACAACGCGGCTAAGCTCGCGGCCATACAGGAGCACTTGTTGAAGCCAGGCCCGCGCGCCGTTCTCAAACCGGGGTTCTCGCCACCACCGAGCACTCACGTGGCCGATCTGTTGGGTACCATCGATGTGAAGCGAAGCGGTGGCTCGGTGTCTCTCCCATTGAGCGTTTCGAACGACAGCGACGTGGCGGCGGAGTCACTTTTCGTCGTCGTGAGGATCCCTGATGGATTCACCTACACGCAGGAGCCGCAGAACTCCAAGCGCGTTTCCGGATCGCCTCCCGAAGATCGACAGTTCACGAAGTCAGTCCTAATGTCTCATGTGCTGCAAGCTCCGTTCACGATCGAGGTGACGGTTCCCGATCAGGTTCATCGTTTTGTTTTGTTGGCCGACGCGAAGTGCGCGAACTGTGCCCCGTCCGAGCTGACCTCTTTGATCGTCAACGTAGAGGACTAGACGGCCTCACGGACCGCTCTTAAGAGCGTTCGGACGAGAGGGCGCAGATCCGGCCGGGCGATGCAGGCACCGATAAGCGCGGCGCCCACCGCGAGGAGAAGGATCCAGAAGCGACGTCGTGGCCGCCGCGCCGTGGGAGGTGGATCGCCAGTCAGCCTCACGAACAGGAAGGTGATGTCTTTCATGCCCCAGAGATTACGCGGACCCCGGAGCGCTCGTACACCATGGCACAGCCGTGCAGCGCCTCATGATCGAGCACCGCACCACCGAAGGTTAGCCAACGAAACTAGCTAGTTATCTGGAGCCGGTGCTCGGGATTGAACCGAGGACCTGCGGTTTACGAAACCGTTGTTCCCCCAGGGCGACCGGAGCGCTTGCCCGACCGGGTGGTATCGGTTAAACTGATACCTCATGCACCCGAAGGAAACCATCTCGGCCTTCGACCTCTTCCTCGTTGAGCGTGGCCTCACACTCGACGCCCTGGCGATCGGTGGCGCTGCCCTCGGGCTGCTTGGTGTCATTGAGCGTGAGACGCGAGACTGCGACATCCTGTACCCGGCTCTGCCAGAGGCGATCCGCAGGGCCGCAGTCGAGTTCGCCATTGAAACGCGTCGCCGAGGCGGCGAGTTAGACGATGAATGGCTGAACAACGGCCCTTCGTCTTTGGCGGATGTTCTGCCGCCTGACTGGATCAATCGTGTGCAAATGATGAGTAAGGTCTTCGCTCTGTGCGATCGCGGCCTCGACCTTCAAGACTGCGTCGCCCTGGCACCCTCCCCCGATGAGCTCACCGAGATCGCGGCGTGGGTGGAACGCCAGGACGCCCATCCCAACTGGCCAGACCATGTACGCGCCGTCGTGGCGGATCTCCAAGTGAGGCTTCGCCATGGCATATAGCCGGGTCGCCACCTCGCGAGATCTGCCCGTGGGCAAGGAATTGACCGCGGCGATGGTCGGAATCGGGATGCTCTTCGCCGCCAAGCCGGCCAAGGAACCGAACATCGAGGACACGCTCCTGGCGGCGTCCGCAGAAGCCATGGATCGAGATGACCTCAGAGTACTCGCCGTTCTGGTCACCTGGCTGGGCGTCCATCATCCTCGGATCAACGCGGATCGCCTGATCCGAGCCGCGCAGGCGCAGCCATCGATTCGGGTTCGCGCTTTCTGGGCGGCGGCGGCACGATGGCTCCAGACCGATCGGCGCCTCGCGCGATTGCGCGAGTTGCACCACGGATCGCGAATCGATCTGTTGCGCGCAGGTACCGACTTCCAGATCGCGCGTCGGGGAGAGGATCCTCGCTTTGCGCACGGGCCGCTCCGTGTTCCGGCGGGCGTCTTGCGCGACCGTCCCGCAGACATCGTCACGCCTCAGGCACTGGCGAAGCGACACGGCACCTACCGGTCTCGGGTGCTAATGGGCCCGACTTATCGGGCGGATATGTGGGCGCTACTCGATCGCGATCCGTCGCTCTCGGCGTCTGAGCTCGCGCGGAGAACCTATGGGTCCTTCGCCACTGCCTGGCAAGTGAAGCAAGATCGGAACCTGTTGGCCGCGTAGAGATCGAGGGCGACGACTGCATTCCGACGCTGAGCCGGTGCTCGGGATTGAACCGAGGACCTACGGTTTACGAAACCGTTGCTCTACCACTGAGCTACACCGGCGAATCTGAAGGGCCGTCGGTACTTACGCTATTCGTCCCGTCCTCGTCAACGGCTCCCGATCCGATCGTCCATCCCGCTAGATGTACATCCTGATGTACACTTAGGCCATGCCCAAGAGCTACTCGGTCGCCCAGGCGCGGGCGCACCTGCCGGATATTCTCGATGAGGTCAAAGCTGGGCGGGAGGTCCAGCTGACCCGGCGCGGAATCCCGGCGGCGGTGGTGGTCTCCACCGAGACCTACGAGGCGCTGCGGGGCGAGAGCTCGAGCTTTCGCGACACCTACCGCGCCTTCCGCGAACGACACGGGGTCGGCGACGTCGATCTCGACGACAACTTCTTCGATGCGCTCCGCGACCGCCGAATCGGACGTCGGGTTCGGCTGTGACGCTGGAGTACCTGCTCGACACCACCATCGTCTCGGCGCCGATCGCGCGCGAGCCGAATCCGCGCGTCGTGAAGCGCCTCGAGCAGCACGGAACCACCTGCGCGATCGCGGCCCCGGTTTGGCACGAGCTGGTGTATGGAGTCGCCCGGCTGGCGGCCGGAAAGCGGCGCGCGACCCTGGAGGCCTATCTCGAAACGGTCGTCCGTCGGTCGTTTCCGATCCTCGGGTACGACGAAACGGCGGCCGCCTGGCAAGGGCGAGAGCGGGCCCGCCTGGAGGATCTCGGGAAGACGCCGCCCTTCGTCGACGGTCAGATCGCCGCGATCGCCGGCAGCCGAGGTCTGACTCTGGTGACCTCGAACCTGAAGCACTTCGAGTCCTTCAAGCACCTCGCCCTGGCCGACTGGACACGCTGACCGAGGCGCCCTTCTTCGCTCGATCGTCTCGCGGGCGCCCGTGCGCGGCGCCCTGCCCCACTCGATCGTTTTCACGCGCCGGCCGTTCCCCTGCCGTTTCGGCCCGCTGGAACGGACGCGCGGGTCAGGAGGCCTGGCAGGTGATCATGTCGGTGTTGGGCGCGGGGCTGAGCGGATTGCACGACGGCGGATCTTGCGGGACTTGATTGCAGATCTCCGTGCAGGGCTGCGCGGCGAGGTCTTGAACGCAGGTGTCCGCCTGCGCGTCGGTCGAGGCGGAGATGGTGGCGCCGTCGTCCGTGACGCATTGGCTGACCTGGTCGGCGCGAGCCTGCTGGCACAGGGTCGCGCTGACGGCGACGCCGCCGCTGCCCAAGGCGTGACATTCGACGAGCCTCGCGCAACTCGCGTCCGCGACCCGACCGCAGATGGAGCTCACGCGATCGGTGCTCGATCCGCAACCGAGTCCCACGAGAAGCCCCGCCACCACCACACCTCGATGCACCATGCTGGTAGAGTAACTTGCGCCATGCGGGGTCTGGAAGTGATGGCTGTCGCACATCGGGGAGGTCCTCCGCCGCGGTTTTTCTGGTTGGTTCTCCTTTTCGGAATGAGCGCCTGTGGTCGCGTTCCGTTGGATAAGCCGGTGGGTCCGGCCAGCGGCGGCCTGGACGCGTATCCCGCGCTCGGCGTTAGGACGGACGCCCGCGCCACGAGCGACGCCCGGATGGACGCACACCTGGCAAGCGATCGCCCGGCGGACGCGCATGCCACCTCCGACGCTCCGTTGGACGCACGCCCCGCAAGCGACGCACGCGAGGACACGCACCTCACAACCGACGCCCGCGCGGACACGCCCACCACGATCGACGCGCGCGCGGACCTGCGCCCCGCGATCGACGCCGGGTCGGATGCGACCGCGGCCTGCAGCACGGACGGCGGTCTCCGACCGTGGGAAAGCACCGTGAGCGGGGAGATCGACGGCCCCGAGATCGACGGTGTCGTTTGCGCCGGCGGCGCGGGCGCCACCCTCGAGCGGACCGTCTACGGGAAATTCCTGATGCTCATCGAGAACACCACCATGGGCGCCCCGTCGGGACGTTTCCAATTTCAAACGCCGGCGAACGTCATGTCTGCGGCGCTGATCCTCCTCACGGAGATCGACGCCCCCACCCCGGGCACGTACACCTCGGGCCAGACTTGCGGCAGCGTCGTGCTGTGCGCCTTTCTGCCGATACCCGCGGTGGATTGTGGGGACGGTGGCGTGAACGCCTCCTGCCCGCCCGGGTGCGCGCTCGCGGGTCCGGTGTTGGGACCGACCTGCACGCCGATCGAGCCCTATGTCTGCTACGCGGCTGATGCCGCCTCGGATTGCCTCGGATACCCACAGACGGTCCAGGGCTCGTGGACGCTGACCCTGACGTCGGTGGAGGTCTACGACAACAGCTCGCCTTCCGGCACCCCCTTCTACGTCGTGCACGGGGCGTTGAACGCGAACCTGATCGGTGGCGACATGAACGGTGGCAATGAGCCCGCGACTCTCGCGCTCACGTTCTAGATGACGACGCGCGCGAAGTTGCTCGCGCTCGCGATCTCCGGGCTCGCGCCGACGTCGGGTTGTTCGTGGTATTTCGTGCGCCCGCTGCCGGTGGAGTCCGCCGGTGTTGGATATCGCGATTGCACGACCAGCCGGATCCCTCCGGTGGTGGACACGCTGTTCGCCCTCACCTACATCGCCGAGGCGGTCTACGTGGGCGGCAGCGACCAGGCGACCCACAAGGACGCGGCGGTTGCCGTGGGACTCGCGTTGGCTTCCGTCTGGGCGCTCTCGGCGACCTACGGCTACTGGAAGACAACCCAATGTGAAGACTTCATGGCCGCACAACGGACGGAGATGCCGCCCCAGCCATTGTGGGGAACGTCGCAGCCGCAGCTCTATCCCCAACCTCCCCCCTCGCCGCCTAGCGCGGGCGCACCAGCGGCCGAGACGGCGACGCAGGTACCTGCGGTCGCAGCACCTGCCGTCGCGCCACCCGTCGTCGCTCCGAGCCAGGTACAGCAACCCGACGGCGGCAACTAGGTACGGCCCGCACGTCGCCGGGCCGACGCCGCGACGGCCGACGCCTCACGCCGCGGATCGCGCGGCGGCGGCCGGCGGTCGCTCGGCGCGGCGGAGCGTGAGCACCGCGATCTCCGCCGGGACGAAGATGCGCACGGGTAGACCCGTCGAGCCGAGGCCGCGGTTCACGTAAAGCGTCGACGGCCCCGAGCGGTAGAGGCCCGTCGTAAAGCGGGTCATGACGCGCGCCAGGTTGAAACGCTTGGCCAGGAAGGGCACGCCGATCTGGCCGCCGTGGGTATGCCCGGAAAGCGTCAGGTCGACCCCGCGCGAGGCTGCGTCGGGAAAGAGCACCGGATCGTGCGCGAGCAGCACCACCGGCATCTCGGCCGGCCGGCCGGCCAGCGCCTTGTCCAGATCGTGGCGCCGGGTCCAGGTGTCGTCGACGCCGGCGACGTAGATGGCGGCGCCGTCGCGCCGGACCTCGACGCCGCGGTTGCGCAGCAGCGTGAGCCCGGCGCCCTCCAGCGCGCCCACCATCTCCTCGCCGTCGGTGAAGTAGTCGTGGTTCCCCATGCTGGCGAACACCCCGTCGCGCGCCCGCAGCTTGCCCAACGACGCCGCCACCACCGGGACGAACGCCGGCCCGCTGGCGATCAGATCGCCGGTCACCGCCACGAGGTCGACCTGCAGGCGGTTGACCGCGGCGACCCAGCGATCGACGCGCGCCCCGCTGGCGAAGGGACCGCAATGCAGATCGGAGATCTGCGCCACCCGGAAGCCATCGAACGCGGTCGGAAGGCCGGGGATCGCGATCTCGTGACGGCGAACGCGTGGCGAATTGCGGAGCGCGAGCACCGTGCCCGCCAGCGCGGCGACGAGCGCATAGCCGAGCGCCGCGTCCGTGGACAGCGGCGCGGCGGGCGACGTGTGCAGCGCGGGTAGCAACGCCCGCACGGCGAGCGCGATCGGCGCCAGCGCCGCGAACAGCAACCCCAGCGTCCACCAGACGAAGAACGGCCAGAGGACCAGATAGAGCCGCACGCGGCTGGGCGCGCCCCAGATGCCGCGCGGTCCCAGCACCGTCGCCATGAAGCCGCCGGTGAGCGCGGCAGCCAGCGCCAGCACCGGCAAGAGGTGGCCGCCGAGGTGGGCCAGCCCCGCGACGAGCGGCGTCTGCACAGCGACGGTGACCACAATCGCCAGTACGAAGATGCGGCTACGGCCGCGACGGGGCGCCGGCTTCTTCTCGGTCGTGTCGGACAAGACTTATTGTGTAGCACCGACTCCCGGCCCGCGCTCCGGCGGTCGGGCTTTCTTTTCGAGAGATTGAACAAAATCCGGCGTTGGGGCGACATCAGACCATGCGCACAGCCTGCTCGACCCTTCTCCTCGCGGTGATCGCCGCCGCCACCGCCGCCCGAACTGCCCGGGCCGCGGACGAGCGACTCCTGGTGGTGGTCGAATCCGCTCCCGGCGTCGCCGTCGACGCGCGCGAGGTTCGGCAGACGATCGGGACGGAGCTGGGAATTCCAGTTGTCGCGCCGACCGACGCAGCTGCCGCCGGGGCATCGAACGTCCTGATCGTTTCGGTCGACCGGAGCGACATCCGAATGTCGTTGCGCGGGAGCGCGGCGGGCCTGGTGGCTCGGACCATTCCGTTGCCACCGGACCGGCCGGCGCGGCTGCGCGAGATCGGCTGGCTGGCGGGAAACCTGGCGCGGGATCAGGTGAGCGGCATCGTCGCGGCTCCGGCAGAGCGGGCCGCGGCGCCGAGGGAATTGCTGGTCGCCGCCGCGGATGTAGCGACGGCGACTGAGCCGCCGCCGGTAACGGCACCGGCTTCCGAACCGACGGTCGCCGCTTCGGCCCGACCATTCGAGCCAGCAGCGGCCACCGGGCCGCGTTGGGCGATTACCGGTGCCGGCGGCCCAACTGCCACCTTCTTTCTTTGGGGTGCCGATAATCGCGCCGACGCTGCGACCGTGCTTCGCGGCTCCACGTACGAGCTCGAGGCGCAGCGCCAGGCTTCGCCCGGCAGTCTGATCTTCGGCGCGGCGCTGGAAGTCGGCACCGACCCAGGGGGCGACCAGCGCTTTGGCCTGGCAGGTGTGGTCGGATCGAGCTGGCAGCCTCGGCACTGGTTTCTGGAGACGACCGGGGGTGTCGGCCTCGGGCTGGCCCCGATGCCGCAGGCGACCCGGACCGTCACCAATTCGTCCCTATCCGGATCGAGCTCGGAGACGACGGTCAGCACCAAGCCTCAACCCGTCCTGTATCTGCGCGGTGTGGGAACTGTGGGCTTCCCGATCTCGAGCTCACTCGATCTGGTCGCACGCGTCGGTGTCCATCTCGCATCGTCGGGTGGATTCGCCACCGACTTTCTCTCCGGCACAGCGGGCTTGAGGTTCCGGATCCCTTGACCGCCCCGCGCTCCCCACCGCTCGCCCTAGTCGCGCCACCACCCGGCGACGACGAACCGTCGGCCCTCGTCGAATCCCTCCAGCGGGGCGGGCTCGATGCCCTCGCGCGGGCCTTCGATCGCTGGCACCAGCGCGTGCGGGTCCTGGCGCGGCGGCTGCTCTCGGATGCCGCCGCCGCCGAGGACGTGGTGCAGGACGTCTTCGCCGCGTTGCCGCGCGCGATCCAGCGGTTCCGCGGCGAGGTGGATCTGGAGACCTTCCTGCTGGCGATCGCGGTCAAACGCGCCCGCCACCACCAGCGGGCCGCCGTTCGCCGACGGCGCGCCCTCGCCCGCCTGGCGACCGAGGAGCGCCGGGGTCCCCGCGATCCGGAACAAGACGCCTACCGACGCGAGCTGGGGCTGCGCCTCGGCGCTGCGCTCGACCGCCTGCCGCTGGCGCAACGGGTGGCGTTCGTCCTCTGCGAGGTCGAGGAGCTGACGTCGGTGCAGGCGGCGGAGATCGCCGCCGTCCCGGAGGCCACCGTGCGAACGCGGCTCTTTCACGCCCGGCGGCGGCTGCGCGATCTGCTGGGCGAGGAGCGCGACGAATGAAGCGCGCACCAACCTCCTTCGAGACGACGGTGCGGGCGTTCCGGGACCTGACCGCGGCGCCGGCCGACGGCGACGCGACGCGGACCCGGGTGCTCGCGCGTGCCGAACGGAACGCCGCGCAGCGGGTGAGCCTCCCGCGAACGTCGCTGGCGGTCGCCGCCGCGTTGGTGGCGCTCTCCTCGGCGTCGGCGGCCTTCACGATCGGGGCTGCTCGCCGCTGGCGCGCGCCGACGGCCGTCGCGCTGGCGACGGGGTCGATGCCCGCTGCGAAGGTCGCTTTCGGCGGAAGGCCGCTCCGACGGATTCCGTTCGCCGGCGAGGAATCCGGCGCGTCGCCGGAACGTGCATCGACCGAGACCGAAGCCGACGCCCGCGCCTACGGCCGCGCCCACCGCGCCCACTTCGTCGACGACGCCCCGGCGCGCGCGCTCGGCGCCTGGGACGACTACCTCACGGCGTTTCCGCGCGGCGTCTTCGCGCCGGAGGCCCGCTACAACCGCGCCCTCTGTCTGGTGCGACTCGGGCGTCTCGGCGAAGCTGCGCGGGCCTTGCGCGCGTTTGAGCGGGAGAGCCCCGCCGGCTACCGGCGCGACGACGCCCGCCTGCTGCTCGACTGGGTGCACGAGCGGCTCGAGTCCGATCGGTTGGCGCGCGCGACTTCGACCCGTCGTTAACTGGCAGCTCGCACCGCGTGCGGCCGATCACCCACCCACGGCCAGCGCTGGGCTAGACTGCCGTTCACCTATGAAGTTGCTTCCATCGCTTACCATCGCGCTCCTGGCCGGCTTCGCGCTGGCGGTCCTGACCGCGCACGGGTGCGGCGGCAACTGCGGCTCCAACTGCCCCGCCAACATCGTGCAGATCGGATCGCCCGATGGCGCGCAGCTCGCCATTCCGAATGGCGGCCTCGCCTGGCGCGGCCCCGCCTGTCCCCCTTACCTGCCGAGCTGCCAGGGCGACGGCGTGACGACCAGCTGCAGCTACATCATCGTCTACGGCGCGGCCGAAGGGTATTGCGACGTCCTGCTCGGATTCAGCGATCGGCCCGCGGAGGTCGTGCGCACCGAGTTCGGCCCCAGGATCACGCAGGGCTGCTGCGCCGGCTACACGATCGCGGGTCCCAAGGTCTTCTACGTGCCCGACAGCCCGAACCAAGGACTCGTCTACGCCGACGGCGGCACCGACGCGGTCAGCCTGCTACCCGATGGTTCTGCCGATGGTTCTGCCGATGGTTCTGCCGATGGTTCTGCCGATGGTTCTGCCGATGGCAGTCATGCGTCGGCCGACGGCGGCGCCGACGCCGGCCGAGATTCACTTCCGCCCGATGCCCAGTAACCGCTTGATCGGATCGTAGTAACGATCGACGACCCGCTCCTTGAGCGGAATGATCGCGTTGTCGGTGATGGTGATCCCCTCGGGGCAAACCTTGGTGCAGCACTTGGTGATGTTGCAGTAGCCGACGCCGTGCGCCTTCTTGAGCTCGGGGATGCGGTCCTCGGTGTCGAGCGGGTGCATCTCCAGCGCGGCGACGTGCACCAGAAAGCGCGGGCCGATGAACTCGTCGTGCTTGTGGTGATCGCGCAGCACGTGGCAGACGTCCTGGCACAGGAAGCACTCGATGCACTTGCGGAACTCCTGCACGCGCTCGATGTCTTCCTGCTGCATGCGCCAGGTGCCGTCGGCGGCGTCGGGGGCACGCGGCTTGAACGGCTTGATCTCCTGTTTGACCCGGTAGTTCCAGGACACGTCGGTGACCAGATCGCGGATCGACGGGAAGGTGTGCATCGGCTGCACCGTCACCGGTTTGTCGAGCGGGAGGTCGGACAGGCGGGTCATGCACATCAGCTTGGGCATGCCGTTGACCTCCGCCGAGCACGACCCGCACTTGCCCGCCTTGCAGTTCCAGCGCACCGCCAGATCGTTGGCCTGGTCGGCCTGGATCTGGTGAACGGCGTCCAGCACGACCATCCCCTCGGAGACCGGCGTCTGGTAGTCGCGGAGCTCGCCCTTGCCCTTCTCGCCGCGCCAGATCCGGAAGGTCGCGCTAGTCGAATGGGTGACGGGCATCTTATTTGTTCTCCTCGACGACCTGTTTCAGATCCTCGCGCATTGGCGCGATGGTCTCGCGGCGCAGCTCCGGACGGCCGCCCGCCCCCTTGCGCACCACGAAGTTGAAACCGCCGTAGGCGGGATCCTTGTCGGGGTGGTCCTCGCGGAAATGACCGCCGCGGCTCTCCTTGCGCTCGAGCGCGCACATCGCGATCGCCTCGGCGCAGGTGAGCAGGCTCGAAAGATCGAGCGCGGTGTGCCAGCCCGGGTTGTAGTCGCGGTTGCCGGCGGCCGCGGCCTGCCCGGCCCGCTGCTTGAGGCCCTGGATCCCGTGGAGGGCCTTCTTGATGTCGGCGTCGTTGCGCACGATCCCGACGTTGTCCTGCATGAGATCCTGCAGCGCGTACTGGATCTTGTACGGCCCTTCGGCGTCGCCGCCGGCCACGCCACGATCGAACGGTGCCAGCGCCGCGCGCGCCGCCGCGTCGACCCGTCCGGCGTCGATCGCGACCGCCTCGCGCTCGCGCGCG
>Ga0209863_10000280_pt1 | contig 29284 bp, 19 predicted proteins | sample OrgsoiDNA2013046_FD_185796 | JGI IMG/M metagenome (GOLD analysis project Ga0209863, IMG submission 185796) | Permafrost soil microbial communities from the Arctic, to analyse light accelerated degradation of dissolved organic matter (DOM) -... | ecosystem: Environmental > Terrestrial > Soil >...
GACGGGCGGTAGTTCAGAAAGGAAACGGAATCCTCCGCGTTTTCACCCTTGAGTGGGAACAACATCCGCATGGTTTCGATGGGGACAAAGATGCGGGCGTTCGAGCCGTTGTTACCCTCACGCCCGATTTTGTCGAGCACGCCAATGATTTCAAACTCGAGGCCGTTTAGCAGAATGTTTGCCCCTACGGCCGGACGCCCGGGAAATATGTTTTTGACGAGTTCCCACCCGACGACGGCGACGCGCTGATGATTCTCGTTGTCCTGGTCGTTCAACCAGCGGCCTACCCCGACGGGGACACTCCGAATGTCGCTGTAAACGGGCGCCACTCCAAAAACCTGGCCAGCGGTAGACCCGTAGTCACTCACCGCGCGGATATCTTCGCGTTCGATCACAGCAGATACGCAGCGCAGGTTCCGGGCTTGATCGCGAACGGCGATGTAGTCGGCATAGGTAAAGTGGTAAGTACGCCCACTCTGGGAACTGCCCTCAACCCCGGGGATTCGACCGGTGAAGGTGAACATGATGTCGCGTCCCAGGTTGGCCATATTTCGCTTCTGACCACTTCGAAATCCCTCACCGAAGCCGACTAAAAGAAGAAGGGAGAAGACGCCCCAGGCGATGCCAAACATGGTCAATAAAGAGCGCAACTTATGGGCCCACAGGGTGGACAGGGACTGGCGGACGATCTCGAGAAGCGTTCGCATCGGTCTATTCTTCCTCTCAGGGGCCGCTCGCCGCGGCTGAGAGGTCGGCTCTGGGCGGGGCTCTGCCCGCATAAGCTTCGATTTCCTATACGCCAGGACCCGAGGAAAGGTTCCCGCAAAAGCAGTCAGTTTAGACGATTGGCAAGGGTGGTTGGTTAGCCAGAAATCGCGATTTCTGGGACCTCTTGCACAATTTTAACCTGTTTCCCCAGACGCCGCCCCACCTCGACAGCGGCGAGAAAGGCCGGCTCAGAAGTTTCCACGGCGCGAACGATCTCGAGGGTCCGCATGGCCTCCACGGGGACGACGAAGCGCATGCCAATGCAGCGCTCCGCGCAGTGCGTCACATCTGTGATGTCGGTGATACGCAAGGAGAAAGTGCTGGAAGCAAGAATGGTATGGGGGCGACTGATTCGGTCAAGGAGGGAAAAAATCTCTAGCTTGGACTCGATCTCGTCGGGAACAGCCTCAATGACGAAATCGGCCTGCCGGACGGCATCTTCGATGGAACTGGCGTAAGCAATGCGGCTCAAGGCGGCTGCCGCCTCTGCCCGAATGACTTGGCCATGCTCGACGGACTCATCCAAAAGAGCGCGGAGCTCCGATTCGGCACTGCGCAGGGTCCCCGGGAGAATGTCCTCCAGGACCGTTCGATAGCCTGCGAGCGCGGTGGCGTGCGCGATTCCCCGGCCCACTTTGCCGGCGCCAATCACCGCGATGGTCTCGATGGGCGCGGCCGGCATAGCCACAACTATTCGGCGCCGTCCAACGAGGCCAAGACGCCCACTACGTTGGGGTCGGACTTTCGGAAGTACTCGGCTAGACGCTTGCGGTCGTCTGGAGTCAGCGTGGGAATCGAGCTGTGGATGCGGCGCAGGGTCGCGGAAATATCGTCGACGTAGTTCATGAGGCGGATGAGTTCACCGGTCGTTTGCATGTGCGGAAGAATCCTTTCAGTGCTGCGTCTTGGGGTGATTGGAAGAGTGCATCTATTGTTCACGGGGCTAATGAAATAGTAAAGCGGCTGGACTCTTTCCAAGGCACTTTGGGTATGTGACAACCCAGCCCGGCTAGGCAGCGAACTCCTCTGCCGGACCTAATGTAATTTGTTCTGGCAGGCGATCCGTAATCTCCGCCAAGTGTGCCAAGCGTCCGACCAAGCTATCGTTGATAGCGCCGGGCGACAGACGCCAAGTCCAATTGCCAGAAGGCACACTGGGGCGATTCATGCGGGCATCGGAGCCAAGGCCCAAGACGTCCTGAACGGGAATCACTGAAAGAGAGGACATCGAGCCGACCGCAGCGCGGATGAGTCCCCAATGGATCCCATCCGGGCATGGTCCAAGATAAGCTTCGGCATTACGGCGTTCGTAGTCGCCTAAAGTCTGCCACCAGCCCACGGCGGTATCTGTGTCATGGGTGCCTGTGTAGATGACGGAGTCTGGCTGGCACCTGTGGGGCAAGTAGATGTGTGAGCCAGCGTCGCCGAAGCCGAACTGGAGAACGGCCATGCGAGGCAGGGAGTGACGAGCGCGAAGAGCGTTCACTTCGGCGGTTATGACACCCAAGTCCTCTGCGAAAAAGGGGAAGGTTGGGATGGCCTGGCGCACTTTGTGGAAGAAATCATCCTTGGGCCCGTCGACCCAGCGACCATTCACGGCGGTGGGTTCGTGGGCGGGAATTTCCCAGTACTGCTCGAAGCCGCGAAAGTGGTCGAGGCGGATGTAGTCGACGCTCTCCGAGGTCCATCGCAGACGTCTTACCCACCAGTCATAGCCGTCTTGTTTCATCACGTCCCAGCGATAGAGCGGATTTCCCCAGCGCTGGCCTGTGACACTGAAGTAGTCGGGTGGGACGCCACTGACCGCGGTCGGGTTCAGGTCGCCGTCAAGTTGGAAGAGATGGGGATTTGCCCAGACATCGGCGCTGTCGTAGTTGAGGAAGATGGCGATGTCGCCCACCATCCGAACGGACCTCTCGGTGGCATAGCGGCGCAATGAGTGCCACTGTTCAAAGAAGAAGAACTGGAGGACCCGATCCATGGCGAGCACTTCCTTCAGTTCGCGTGCTGCCTTCTTCATCGCTGCCGATTCCCGGCGGGCCAGTTCCCGGGGCCATGCGTTCCAAGGCTCTTTGTTATAGCGCTCGCGGAGGGCACGGAAGAGAACAAATCCCTCCAACCACCATGCGTTCTCCTCACGGAATTTCTCGAAGCGTTCGCGCGGGGAGCCGGACGCGTTTCTCAGGAAATTGCGGGCCGACTCTTCCAGTAAAGGCAGCTTGCGGACTCGAACGGATTCGTAATCCACTGCGGCCGCGGGTTCAGCGAGATCCTGCAGGCGGTCCCAGGCAATCCATCCGCGCTCGGCCAGCCGTTCCAAGCTGATGAGGAGAGCGTTGCCGGCGAATGCCGACAAGGAGGAATACGGGGAATTTCCCAGACCCAGGGGACTCAGCGGAAGGACTTGCCACAGGCCCTGGCGGGCAGCGGCGAGGAAGTTTACGAAGTCATATGCGGCTGGCCCCAAGTCCCCGATCCCACCACGCGAGGGGAGGCTCGAGGGATGCAACAGTACGCCCGTAGCGCGGGGGAAGGGCATGCGGAGACTTAGACTCCAATGTATCCGATGCGCGGATGGAAAACGACCACCGAGATACTTTCGAGTACATCCCAGGCAAAGATCGCCGGCAAGGGGATCATCCCTGGATTCCGCACGTTAGAGGCCCGCTGGTCCCAGACCGCCGGTGAGCTGCTTTCGCTCGGCTTGGTTGATCACGAGCTTGCCGGATTTTTCCATTTGTTGACGAAGGTTGGTCACGTAGAGCCCAAAAATTTCCTGACGCTTGGTCTGGAGAAGGCTTTCGCGAATTTCGTCCTTCTTTTGATCCATCTCCGCGGCGGTAGGTTCCTCGCGGGCGTCGATTTGGAGGACGGCAGCGTTCTGGCCGACTTGCGCGGGGCCCACAATATCTCCCGGCTTACCGGCAAATACGCCAGCAACTCCTTCCGCAGCCATGGAACCGATGTCGGGCACCTGACCCGTTGCTAGAACAGGCTCGCTAGTCTTGACCGTGAGGCCGAGTTCCTTGGCCGCTTTCTTGAGGTCGTGCGAAGCCTTGGCGCGGTCGCCGAGCTCCTGCGCCTTCTTGCTCAGCAGAACACCGCTTTGCTCATTCTTGAACTGTTCCTCGACCTTGCTCTTAATCTCCTCGAACGAGGGTGTTCTGGGAGGTTGAATGGCAAGGACCTGAAACAAGGCGTAGCCCTGGGGCGTATGCGCCATCTCGGGCGGAGCCTTCTCTTTCGCCGCGAAAGCAGCCGTCATAAAATCCTGCGCCACACCAATCCCTGGGAGCGTGTCGCGGGAGCTGACAAAATCCGTCGTGACGGCGCTACCGTGCGCCGCTGCTTCGATGCCGTTGCCTTTGGCCTGTGAAAGCAGACTGGCAGCCTGAGCTTCGGCCATTCTTTGGGCTGCTTGCTGCTTCAGCAAGGGTTCAATGTCGCCTTTGACTTCCTCGAGCGGCTTGATGTGGGCATCCTGCCTGTCTTCGAGGCGGACAATGTGGAAGCCGTAGCTGCTTTTGAGGACATCGCTCGTCTGGCCTTTTTGCATCGCGAAGATGACCTTCTCAATTTCCGGGGAACCGTAACGGCCGCGCTGGATCCAGCCTAATAAGCCTTGTGTGTCTTTGCTGCCAGGATCCTCGGAGTTCTGCTGGGCCAGTTTACCGAAGTCTCCGCCGGACCTGATTTGCTTTAGGAGATCGTCGGCCTTAGCTTGTGCCGTAGTGAGCGCCTTGGGGTCAACCTTTCCGTCGTTTCCAGGCAGAGGCGCCTTGATCAGGATGTGCCGTACCAGGGCCTGCTCGGGCACTCGGTACTGATCGGCATTGTGCTGGTAATAGTTGTTCAGGTCGTCCGCGCTTACGGTTGCCTGGGACTGTACCTTCGCCAAGTCGACCACGGCATATAGAAGCTTGCGTTTCTCGGGAATCGAATTGGCATAGCCGACTTTGTTCCGCTCATAGAACTCCCTGAGCTCTTCTTCGCTCGGGTGAATGCCCTTCTTCACCTCGGCCGCGTCAACCACGGCGTAATCAAACTTCACTTTCGTATTGCGCTTGCGGGCTTCCTGGTCGACTTCCGAAGGGGAAACGGCGGCGGCTCCGGCAACCATGGTGCGGAGCTTTTGGAAGAGGAGGTTGTCTTTCTCGAGTTCCTCGAAGCGGGTGGGAGTCAGATTGGCCTCCCGCAACACTTCTTCGTACTTGTCTTCCCCAATGAACTTTCCGCCGGGGAAAAAAGTCTGGCTGTACTGGCCGTGCTGAAATTCCTCGCGCAATTCGGCGTCGCTGACCCGCAGGCCCATATTCTGCGCAGCTATGATCAAAGTCTTCTGGTTGATGAGCTGTTCCATCGCCTGCTGGTTGAAATAGGGCAACATCTGCTCGGCCATGGCATTGCCGCGCGGAAACTGTTGCCGCAGCATGGCGCGACCCTGATCGACGACTTCCTGGGCTGTAATCTGGTCGCTACCGACGGTGGCGACGACGCCCTTGGCGGGACCGTTCAAGCCGCTTCCGGTGCCGCTGATGCCCTGGGTGAGGTAGGTGATCATGCCGATGCAAATTACGACGAGGATGCCGCTCAGAACATACTTTTTGATCTTGCCGTCAGATTGGAGAAAGCGAATCATGATTGTTTGAAACTCCGAATGGGCTTGGCGAGAGTGCGTGCGGAAAAGCCCATTATAAACCAGGGCCGCTTGCCGTGGTCCTTATCGGCACGCGCGGGATCGTTACCGCAGCGATTCCCGTCGGGTAAGGAGGGATTCGGGTGTAGAGGTCCCGGGGGTACAGCACTGGCTTACCGGGGCGGCTTCACGCCAACCTTGGGGTCGATCACCTTCCCGTTCACTTCCACGGAGTATTTGTATTCTCCGCCGCTAGCGCCCTCGCGCACTTTGCCGGACGAAGGCAGGCAAGGATGGAAATGGACACTTTCGAAGGGAGTCTCATCGCCGAAACAGATGGTGAAATTCAGTCCTTTCTCCGCCTGCCACACCACTCTCTCATCGAGTCTGCGATCAATTTCAATAAAGTCCGGTTCCACTCTCGGGTAGCCATCGGCATTCAAGCTGACCCGCACGACTTTTTCCTGCCCGCAATCTGACCCATCTCCTGGTTGCATAGCCATAGTCTCCTCCGAAATATAGACTGCATGTTCGAATCGTTCCGCCAAAAATTAGTGCTACTGCACAATCCGCTGAAATTGCAGGTTCGATGCCAGACCCGCAAATGCAGGGTCGTCCCGCACCCAAGCCCGCGAATACCCCGCCGAGACGGCCTGCTCCAACTCCGCCAACGCCCGATCATTCATGCCGAGCCGATAGTAAACCTTGGCATCCGTCGAGCGCAGTTCCGGGTCGACCGTCGAGCCCGCGGGAATCTGCCGCAGCACGGCGAGAGCCATTCCTTTGTGCCCAAGCATGGCCTGATAGAGGCTGAAGTAGTGGATGGCTTCCACATCGCGAGGGTTCACCTTTAAAGCTTCTTTGACCATCTCATCTGCCTTCAGGTAGGCGCGCTCCACTCGGGCGGCTTCCGCGGGGAGCAAGGCATAGGCCTCCGCCAGATTGCCCCATTGCCAGTATTCGGCGTCTTTCTGTTGCACTGCGGTCTCATATCGGCGAGCCGCTTCATCAAAGTGGTGCTCAAAAAACAGCGCGGACGCCAGATTGGAATATCCCATGGCGCTGGGCTGAAGTTGAAGAGCCCGATCGAACTGCGAAACCGCTTCCGCATATCGACCTTCGGCCAGATAAGCGGCTCCCAGGTTGCTGTAGCCGATTTCGCCTTCCGGCACCAGCATGGTCAAGCGCCGGAACTGTTCCTCGGCCTCCCGGTAGCGGGCGGCGCTGAAGTAAAAAGCTCCCAGCCGGGCATATCCTTCCCAGTATTGCGGGTGCAGCGCAATGGCGCGTTTGAAGTAGTTCTCGGCCTCCGTCGAGCGGCCGAGCTTGTCGTACGCGGAGGCTAGGCCAAGTAACGCATTGTCGCTACTGGGATCGAGCGAAGTAGCACGTTGGAACTCATCCGCGGCCCGCTGGTAGTCCCCCGTTCCATCGTTCACAATGCCCAGGCAATTGTGGGCTATGGCCAGATCGGTGGCTAAATCCGCAGCACGCTTGCAGGCATCGCCGGCCAGCGTCACCCAGTTCCGCGCATGGGTGTGCTCGTACTTTCGCCAATAGCTCTCGCCCAGACCCGCATAAGCCCTGGCATAGTTGGGATCGCGCTCCAAAGCATGCTTGAAGACAGCAATAGCGCTGTCGACGTTTTCGGGCTTGTGGTAGTCCTGCAGGTAACCGCGTCCGCGAAGATAGAAGTCGTAAGCTTCGGGCTCGTGGGTTCCCTGTTCCATCCGGTCGTCCTGCCGTGGCTCCATGCCCAGCAACCCAGCCACGCTGGTCACGAGCCGGTCTTCAATCGCTAGACGGTCGGAGTTGCTGACCAAAATGGCGTTCCCGCCGAGAGATTTTCCGCTTGCCGCATCGACGAGGGTGTAGATGACCCTGCTCTGACCAGCCGATTCGCTGACGGCTCCCTCGACCACCCGATTGGCGTTGAACTTCTTTCGAGCTTGCTCGACATTCTGCACTTGCTCGGCTCGGACTTCACTGGGCGGGACCACCTCCAGACGCGCCTTGTCGCCAAATTGTCCTAGCCAGAGTGCCAGCGCCTCCGTCAGGCCGTCACAGAACGCACGATCGTTGAGGTCCGTCGAAGAAGTATGCAGGGGGAGGACAACCAAACGAATTACAGCGGGATCGGAAGCGGGATTCCAAAATCGCCGAATGCGAGGCGCTTGGGACAGCGTGGCCAGAAGTGCCACAGCAAACGCGCCGATAAGGAAGCCCCGCCGAACTCTCGCCTTCCTCTGTTGCACGGGAAGCAAGCGCAGCAAGCGGGCCGGCGTAATACCAGACTGGAGATGATCGAGATCAGCCAGTAACTCACGGGCGTCGTGGTAGCGATCGCTTGGCTTTTTCGCCAGCATTTGCCGCAAAACACTCTCCAGAGCTGGGGACACATCGGGATTGAACGAACGCGCCGGAGCGGGCTGTTCGCCTCGGATCCGATCGGAGGTAACGGAGAAACTATCGGCGCGAAAGGGATGATGCCCAGTGAGCGCTTCGTAGAAAACAATGCCCAAAGAGAAAATGTCGGCGCGACCGTCGACCCGCTTCTGCAGCAGAATCTCCGGAGCCATGTAGGCGGGAGTTCCAGCGAAGGTCCCAGCGCGCTCTATAGTGATGTCATCTTCGGCGCCCGAGCCGGAGCCAATAATCTTTTTGGCCACACCGAAGTCCAAAATCTTGACCTGGCCGGCTGGCGTCAGCATGATGTTTTCTGGCTTTATGTCGCCGTGGAGGATGCCGCGATCATTCGCGGCAATGAGGGCTTCGGCGCACTGTCCCGCGATGTGGAGAAATTCCTGAAGCTGGATCGGCCGGGCCAGGCGCTGGCGCAGTGTCTCACCCTCCACATATTCCATGACCAGAAAAAACTCGTCGGGCGTTTCGAGAAAGTCGTAGACCGCGGCCACACGCGGCTCATTGCGCATTTGCGCCGAACGCTGCGCTTCCTCCATCAAACGGCGGCGATAAAGGGAATCGTTGCGCAGGGCCGGAGATAGGCGCTTGAGCGCGACGGGACACTTCAATCGAGTATCCCGGGCGCGGTAGACTTCCCCCATACCTCCAGTACCAACCCGGTTTTCGATTTCAAACCGGCCCGCAACCGTACCGGTAAGAAAATCCTTTGCTGGGCCGTCCTCAATCGTCATAGGGGCAGACTCGTGGATAGACTCCGAGGCGCAAGCTGGATGCGGACAGGAACAGAACTGTGATTGATATAGTGCCTCGAAGCCCTTGCTCGTTGCAGAGAATCTTACCGCCCTTCCTATGGCGGGGGCAACCAAGCTGAATTTGTCAGGATTTAGCGCAACTCTTGGCGGGAGAAGTTGAAAAGAGTACAGTAGTCAAACGTTTCAATACGGACAAAAGGACACTTTTTCAGATGCCATTCCGAAAGTCGCTGGTAGTCTTCGTAGTTTGCGCTGTCTTCGCGTTTGGGTTTGCCCCGGCAAAGTCCGACGCCCAGGAGTCGCGCCTCAACCTGCGCGACTGGAGGTTGCAGTCTTCGCTGAAAGTGGAGGCAGCCGGGCCGGCAATTTCGACCGACAACTTCGTCGCCGCCAAGACCTGGTACGCCGTGCAAGTCCCTACCACCGTCACCGCGGCCCTTGTAAAACAGAAGGTTTACCCGGACCCCGATTTCGGCATGAATCTTCGGGCCATTCCCGGCGTGAGCTACCCGCCCGGAGCTAACTTCTCGAACCTGGAGATGGAGCCTGACAGTCCGTTCGCGGTGTCGTGGTGGTATCGCACCGAGTTCACTCTTCCCGCCGCCGATGCGGGCAAGACAATCTGGCTCAACTTCGGCGGCCTCAACTATCGCGCCAACATTTGGCTGAATGGGAAGCAGATCGCCAACTCCGATGACGTCGCAGGAGCCTGGCGCACCTGGGAGTTCGACATCACCGCGGCAGCCAAGTCTGGCGCTGTTAACACTCTCGCAGTGCAAGTCTGGGCGCCGAAGAAGGACGACCTTGCCATCACGTTCGTGGATTGGAATCCGAACCCGCCGGATAAGAACATGGGCCTTTGGCGGAGCGTCTATCTGACCACGTCGGGCCCGGTAGCTGTGCGCTATCCAGCGGTATCCACAGAGCTCAATTCTCCAACCAACGATTTGGCTTCTTTAACAGCCACGGCGGTCCTGAAGAATGCGACCGACCACCCAGTGCAGGGCAAACTTCGGGGCAAAATTGAAAGCCTATCGTTCGAACAAGATGTTGCACTAGCGCCGGGCGAAACCAGGGACGTGACTTTTGAGCCCGACCAATATCCCCAACTCAAGCTGGCCAACCCGAAACTCTGGTGGCCGGCCCAGATGGGGGCCCAGAACTTTTATCCGCTGGAGTTGGAATTCGAAACTAATGGAAAATTGTCCGACCGGGTGAAGACCAAGTTCGCTGTCCGCCAAGTAACCGGCGTCGTGGACGAAAAGCTCCATCGGGTATTCACCGTGAACGGCAAGAAGATCCTTATTCGGGGGGGTGGTTGGTCGCCGGATATGATGCTCCGCGAGAATCCGGCGCGCCTCGAAGATGAAATCCGCTACACCCGCGATATGGGTTTGAACACGATTCGACTGGAAGGCAAACTCGAGACCGAGGAATTTTTTGACCTCACGGACCGCTACGGTCTGCTCGTAATGGCCGGCTGGTGCTGCTGTGACCACTGGGAACACTGGCAGAACTGGAAAGAACAAGACTTCAAAATCTCCGCGGAATCTTTGCGAGACCAGGCGCGTCGCCTGCGCAATCATCCGAGCGTCTTCGTTTGGCTGTATGGCAGCGATGGCCCGCCACCGCCGGATGTGGAGCAAACCTACCTGACGGTGCTCAAGCAATGTCGCTGGCCTAATCCCTCGATTTCTTCGGCAAAGCACGTTCCGACGGCCGTCACCGGCGATCCCGGCGTGAAAATGACTGGTCCTTACGATTACGTGGCGCCCTCCTATTGGACGCAGGAGAAAGAGACCATTGGTGGAGCGTGGAGTTTCAATACAGAAACGAGCATGGGACCTGCCGTTCCTCCGGTCGAAAGTCTGCGTGAAATGCTGCCCAAGGAAAAACTCTGGCCGGTCAATGAGGCTTGGGATTATCACTCGGGTGGCGGCCCGTTCAAGACCATCGGTCTATACAAGACCGCGGTCGAACAGCGCTACGGCCCGTCTGACAACGTAGAGGACTTCGCACGCAAGTCCCAACTGATTTCTTATGAGGGCGAGCGCGCCATGTTCGAAGCCTTCAGCCGCAATAAATACAACTCGACGGGCGTAGTGCAATGGATGCTCAACAATGCCTGGCCGTCGGTCATCTGGCACCTTTACGATTTTTATTTGCGTCCCGGCGGTGGCTATTTCGGAACAAAGATTGCATGCGAGCCTATCCACCCCGTCTACGGATACGATGACAACGCTGTGTGGCTGGTGAGCAGTCAATACACCGACGCAACCGGGCTGAAGGTCAACGCTCGCGTTCTAAATCTGGATATGACGGAGAAGTTTTCCAAGGAAGTTACCGTGGACGCAGCCGCGGATAGCACGCAGAAACTCATCGATCTGCCCCAGATCGAAGGCCTGTCTCCCACATACTTTCTGGCACTTACGGTGACGGACGCTTCGGGGAAACGTGCCGGATCAAATCTTTACTGGCTCTCGACCAAACCCGAGAAGTTGGACTGGGCGAAATCGGTCTGGTACATGACTCCCACGTCCGACTATGCCGATTTCACGGCACTGAATACCCTGCCCAAAGTAAAACTGAAAGTTACGAGCAAAACAGAACACACAATTGGCGACGTGATCACTCGCGTCACCGTCGAGAATTCGAGCAAGAACATCGCCTTTTTCAACCGCCTGAAACTTACCGGCGCCAAGGGCGAGGAAGTTTTGCCAGTGTTATGGCAGGACAACTATTTCTCCCTGCTACCCGGAGAAAAACGCGAGGTGACCGCAACGTATCACACCAAGAGCCTGGGCGATAACAAACCCGTGGTTGTGGTCGAAGGTTGGAACGCGGAATAGCGCGCCGTGGAACGACAGAGAGCGCCGGATTTCCTGGAGTCCCGCGCGCCCTTTTACGGTTCGGCGTTTTTTGTAATTCGTCGCTTATTCGTCCGCGGGAATGTCGAAGTTCACCAGTTCCCCGCGGAAGCCGCGAGTCTTCCACGCGCCAAACGCAATTCCGACTGCCATCCAGGCCGCGCCGGCAATTTTAGCTGTATGTCCCAGATTCAGCCACAGCGCGAGACAGATCAGGAACCCCAGGAGCGGAGGAAAGAAATGCGTCATCTTTTTTTCTTTCCCGCGCAGGAAGTAGTGGGTAAACGCCGCCAGATTCACCCCCATAAAAGCAATTAGAGCGCCGAAGTTCAACATTTCCGCGCCTAAATCGAAGTTCATCAGGAAAGCGCCCACCACGGTTACAGCGCCAACGAACAAGACACTATTACGCGGAATGTGGCGCTTGGGGTCGATCACGCCGAAGAATGATTTCGGTAGAGCGTTGCTGCGTCCCATGCCGTAGAGCAAACGCGCCGCGCCGATCATCGCCCCTAAGCCAGAACCAAAATTCGCCACTAGCAGCGTACCTCCAACGATTCCAAACAACGGTAGCCATGCCCGGCCCGCAGCGGATACGAAAGCGGTCTCCACTTTCGGAAAAGGTTGGGACGCAGGCCACAGCAACTGCGCGGCATAGACCTCCACCGCCGAAAGGATTCCGATTGCCAGGCAGGTAAATACGGTCGCGAGCAAGATATTCCGCCGCGGATTTTCAGCTTCCTCGGAAAGAGTCGAGATGCCGTCAAACCCAATATAGGTCAGCACAGCAATCGAGGTACACCCGAACAATCCGTTCCAGTGGAAAGTCTGTGGATCGTAGAACGGGCGCGAAAAAAAGATGGGATCCGCATGCGGATGGCCGAAGATGTAGCGCGCCGCCACCACAAAAAAAATGGCAATCACAACGCCCATTCCAGTCGCCATGGCGGCATTGATGCGCGCCGAAGCCTTAATCCCCAGGATGTTGAGCCAGGTAAACAACCCGGCAAAAAACACGGCCCAAAACGCGTATGGCACGCCTGGCGCAAACACATTCGCCTGCTGGCTGCACCAGATCGTGCAAATGATCGGATTGAGCATGTAATCCATCACCATGCTCCAGCCCGTGACGTAGCCGAGGGCTGGGTTGATTTCCTGGCCCACGTAGGTAAATGCTGAGCCGGCGCTGGGATAGACGCGCGCCATGCGCCCGTAGCTGATGGCCGTAAACAACATGGCTACCATGGCGATGAGTATGGCGGTCACGACATGTCCGCGACCGCGTTCACTCAGCACGCCAAAGATCGACATCGGCGCCGTTGGCTGGATGACAATAACGCCGTAGAGGATAAGGTCCCAAAGCGACAACGCGCGGCGGAGCCTGGGAGCGGAAGCGGTAGTGACAGGAGTCGACATGTTTGGGTGGATTAAACTCTCTCGCAAGAAGAAAGACTGCGCGATTGTTCTATGGCGAAGGCCGCCCTGTCAACTCGAAACCGTGGCTATTTCGCTTTATGCAAACGTTTTAATAGGGGCAATCCGACCTAAGAAGCTTGTCGCTCCGGACCGAAAATCGACAGCAAGTGGCCATCGGGATCGAGAATATGTGCGGCCCACATGGGTCCGGTGATTGGAACCGGCTCCCGCTGGAAAGGCACGCCCTGTTTCTTCAGCGCTTCGTAGGAAGCCCGGACGTCCTCGACGGAAAAAACAATCTCCGTCGCGCCCACGACATGCTCGGCCGACCGTGCCCGGTCTTCGCTCAGGACCAATGTGATCGTTCCCGCGTCGAAGAAGGCGAACCCGCCAAACTGTTGCGTCAGTTTCAAACCCAGCAGATCGCGATAGAACGGGATGCTTTTCTGCACATCGAGCACGCCCAGCATCACCATGCTAACCGGAGGAATGGAGTACGAAGCGGACATCGAACCTCCTAATGTTTTCCGGGATACGAGTACGAATATCCGCGAGGTTCATTCCCCGAAAGATGGCGAGTGTTATATCTCAACAGCGAATCAAGATTTGGCGGCGTCAACGGATACGGTTTTCCCGAATAGGGGTAGGATTGCATGGAGCGGAACGGGAGCGGCTCCACGGTCGAGCCTTCCGCGGCGTAGAAGTCCATATCTTTCTCATAGCCGTTAGCGAGGAAGAAATAGTCCCGCGTGCATCCGCTCCGCACTGCCGGTAAACTCGACGAATCGAATTCCAGCGCAACTTCCTCGCCCGACCCGAAGACCGTGAAGCGATCATCGTAGCCAGTCAGCAATGGAAGAACGTCGCCGTAGCGAGTGTACGTGCCGGCTTGCCGGGCATAGGGTCCGGTGGAGCTAACTTCCTCGTAGATGTAGTGCACATTGCCCGCGGGAACGCCTTCCGTCTGGCGCGGGTAGCCGTGGAAGCCGAGTTGGGCATGCTCGAGTCTTACAGGACGAACGGCAGTGCTGGAATCTTGCCGCGTACGATCCACCAGTATCGAATCCCAATAAATTTGCAGATTCGTCGAGATGCGGATGCGGCGCGTGCCTGCCGGCAGCTTGCCGGAGAGATCGGCGACCATCGTGCGAGGCAAGCCCGCCGGGAAGCCCATATCATTGATCACTCTTACCCATTTACCCTGGGCGTTCTGGGCCTCGACGTAAGGAGACGTCGCCAGCACCCCTGCCTGGCTCGCTGCGTACATGCCGGTAGCGGTGAAGTATTCAATCTCTCCGTGCAAAAGCAACCGGAGCGGACCCGTGCCGCTGTACTTCTCGCCCAAATCGAGCTCGAGACTGTGCAGTTTGGTGAAGCCCTTGAAGGGCAGCAAATCAAAATCTCCCACATACTTGTGAGCGAGTAAATCCGGCAGCAGATCGCGGCCACGGTCATCCCACACGCCAGCGGGCGGCTTCGCGTTGCGACTGCTGATCACCTTGAACGGAGGATACGGCGGGTTCGCAGCGAAGAATTCGTTGGGATAAACTTCGACATTCGCAGGATGATCAATGGCCAGCAATCGAACCCGGTCGAGATACACAACCTCTTCCATGGGTTCCATCAAGCGGAAACTCAGCTTGCCGTCGCGGAGTCGCATCGCATCGCGATCGATCTTCACATACTCGGTGGCGCGCGGAATGTTGCGCTGGCCGGGCGCTACCCAGTGGCCGAGGACTCCGGCGCCGAGCACATCCGCGATCAACTTGTACTTCTCGCCATCCCAGACAAAAAGCGTCGGGCAGGAACTCCCGCGGCGGTCGATCTCAATGAACGTCTGCTCTTGATTGCCGGCGACCTCAATTTCATCCTGCAAAACGCCGGTAGGCCACAGCATACGGACAATATCCGCTTGCGTTGAATCTCCGAGGCCCGCTGTGATGACTGTGGAACTCTGTCCCAGATAACCGGAAGAACCGGCGATCTCCCACTTCTGCCTGCTGGCTCCCGCGAAGACCTCGACTTTCGTTCCGATGGCGCTATGGTTGTCGTTCAAGCCACGGAACGCCAAACGTAGCCAGTGATTTTTATTCCCGCCCTCATTGCGCAGAAGAACCGCTGGACCGTGGTTTTGTGTAATCAGCAGGTCCGTCGCACCATCATTGTCGTAATCGGCGGTCAAAATCGCGCGAGGATCTTTCAACGCAACTTTGTCCAGCCCAACCTCAGCGGTCACGTCCTTGAAGCCCTCCACGCCAAGATTGCGGAACAGACGAACTTCGCCACGCCCTTCCGCCGTCTCGCCCACAGCAACAAGATCCATCCATCCATCGTTGTCGTAGTCGATCGCTGCCACGCCCCAGGCACGCACCCAATTCGTCGCGGGCAGGGGGACAGGATCGAAGCTCTTCCCTTCCTTGCTCCGCCACAGAGTCAGGGCGGGCGATCCCCAATGCGTGAATGCCAAATCCATCCAACCGTCTTTGTCGAAATCAAGGACCGAGATTCCCACTGCCGGAGCGGGCATCGCCGCCGACCATGGCTCACGGGGGCTGAATTTGCCTTCTCGAGGATTGTCGTAAATTGCTGGCGAAGCCACGTGCCAGGCCGTGGTGACGAGATCCACCGCTCGATCGTTATTCGCATCCGAACCAACCGCCGCAAAACTAGGTCCGCGTCCCTGCAAGGCTAATTCCGCCGTAACATCTGTAAAGGTTGCATTGCCGTTGTTGCGGAACATGATGTTCGCGCCAGCAATTTTTGCGGTCTTCGCCGCATCGAACGTCGACTTCCTGGGATCGAACAAAGCGTCCGAACTGTAGCGCGAAACGTAAAGATCGATGTCGCCATCGTGGTCGTAGTCGACAAACGTCAGCCCGATGTTCAATCCTGCAGCGTATGCCTCGCTTTTCAGCCCCGCGTATTCGCTAACGTCCTTAAACTTGCCATCCTTCTCGTTGTGCAGAAGCAGCACGCGGTCTTTCAGGCTCACAGCCAGGTCGACGAAGCCGTCGTTGTCGTAGTCTCCTGCTGTGCAACCAATGGCATGCACGGCAGGATCGAGGCCCGCTTTCCGGGTGACGTCCTCAAACTTTCCCTTTCCCAGATTGTGGTACAGCGTCATGCCGCCCGCTGGCCCGGCGTCGGCCAGGAACAAATCCATATTGCCATCGCCGTCGTAGTCGAGAAAGCAAGCACCCGGTCCAAGAAAGCTTGCGATATCGGAGGCATTCCCGGCCGGATGACTTGACAAGCCCGATTCAGCCGTTGAAACAACAAATTTCACAGGGATCTGTGCCTGGACATGCTCAGCGACCGCCGTCGATTCCACAACGCGCGAGTACTTGCCCTGCTCCCCGTAGGCAAGACTCATGGCCGACCCGACTTTTGTCGATGTGATCTGCTGAAATCGCGCGAGGTGCTCTCGAGCCTTCGCCGTATCGCCCGACTGTTGATAGGCCCGAGACAGCCCGAACCACGCCGAAGCATGCGTCGGATTTAGCTTGATGGCGTGTTCAAAAGAAGAAATAGCCTCGGGAAACTGCCGGGCCTGCAGGTGGGCCGAGCCAAGGAAATACCAGGTATCAGCGTCGTTGGCATCAATCGCGGTTACGTGCTGAAAGGCATCGACTGCCTTTTCAACCTCGCCGCTGTTCTTATAAAGCAGGCCCAGGTTGTACCAGGCGGTGGCGTTCTTCGGGTCTTCCTGGACCAGACTATCGAGCAACGCCTTGGACTCGTCCACACGTTGAAGATTGAGGAGAGCAATCGCCCGATTCAGCCGTCCCAGGCTGAATTTCGGATCCGCGGCGATCGCTGCCTCAAAATTTTTCAGGCCTTTTTCGAATAACTGCTGGTTCATGTAAGCGACGCCGAGGTTATTCTGCCGCGCCGCTTCAACCGCAGATTTTGCGTCGGAAGACGATTGGTAGGAGGACGCGCCCAGAAGGCTCAATGTAAGGAGTGCGGCTAGTATCCAGGTTAGAGAACGCATGATTGTTCCCGCCTAGGATATCAGTTCGGCGGAAGGTTTCTGGGGTGGCAATTGCGGGCTTAGGGCTTGGAACTCGTGGGATGATGAGCATATTCGACCGGGCTGGGAAGTGGTTGCAGACCACGACCCGCGAAAATCTCCGCGAACTCTTGTATCAGGGCAGCATGAATACTCCCATTCGTGGCTAGCACCTGGCGGCTGGCAATATCAAATTCTCCGCCCGCAAAGTCCGTGACCAGGCCACCGGCCTCCTGGGCAATCAGCACGCCGGCAGCGGTGTCCCAGGGGTTCAGATTGAATTCCCAGAAGCCTTCGTAGCGCCCACACGCGACGTAACAGAGGTCCAGCGCCGCCGAACCGGCGCGCCTTACACCGTGTGTCTTAAGCGTGAGCTGGTGATAAAAATAAATGTTGGGGTTCTTGTGCCGCTTCTGGCTAGGAAAGCCTGTGGCGACAAGGGAGTCTTTCAGGCTTGAGGTGGCTGAAACATTCACTTTCACGCCATTCAAAAAAGCGCCTCGACCCAGTTCCGCGGAGAAAAGTTCGTCGCGGGTTGGGTCGTAAACCACTCCGGCGACTCGCTGCGCCTTGCCTTCCGCGTTAAGGCGCTCAATCCCGAGAGATACACAAAAAACTGGCAGACCGTGCGCGAAGTTCGTGGTGCCGTCCAGCGGATCCACATACCAGCGATAGCCCGCGTTTGAAGCCGCTGTGGCCGCTACGTTGCCGCTTTCCTCGCCCAGAACAGCGTGCGTAGGAAATTGCTCACGAACCCGTTGAATGATGAGGGCTTCGGAGTTGCGGTCGGCCTCCGTGACCAGATCGGCTTCGCCTTTGTATTCAATCTTGACGCGACGACGAAAGTAATCCATGAGCAGGGCACCTGCCTCGCGAGCAATCGCCGAAGCGGCAGGCACAAGCTCGAAGGGGGCTGTTTCGTTGGCTAAACTCATTCACTGGAGGAAGCAGAAGTCTTAACCGCGGCGCTGGCCTTCTTCCTGGATGTACATGATTTCGTGTTTATAGATGAAAAGATTGGGCGCGCCTTCACGGGTCAGGCGAATCATGTTGCGGTCGTAATATTCGACCCAACCATACACGACTTCGCCGTCGGTCAGCTTCACGCTAACGGGCTTTTGCTTCTCGCCGAGAAGTTTGAGGTAGGAGGCCTCCTCAAACGTGTCTTCAGCCGGAACAATCTTTCCCTTTTGGGGACGGGCGTTGGGCGGATCCATGCGGGGGGGCATGGGCCTATTGTACAGGCTGGAAGTTCTGCAAGAAACGCGACAGGACAGGCGCGCCGTAGCCGGCTAAAACGTAATCTTCACGCCAAACTCGATCGCGCGGGGCGCGCCTAGCGCGAAAACCCCCGTGCCCAACCCCAGCCGGTCACCCGAATGCCCACCAGCGCCGTTAACGCTGCCGCTGAGCCCATCCAGAATCCCACTCAAGTGCTGGTTGGATCCGTCAAAGTTCGCCAGATTCAGCACATTGAAAATGGAAACGCTGGGCTCGATCATCACCGACTCGAGCGGTTTGTATGTCCATGCAAGGGACATGTCAAAGGAACGTAACCACGCCTGCGTGACCGCTCCCGGCTGTGTATTCTGCAGCGGCTGGATCACGCCGCCCAGTGCAACCAGCTCATCCTGCGTTACTAATCCCGCGCCAACCAACGCGCCCCCGGCGGGAGTCAGAAAGCCTGCATCGTTCTGGTTGAAGCTGCCGATCGCCTTGTCGAGAGCTGCAATGGAGGTAATTGTCCGGCCAAAGGCGCCGAGCTTGGTCCCTGGCAGCAAGTCTCCCCCAGGAGAAACCGGACTACCGTCGCCAGTGCCGTCACCGGTAACGTCGCTAGTGAAAATCCCTCCGCCGTTGCCTGTAACAGGAACGGTGAGATCCAGCGGCAAGGGGCTGTAGAAGTGCGACACCACCCCGAGGCGGAATCGCCACGGCAACTCTGCTGTTCCGCCAAAGGAAATTTGATGTCGACGATCGAGGCCGCTCGGCCCGACCGCCCGCAGAGGGTGATTGTTGTCGATGGCCGGATTGATGTAGTCCCCATCTTGCGCCGAGGCGATGTACTTGGACCAGGAGTAAGAGGCAACCAAGTTCATGCGCTGAACGTACCGGAACGGGTGGACGACGTTCTGCTTGAACGACATCTGAAGGCCGGTGTACTTCGAATATCCAATGGGAAATTGCATTTGATTGACACCAAGGTTTCGGTTAATGCCAGGAAATGCCGCCGTGGGACAAGGCCCACCGCCGCACAGAAACGCACCGGAATCGAGGCCGTTGGCGGCGAAAGTCGTAATGTCCGCCTTGGTCCCCCCGGGAGGAGGCGGAGCTGCCAGAATGCACTTCACTTCCGCCTGAGAAGCCGAACCGGAAGCAGCGGCAGAGGGACAGCCGTAGGCAGCGCCCGTCGCGTTGATCGCGTCCAGAGCATTGCCGACGTTCAGGAAGTTGGCATCGCCCACGTGGTTGACGTCAATCCCGAGCAAAGTATGAGTGCTCACGTTGCGCAGGTAATCCACGGTCAGGACACTGTTGGTGCCCAACTGGCGCTGGATACCCACATTCATCTGCAACGAACGGGGGCTCTTGTATGCCGGAGCTATCAATTCCGTTCCCGTCGCGTTCAGCCCGGAAGTGAGCGTATTCCCAATAAAAACGCCATTCACAACCGGACCTGCGGCGATCGTGGCCATCTGATATTGCTGCTGCAAAGCCGCAATTTGATCCGCTACCGCTCCGATCGGCTGACCGCAAAACGATGGCATGATCGAGGTGCCGTCAGGAAGGGTGAAGGTCTGGGGCATTCCGCCGGCGCACGCTATCTGAGAGCCATTGAACAACCCCTGCTGTAACCGCGCGGGACGATCGTAAAGAATGTTGTTCCAAATTGAGTTTTCGTAGTAAATCCCGGCTCCCGCACGAACTACTGTCTTGCCGTCCTTGAACGGATCCCACGTCAAACCCAGTTGCGGTCCGAAGTTGGTGTTGGGTTGACGGACTCGGCCCGACAGGCCGGCTCCAAAAAGGTCGAGAATATTTTTCTCGCACGGAGTTCCTGCCGCCACCAGATTCGCAGCCAGCGTGGGATCGAGTTGCGAACAAGGTACAGGCGCAACGTCGCTGTCCGTGCGTCCTGTATCGCGTTGGTAGCGAATGCCGCCTGTGATTGTCAGCGTGGGCCGGAACTTCCAGGTGTCACCAAAATAGAGCGAGATGCGGTTATCGGGTCCGAGGCCGCCACCAGACAATCCAAACGCTTTCAGGTCCGAGTTCAGGCCCTGTCCATTCCCGAGAGTCACCGCGTCAGCCGTATAAAGTAGCGGATTGGTTTCGGCGGTCGCGACGGAACTCACGGCGGGTGCTGAGCCCAGAAAATCTGCCGTGCCGCCGCCTTGAATGTGGTTGAAACCGCCGCCAAAGCGGAAGATGTGGGCCTTGTAGGTCCGGCTGCCATCGTACTTGAACTGCTTATTGGACTGGAACGTCGTTTGCGGCGCCAGGTAACTGGGGCCGGAGCAGAAAACATCCGATCCTGGGGTCAGGCAGAACGGATCGCTCCCGATCGCCAGTTCCAGATTTGGCGCGGGATTGACGCCGATCCCCTTCGTCGCATCGCCAATACCATTGCGAAACTTCATGTAGCTGACGCGGATACTATGGGTGTAGTTACCACGGTTGAAATCCAGACCGGCAGCATGCACCGGCGTATGGCTGCTGTTGGCGAAAACCTGATACGAGGTCGGAATGATGGGAGCGACGTCGCGATTTTGCTCGTAAGAAAAGCGGTAGAAAAAGTGATAGTTATCCGGTTTGATTTGCCAGTCCAGTTTGCCCAGGATCTGGCTGTCGCGAAACGGCGACTGGTAGTTTGGTCCCGGCACGTTGAACTCCACCCCCGGAGCCGAGAGATCCTGCTTCACCCGCTCTCCGTCCAAAAAGAAAAACAATTTATTCTTGATGAGCGCTCCGCCCAGGCTGCCTCCGAACTGGTGCCTTTGGAAAGGCGAATCAATCCCGCCCGGCAGGGCCGCCGCAATCCGATGATCGCGGAAATAGTAATAGCCCTGACCGTGGAGCTGGTTGGTGCCGGAGCGGGTGGCGACGTTCACGGAACCCGACGAAGTCAGCTCGGTTGAGAGATCTAACGACGACTGTCCAATCTGGAATTGCTCGATGGAACTCGCGGGAATGTTCTGTGTTGTGGTGCCCACAGTTTCATCACTGATGTCGACTCCGTCTACCTCAATGCGAGCAGTCCGTCCAAAGCGTCCGCCAAAGGAAATTGAGGAGAAACCGTTCTTGGTTGGGTCAAAACCGCTTCCGTCCTGAATCTGCACTCCTGGCTCGAGCTGCGCCAAGTCGAGGAAGTTGCGTCCGTTGATGGGAAGATTCTCAATCTGGTCGCGCGTGACCACTCCTTGAACGGTAGCCTGTTCGGTGTTGACGCGGATTTCCTCGCCTTTGACTTCTATGGTCTCGTCGGATGTTCGCACTTGCAGCTTGATGTTTCCGCCAGTTGTTACTCCTACCTGAACTGTCGCCGTAAGTTCTGTGGTCTGAAAGCCTTTGGCCTCGATGCGCACGGTATAGACACCGGGAATCAGCGAACCCGAGGTGTAGACACCGGAAGAGGTAGTCTCGCTGTCGATGTTGCGCCCGGTGGCCTTGTTCAGGATGGTGACTCTAGCCTCGGGAACAACTGCCCCGCTAGGGTCGGTGATCGTGCCTTGAATGTTTCCGGTAGCGTTGGAAACCTGGGCTTGAAGGCAAGGCACCAAGGCAGCGACTAGCAAGCCAACCACGGCTGACGAGAGAACGGAACGCAAGGGGAACGATTGCAAACTTCGAGACATCGTAAAACCTCACCTTTGTGGGACTGATACTGGCTGGGCCAGGGCAGGCACCTGCCCCGGCGAAGCATGCGCCGAAATCACTTAGATGCAGGCTTGCACCGGCTCTTCAGGGAAAAATTATTGACGCTCGATTGTACTGGTTGCAAAGCGGATAGGGAAACTTCGCCCGCATTGTTGGTGAATGCATCGAAGCATCCAAGACCCGGATCTTTCATGCGTTATACATCGACGGGCGAGGGCGCGAGCGACCACACCGGCACTTGCTAGAAATGTCCGGAACTGGTGAAGTATCCCGCGCGATGACGGGCACGGTATCCGGCGGCTGCCGGGCTCGTAAGTTTGACTTCGACTCGCCGGAAATCGGAGTCTGAGTAACGCTTCGAAGGGTAGTAAGCAAGAAGGTATTGCGTGCGCAATTCGTCGCTGATCTTGCGAAAGGCTTCGTCGAGTTGCGGGAGCGATGTGGCGTAGTAGTATTTGCCTCCCGTATCGGTAGAAATCTGAATCAATGCGTGTTCGCCGCCAGTATCGCGCCCTGCGCTGGCTTCAATAGGCACAATAATGATGCTGTAGACAATCGTCTCGGCGGCCTGCGCGGAGCGAAGGGCGTCGGAATACCGGTTCGAGCTGGCGGTGTCGCCGCCGTCGGTGATGACCACCATGACCTTCCGCCCGCGCCTGGATTCCATGGCTTCAGAACCCAGGCACACGGCGTCATACAAGGCCGTGGCTGAGCCGGGATGAATGCTGGCGATTCCCCGATCAATACGGTCGAGATCCTTGGTGAATGGCACTACCTCACTGACGATTTCGCTGAACTGGTAGAGCGCCATCGCGTCGACTGGTCGCAGAATGGCATGCGCGAAGTGTCGCGCCGACTCGGTCTCGAGCTTCAGGTCCTTCTTGGTGCTCAGGCTGGTGTCGATGGCGGTGACGATGGAGAGAGGTAGTTCGGACTGCCGGTCGAAGACCGAGATTTTCTGCTCCGTCCCATCTTCGATAATTTTGAAGTCCTCCTTGTTCAGCGAACCGACAGGCGCGCCGTTCGCGTCCGTCACGGTGACGAACATGTTTACCAGCTTGACGTCGACTTTGACGGTGCCATCGGGGTCGTCCTGGGCAAGGCAGGCACTGGAGAGCAGCAAAACGAGCAGGAGAAGGCGTACACGCACGTCAGTGAGATGCCTCGTCTGGACTTTGTGCCGCCTGAGGTTTGGGGCTGACGATCGCAGGGGGAAAGGGCTCGCCATCAGCCCAGACCGCGCCGTCGATAAAGAACTCCTTCTTCCAAATCGGAACGGTGCGCTTGAGAGTGTCGATGAGCCAGCGGCAGGCATCGAAAGCAGGACCCCGGTGAGCCGACGCCACAGCAATAAGAACGCTGGTTTCGCCAATCTCCAAGCGACCCAGTCGATGGACCAAAGCTACATCCCGGACTTGAAAGTCGGCCAGGGCCTGAAGAGCAAGTTCCTCCATCTTCTTGAGCGCCATGGCTTCGTAGGATTCGTAGTTGAGGTAGAGAGTTTGGCGGCCTCGAGTGTTGTTGCGGACGATGCCCTCGAAGATCGCAGTCGCGCCATCTTCGGGACGCTTCAGGATATTGGCGACAGCCATGCTGTCAATTGGTTCGCGAATGACGGCGCAATGCAGGCTGCGGGCCAGTACATCGGATCCGCCAGAGACAGGCGGAAGAAGGGCGACCTCATCCCCCGCCTTAAGTGCATCCGAAGGCCGCGCAAATTCCTGGTTGATCGACATGGCAATGCCTGGCAGATGCTGTTGGAGTTTCGGCGTTTTGACTGCGTAATGATTGACGAGATCCGCAAGGGTAGACCGCTCGGGCAAATCCGGAGAGTCGGTGGCGAGACCAGTCACGTCCTTGAGGATGCCGAAGAAAAGAACGCGGATCTGCATGGATGCTACTCGGCCGCTCCAGCGAGAAACGATTGCTTTGCGAATCGAAACAGGATCGCCAATGCAATGGTAGCGCCCGCCATGATCAGCCAGCGCCCGCCTCTGGATTCACGTGGGTCGCGGGTTAAACGCGGCGCCATCAATCCCCCGAGTACTAGTCCTGTGAAAAGGCCACCCACGTGGGCAGAGTTGCTGATTCCTGTGACCGCCGCGCCGTAAAGCAGGTTCACGATGGCAACGGTTACCAAGCTTCTGGTGATCGCTTGGGTGCGCTCTGCGGGGATCGGCAGCTGTCCCATCCAGAACGTGGTAATCAAGAGGCCAACCATACCGAAAATGGCACCGGACGCTCCCGCGGAAGGAGACTCCGGTTGATACCAGGTTGCGGCGATGCTAGCCCCGACGCCACAGAGCAAATAGCAGCCGACATACGTGCCCTTGTCGTAAACCTGTTCCGCGAGCCGTCCCAGGTTCCACAAGCTCCACATGTTCACGACCAGATGAAGTATGCCAATGTGGATAAAAACCGATGCCAGCAAGCGCCAGGTCTGGCCGGCCCCAAACGTGAGTAGGCCAAAATTTGCGCCCCACTCGACGATTTCCTGACCGGTGGGCCTTGCCAGAGAAACGCCACCTAAAACCATGGCAAGGAATACAGCTACGTTGACAGCAATGATGGCCATCGTGACCGAAGGGCCGACTCGCCACGCGGGCACGAGTTGGGAGACATGGCCTCCCGGCTGGATGTCGCCTCTCTCTGCCTGCCGGCAGTAGGAGCACAGGTTGCTGTTTTTGCCAAAGGAAAGTACGGGCAGTTTTCGCCCGCAACGCGAACAATCCGCCATTGGTTCTCCGTAAAGTCTGAGCGTGATGCGTTGTCAGTGTATCGCGGTAGTGGAAGCCTATGGAGGCACGGGCGTCCTCGTCCATGAACCTCATGACTTAGAGGCCTGCGCTCGCATTACCCCACGGGCTGGCTCATGGCGCGTTCAACTTCGAGAACCACGCGCTGCTGTGCGGGGCCGGAGAGGGCAATGTTGAGCACCTCGTCGATCGTCGTCACATAGTGCATGGTCACGCCCTCGAGCTGTTCCGGGGTGATGTCTTCCTCGACGTTCATTTTATTTTCCGCCGATAGAACCACGTCACGAACCCCAGCGCGCTTAGCCGCGAGCACTTTTTCCTTGATTCCGCCGACGGGCAGCACGTTGCCACTGAGCGTAATTTCGCCGGTCATCGCGGTGTGAGGACGCAGCGGCCGCTCGGTGAGCAAAGAAACCAGAGCCGTGGCCATAGTGATGCCCGCTGAGGGGCCGTCTTTCGGTATCGCGCCTGCCGGCACGTGAATGTGCAGGTCGTTGTTGGCGAAGAAATCGCTGGTGATGCCGAGCCTTTCGGCATTGGATCGAACCCAGGTCAGCGCAGCTTGCATAGATTCCTGCATGACCTGGCCGATTTGTCCGGTCATCGTGAAGCCGCCTTTGCCCCTCATCTTATTGGCCTCGATGAAGAGAACGTCGCCTCCGGCAGGCGTCCACGCCAGGCCCACAGCGACACCGGGTCGTTTCGTGCGCTCAGCGATCTCGCCTTCCACGCGAATCTTGATCCCGCCCAGGAATTCCTGGATCACTTCCTTGGTGACGATCAGCTTCTCCGGCTTGCCTTCCGCAATGCGGCGAGCTTGCTTGCGACAGACAGTACCGATGGTCCGTTCCAAATTCCGTACACCAGCTTCCCGCGTATAGTGGCGGATGATGTGACGTACCGACTCTTCTGGAAACTCGATTTGGTCCGCGGTGATCCCGTTTTCCTCAATCTGCCGCGGGATCAAATACCGGAAGGAGATGTGGACTTTCTCCTCCTCCGTATAGCCTTGGAGTTCAATAATCTCCATGCGGTCCCGCAACGGCTCGGAGATCGTATCGAGAACATTGGCTGTCGTAATGAACAGGACATTCGAGAGATCGAAAGGCACGTCGAGATAGTTATCGCGGAACGTCGCGTTCTGCTCCGGATCGAGCGCTTCGAGCAAGGCCGAACTCGGATCGCCGCGAAAATCGCGGCCGACTTTATCAATCTCGTCGAGCATAAACACCGGGTCTTTCGTTTCCGCGCGTCGTATTCCCTGGAGAATCTGTCCTGGCAGGGCACCGATATAAGTACGGCGGTGACCACGGATTTCCGCTTCATCATGCATCCCGCCGAGCGAGATACGTACGAACTTGCGACCCAGCGAACGCGCAATCGACTTCCCGAGCGAGGTCTTCCCTACACCTGGAGGTCCGACGAAACACAAAATTGGCCCCTTCATGTTGGGTTTCAGACGACGGACCGACAGGAAGTCCAGAATGCGATCCTTCACCTTTTGCAGGTCGTAGTGATCCGCATCCAGAATTTCCTTGGCCTTGACGATATCTACTTCGCTTCCCGAAGTCTTGTTCCAGGGGAGCACTGCCAGCCACTCAATGTAATTGCGCGTCACCGCGAAATCCGCGGCCATCGGCGACATGCGCGAAAGCCGGTTGAGTTCCTTGGTCGCTTCCTTCTTCACGTCGTCCGGCATTCCGGCTTCATCGATTTTCTTGCGGAGATCCTCGGTGTCGCGCTGTCCCTCGTCGGCCTCGCCGAGTTCTTTTTGAATCGCCTTCATTTGCTCGCGCAGGTAGTACTCGCGCTGCGTCTGCTGCACGCGGTCCTGCACTTCGGACTGAATTTTGTTGCGGAGTTGCTGCACTTCGAGTTCTTTGGCGAGGTGCTGATTGATCTTGTCAAGCCGAACGCGAACGTCGTCGGTCTCGAGGACGTCCTGCTTGTCTGGAGTCGCCAGCGAGGGCAGAGAGGACGCTACAAAATCCACCAAACGTCCCGGTTCGTCAATATTCATCGCCACCGTTGCCAACTCGTCCGAAAGCGTGGGAGAGCCCGCCACGATTTGCTGGAACAGCGTCAATACGTTGCGCGACAACGCCTCCACTTCGGGACTCGCGGCGACCGTGCCCTCCGGCACCGTCTCGTACTTCGCCCGCATGAAGGGAGTTTCCTGCGTGAATTGAGTCATGCGGACGCGCTCGACGCCTTCAGCGAACACGAACAAGCTTTGATTCGGCATCTTCACGACTTTGTGTACAGTCGCCAACGTGCCCAGAACATAGAGATCGCCGGGTTGCGGCACGTCCACGCGGGCTTCGCGCTGGGCCACTACGATGATGGTTTTATCTTCACCCAGAGAGTTAATGAGCTGAATCGAACTTTCGCGTCCAACCGTAAGCGGCAGCACAGCATGCGGGAAGAGAACGGTATCGCGAACCGGCAACACCGGCAAAGCGCGGTCGGCCGCGGAGGGCTCTACCGCTTTCGGGCTGCCGGCACTGCGTTCAGTAGTCTTTTCTGGGGTCTTGTCAGAACGGGGCATCCTGTCTCCCTGAGTCAAACTCACTCAACTTTGATGAGGCTGCGGATAAATGGATTCAGGCGGGCCGCAGCGTCCGGCCAAAGAATCGCACTTAAGCTGTTGGATTGTAAAGCCCTTCTCGGGATTTGCGCACCTGCCCAAAGTACCCCCTACCTTAGAGGGCGCAACGCCCTCAAGCCGCAGGATAGATACCCAGAACCTTGGCGAAGTCCGTAATCTCCGCCAGGTGCCGGAGCGCGTTTTCGGCCTCCCGGGTCTGTCCACAGAGCAGGTCCACGTAGAAAACATACTCCCAGGGGTGGCCCTTGACTGGGCGTGATTCGATCTTCGCCAGACTGATGTCGCGGAGCGCGAACACGCTCAAAGCTTTGAAAAGAGCCCCCGGAATGTTCTTCACGCTGAAGGCAATCGAGGTCTTGTTCGCTCGCGGCAGGACTTTGCGCTGCCTTCGAACGAGAAAGAATCGAGTGAAGTTCTGCTTGTTGTCTTCAACACCCGCCTTCAGGATCTTCCCTCTGTATACTTCCGCCGCCCTTTCGCTGGCGATCGCCGCAGTGTCGCTAAGGCCCTCGGCCAGGATGTGCTTCACACTACCCGCAGTATCATAGAAAGATACGGGCTCAATCTTCGGGTGTAAGCGAAAGAATTCGCGACATTGATCCAGCGCCACGGGGTGGGAATACACTTGTCGGATATCGGCCATTTTCACGCCGGGCGCAGCGATGAGGTTGTGCACGATTCGCAGCGGGAACTCTCGCTGCACGAAAACGTCCCGCGCCAGCAGCAGGTCGAAGTGTTCCAATACAGAACCAGCCAGCGAGTTCTCGATGGGAATCACGGCCAAGTCCGCAGAGTGATTATCCAGCCGCTCAAAAACCTCCAACGACCGCGCGCAGGGCAGAACGCGACAACCCGGTTGCATGCGCTCCGCAGCATCGTGACTGAACGCCCCCAGTTCACCCTGAATCGCCACTTTGGGCGCAGCGGATTTCTTGCCTGCAACTTTCATTTCGACACGTTACTGGGCCTGCGGAGTGGAAATCAACTCTTTCGCGAAAACAAATGCATCGGCCCCATTCGGGTAGTAACCCTCTTCGGTGCGGATGATCTCATAGCCCTGGCGCTTGTAAAACTCCACCCCCGCGAGATTGGTCACCATGGTCTCCAGGTAAACCGATTCGATCTGCGCCGCACGAAGGCGCTCTTCTGCTCCTGATATCAGCTTCGATCCAATCCCGGCCCGGCGTGCATTTCCCACCACGTCGAGCGTTACAATGTGGCCCGTTTTCTTCGCTTCCGTCTGGGCAACGAGAAAGCCCAGAATGGTCCCCGGCTGGTCGCCAAAGGATTTGGTCCGAGCGCGCGGCTGCTCCGCCACCAGGGTAAAGGATCCGGGTCGCCTCATATAGACCGCTAACTCCAGCCGCGAGTAGGAGATACCCGGTGAAAAGCAGGCCTGGTCAATGCGCCAGAGCGTATCGAGGTCCGAGGATTTGCCGTCGCGAAGCTTGTAGAGCACGTCCCGATTGTAGCGCTGTTCGGAGTCGCCCAACCGGCCAGCATTTCTCCCCACCGGCGGGCACCAGAAACAAAGTCGAAAGTTACATAACAATCCGCAAACAGGAGGGTAAAAGTCCGCGTATACTTTGGCCGTAGAGAGGTTCCGTGAGTCGCATCGTCCTCATTTGCGCGGCAGTTTCTTTCGGCTCGACGATGCTCTGGTATTACCTCTTTTCGCGCTACAACCAGAGGCGCGCGATCCAGGTGGTGGACCGGATGCGCCTCGCGTGGCGGGGTAGAATCCTCAGCCGGCGCTGGAGTGGAACGGCGAAGCTGCATGTCGGGATGCAGTTGCCCTCAACCCTTTTTGGCAATGCGCACATCACTGTCCGGCTGCTCCCACGGGCGCTTCCCCTGCATTGGCTCAAGGGGCGGTTCGATGCTCAGATTGAAACCGTCACGATCGAAGCGGATTTGGAACGTGCGCCCAGCTTTTCCCTGAAGGTTCACAATCACCGGTGGAGCGGCCATCTGGCGCGGCATGCATTGAGCAAGAATCGCCCCTGGGTGATTCACCGTTCGGGGCCAATGGTTTTGACGACCTGCGAAGATTGGGATGCGGAGCATAACCCGGTGCTCACTGCGCTGCTTGTGGCGCGGCAGAGCGAGTTCACAGATGTGGCCCTGAAACCACAATCTCCGCACCTGACAGCGACCCTGCCGGTCG
>Ga0209863_10000281_pt1 | contig 29269 bp, 20 predicted proteins | sample OrgsoiDNA2013046_FD_185796 | JGI IMG/M metagenome (GOLD analysis project Ga0209863, IMG submission 185796) | Permafrost soil microbial communities from the Arctic, to analyse light accelerated degradation of dissolved organic matter (DOM) -... | ecosystem: Environmental > Terrestrial > Soil >...
GACGACGAAACGATAAGATAATAACCGCTCTCCCGCAACACGCCGGAAAGAGACTTGGCAATTTCCGCGAAGAAAGGATGGAGCAGGTCCGGAACCACCAAGCCAACCAGATACGTGCGTCCCGTCACCAGACTACGCGCCGCCAGGTTGGGGCGATAGTCAAGCTCCTTGACCCGGGCTAGAACTCGCTCGCGGGTCTCTTCTCCTATATCAGGATGATCGCGCAGAACCTTGGAAACAGTGATCACCGAGACTCCAAGGTCTTTGGCGATGTCCTTCATTCGTACGCTCATAGGTGCATTAGTATATAGAACCCTCTTGAACACCGCCGAGTCAAGTGTTGACATCGGTAACTGTATCGAATATTGTGCTTGAACATGCGCCCCTTATCTGCAGGGAAACTGCTTTAAGGTCTATTCAATGCTAGATGACGGTGTCGCCGAGGAATTCAGAATGAAGGTCCGAAACTCGAATGGGGTTTTGCTTAACGGATGTGTTGATCCTGCGCTCGTACCTCAGAGAATTCTGTACACCGGGGCCCGAATGCCGGCCATCGGCTTAGGGACATTTGGCTCGGACCACGCCGGAGCGGCGGAAGTTGCCGCCGCAGTGGAAGGTGCGGCAGCTGGCGGATACCGGCATTTCGATTGTGCTTCTGTGTATAGCAACGAACGCGAGATTGGATATGCGTTCCAGCGGGTTTTACAGGGGCCTCTCCAACGTGAAGAGCTGTGGGTCACATCCAAGCTGTGGAATGACAAGCATGGTGAAAACGACGTAATTCCATCCTGCCAGCAATCGCTCAAGGACTTGGGATTGAGCTATCTGGATCTGTATTTAGTGCACTGGCCCTTCCCCAACTTCCATCCACCCGGTTGTGATGCGACCTCCCGCAGCAAGGACTCGAAGCCCTACATTCATGGCGAATTCATGAAGACGTGGCGAAAGATGGAGGAGTCGGTCGACCTGGGGTTGGTTCGTCATCTGGGCACCTCGAATATGACGATTCCAAAACTAAAACTTCTCCTGCGCGATGCTCGTATTAAGCCCGCGGTCAATCAGATGGAGCTGCACCCGCATTTTCAGCAGCCGGAGCTGGTCGAATTCGTCCGGTCCAACAATATCATTCCTGTTGCCTATTGCCCGATCGGTTCCCCGGGACGGCCCGAACGGGACCGTTCTCCGGAGGATACCGCGCCGATCCAGGATCCGGTGATTGTAAAAATCGCGAGTCGCCTCGGGGTGCATCCGGCTGTCGTCTGCGTCAAATGGGCTGTCCAGCACGGGTATGCGCCGATTCCGTTTTCGACTGACCGGAATCATTATCTAAGCAATCTCGAAGGGGTCGTAAGCGAGCCATTGACTCAAGATGAGATGCGTGAAATCAGTACGATTGACAGGAATTGCCGGCTCATCAAAGGCCAGGTCTTTCTTTGGAAGGAAGGGCAGTCATGGGAGGATCTTTGGGACCTGAATGGAGACATTACCCCTTCTTAAAAGTCGAGCCGGTGAAACCATGGAACAAAGCATGCTAGCTGCATTTCTGCCCGGAAACGACAGAGTAGAGCTGCGCACACTGTCTACACCCCGCCCCGGACATGGCGAAGTTCTGCTCAGGGTCAAGGCTTCCACCATCTGCGGTTCCGATATTCGTTGCATCTACCATGAACACCTCGGGAAAGGTCCGGAGGGCTATCAAGGAGTCATTGTCGGCCACGAACCCTGTGGCCAAATTGTAGAGGTTGGACCGGGTTGTCGGCGCTTTGGTGCGGGTGACCGGGTGATCGTGTATCACATTTCCGGCTGCGGCGTCTGCAACGATTGCCGCCGCGGATACATGATTTCCTGCGCCAGTGAAAAATACCGGCGAGCGTACGGGTGGCAGCGCGATGGCGGGATGGCCGACTACATGATCGCGGAGGAGAAAGACTTAATCGCTCTGCCCGGCGAACTCTCCTACGCAGACGGCGCGCAGGTCGCCTGCGGCTTCGGCACAGTCTACGAGGCCATCGAAAAAATTGGCGTCAACGGCAATCATGCCGTGCTCATTACCGGATTGGGGCCGGTGGGGCTCGCCGCGGCGGCGTTGTGCCGCAAGCTCGGCGCGCACCAGATTCTTGGTATTGATGTTGTCCCCGAGCGCTTGGAATTAGCACGGTCCCTACGACTCTGTGATTCCGTTCTCGTCGCCGGTCCCGACAATGTCGCCGAGGTGAGAAATCTGACTCATCGTTATGGAGTCGAGCGCGCTTTCGACTGCTCCGCAAACGCCGCGGCGCGCGCTACCGCGATTCGGGCGACGCGCAAGTGGGGAAGAATCGCCTTAGTCGGCGAAGGAGGGACGGTCGAGTTCAGTCCGTCCCCCGACATCATTCACGATCAGAAGACCATCTACGGGTCCTGGGTGACCTCGACTTGGTTGATGGAGGAATTGGTCGAGCGCCTCGTACGGTGGAATCTGCATCCCGCCGATATCATTACGCACCGCTTTGCGCTTGAGGATGCTGCCGACGCCTATGCCCTCATGGCTTCCGGCAAATGTGGCAAAGTTGCCGTCTGCTCGGATGAGGAACTGGTAGCCCAATGAAGCCAACCTGGGAAGAGATTCTGAAGGATCGGCTGCAACTCTATGGACATCGCAACTGGCTCGTAATCGCGGACTCGGCGTATCCGGCGCAATCCAGCCCGGGTGTCGAGACCATTGTGGCCGACGAGGAGCAAACGGCCGTTTTCGCGCGGGTATCCGCAATTCTCAGCAGTTGCCGGCACATCAAGCCAACGATTTATACGGATGCAGAAATGAAGTTCGTCGCAGAGGAGGATGCTCCGGGTATCACGGCCTACCGGGCACAACTCGCCGGACTCCTGAAGGGGCAGGAAGTGCTCACCCTTCCGCATGACGAGATCATCTCGAAGCTGGATCGTGTCGGCGACAAATTTCGCGTCCTCCTGATCAAAACCAACATGCGAATTCCCTATACGTCGGTATTTCTCGAACTAGAATGCGGATACTGGAACGCTCAAGCCGAGAACCGGCTTCGGGCTGCGATGCGGCCCAGAAAACGGCGTCCGAATGCTGCAAGAAGTAAACGGCGGCGTTAATTGCCAGCTCCCGAAACAAGTGCTCAAACATGAAAGCCCTTTTACTGCAGAAGCCGGGAGAAGCATCCATCCAGACAGTTCCGGATCCAGTGCTCACGCCTCCGGGAGTTCTGCTCAAGGTCCGGATGGTGGGGTTTTGCGGAAGTGATTTAAATTCCTTCCGTGGGCTGAATCCCATGGTCTCCTTTCCGCGAATTCCTGGGCATGAAGTGTCGGCGACCATCGTGCAGGGGGACGGTAGTCTCCCGATTGGCACCGATGTAGCGCTGTCACCCTACACCAGTTGCGGTCAGTGTGCGTCGTGCCGCAGAGGGTTTCCGAATGCATGTGAGTTCAACCAGACTCTTGGCGTGCAAAGGGACGGAGCCCTCACCGAATTCATAGTGATGCCGCGAGAGAAATTGTACCCAGCGAAGCTTTCGGTGAAGGAATTGTGCTTAGTTGAACCGTTAACTGTGGGATTTCATGCTGCGTCTCGTGGTCGGGTCACCGCGGAAGATACGGTGGCAATTTTCGGTTGTGGCGGAGTTGGTTTGGGTGCCTTGGCCGCCGCCAACTTTCGTGGTGCAAGAACGATCTGCATTGATGTGGACGACGAAAAACTGGCACTCGCGCGATTGGCTGGTGGCACCTTTACGATTAACACCGCCAGGGAGGCCTTGCACGCGCGCTTATTAGAGATAACGGAAGGACGCGGTCCGGATGTGGTGATCGAAGCGATCGGATTGCCGGTAACGTTCCGGGCCGCCGTCGAAGAAGTCGCTTTTCGGGGAAGAATCGTCTACATCGGGTACGCCAAGGAATCGGTGAGCTATGAGACGAGGCTCTTCGTGCAAAAAGAACTCGATATCCTGGGATCGCGAAACGCCCTGCCGGAGGATTTCTTCGCAGTCATCTCTCTCCTTGAAGCAGGGAAGTTTCCAGTGGATCAGGTGGTGACCTTGGTTGTGCCACTTGAAGAGTCTGCGAATGCGTTGCGAAGCTGGAGTGAGAACCCGGCGCGTTTTAAGAAAATCATGGTTTCCTTGGACTGAGACGATGAACAGACTGACACGATGAACCCTTCCACGGGCGACACCACCACCACCTCTGCCAGTCCGGCCAACACGGCCGGTGGCTTATTTCGCACCGCGGACGGCAAGAGCCTTGCCGTCACCTTTGTGCTGATCACCTCGCTGTTCCTGCTTTGGGGTTTCTGCAACGGGATGATTGACATCCTCAACAAACACTTCCAGGACACGCTGCGAATTACCAAGGAACAATCGGGTCTGGTACAGGCGGCCAACTATCTCGCCTACTTTCTCATGGCCATCCCCGCTGGTCTGATCGCGAAAAGATTTGGTTACAAAGGGGGCATTCTCGTGGGTCTGACGCTGATTGCGGCCGGCTCTTTCTGGTTCATTCCGGCGGTCACTATCGGCGCGTACTGGGCGTTTTTGCTGGGACTGTTTGTCATCGCTGCGGGCATGACGTGTCTGGAAACGATTGCGAATCCCTACGCGACTGTGCTGGGACCACCGGAGAGCGGCCCTACCCGGATCAACATTGCTCAGACGGTCAACGGAGCCGGGTGGGTCCTCGGCCCGATTGTGGGCGGGCACTTTGTTTTTTCCGGCGGTGACCGAGCCAATACCAACGCCGGCCTTTCCACTCCCTACATAGGCATTGGCATTTTTGTGGCTTTACTGCTTATTATCTTCGCCATTTCGCAAGTTCCGGATTTGCACGCCAAGGACGAGAACTGTGGGGCCACGAATGAGGCAGACCGTCTCAAACCTACAAGAGCTCAGCTAGCAACCATCGCTGCTGTTTTGGCGGTCGTATGTGGGCTGCTGTACTTCTTTATAGCTCCGATTCTGGGACTGATATGGACTTTGCTTCAGATGAACGAGGCCCTGTTCCAGCCAACGAAATTCGGCCTTCTGCTGATCGCATACCTCGCGGCCTTCCTCTTGGTTTCCAGGACATGGGACATGTTCCGGCGCAGGCATTTCACTCTGGGCATTGCCGCGCAGTTTTTCTGCGTCGCCGGGCAAACCGGTGTTTTCAGCTTTTGCGTTAATTACATTCTTGAGAATGATCCGGGAGTGACCCGGTTGCAGGCTTCCAAATGGCTGGGCGCCATCGGTTTCGTGTTGTTCACGGTGGGACGCCTCTGTGGCAGTGCGTTCATCAGCCAGTTCAAGCCGGAACGCGTGTTGACGGTCTATGCGGCCGTCAACGTGGTGCTGGTCGCAGTAGCCATGGGTGGCGGCAAAGTAGGACTGTACGCAATGTTTGGCACGTTCTTTTTCATGTCCGTAATGTTTCCCACGATCTTTGCACTGGGCATCCGCGGGTTGGGCGATTACACCAAGCTGGGCTCGTCGCTCATCGTGATGTCGATCGTCGGAGGCGCAATTGCAGCACCGTTTATGGGCCACATCGCGGATCTGCATTCGATGCGTACCGGGTTTGTGGTGCCGCTGATATGTTTCGCGTTCATCGCTCTTTACGGTGCGACGTGGGCCAGATTCAGCAGGCTGGATTCGTTGCCTGGCCCGAGATAGCGACGCGTTTCTGACTGCTACGAAATTTAGGACAAATATTATGACCTCTCATCAATTACATTCTTCAGTTTTGAATCGTCGGTTCCTCAGCATTGTATTCGCTGTTCTCGCAGCCTCCCTCCTGCATGCGCAGAGCGCTACGGCTCCGACTGCCTCGGAAGATCCCGCAAGCATTGATCAGATCTGGCAGAAAGCCACGAGCAAATACGACGCCCGACGCGCCGCCATTCTCCATGACGTGGATAGTACGAACCACGAGGGGCCATTCCGCCCCGATTGGGAATCGCTACAGAAGTACGAAGCGCCCGCGTGGTACAGGGACGCGAAGTTCGGCATTTTCATCCATTGGGGCGTGTACTCCGTCCCGGCGTTCAGCAGTGAATGGTATCCCCGAAATATGTACGAGCCGGGTTCCGATGCGTACACGCATCACATTGCCACGTACGGAACTCAGGACAAGTTTGGATATAAGGACTTCGTGCCCATGTTCAAAGCGGAACACTACGATCCTGCTGCCTGGGCAGAGTTATTCAAGAAGGCGGGCGCGAAATATGTGGTGCCCGTCGCCGAGCACCACGATGGCTTTGCCATGTATGACAGCGGCGTGAGCGACTGGAGTGCCGCCAAAATGGGACCGCATCGCGATTTGATCGGCGATCTGGCAAAAGCAGTACGGGCAGCAGGATTGTATTTTGGCGTGTCGTCCCACCGAGTGGAACACGATTTCTTCTTGGGGCCGGGCCGCAAGATCCAATCTGACGTTAACGACCCACAATACGCCGCCTTCTATGGTCCGGCACAAGTAGGCGTGTACAAGTGGGGGAATCCTGTCGGCGATGATTTCACCTACGTTGCGCCAGCGTGGACTAACGACTGGCTGGCACGCTCCGCGGAACTCGTCCAGAAGTATCATCCCGATATCGTGTACTTCGACTGGTGGATCGGGCAGGCATCCATTCGCTCGAGTATCGCGCGCTTTGCCTCTTTTTATTACAACAGCTCGCTCAAATTTGGGGACCATATCGGGGTGATCAATTACAAGGATTACGCCATGCAGGAACACTCCGCGGTTCTTGATATCGAGCGCGGTCAGCTTGGCGAAACCCGCCCACTGCCTTGGCAGACCGACACGTCGGTGAGTAATAGGTCCTGGGGATATATCAAGGACGATACCTTTAAGTCACCGGAATTTGTGGTGGATCAACTCGTCGATATCGTCAGCAAGAATGGCAATTTGCTGTTGAACATCGGTCCGCGCTCGGACGGCACGATTCCTGAACCAGTGCAGCAGGTGCTACTGGACGTTGGCGCCTGGCTGACCACTAATGGAGAGGGCATCTACGGCACTCGTCCCTGGAGGGTTTACGGCGAGGGTCCCACGAAAGCAGCGGCTGGCTCGTTTCACGACACGGACGTGCAGAAATACACGGCCGCGGATTTTCGTTTTACCACCAAAGGCGATGCTCTGTATGCGATCGGATTTGCCTGGCCGGCAGGCGGAGAAGCGGCAATTGAATCCCTCGCGACGGCGGCGGGCAGTGAACTCGTGCAATCTGTCTCCCTAGTGGGCAGCGAGGCAAAGCTCCGCTTCGAGCAGCGGGCCGACGGCCTGCATGTGCAACTTCCTGCCCAAGCCCCGGCCAAATATGCCTATGTGCTTCGTTTGACTTTTGAACGCGCCTCGCACTGAGACCTGAAAACTGATTTTTGATTTCCGAATGTGATCTAAGCGGTGGCGATTAAATCGTGATAGATCGATGACTGTACCGTATGATCTGGCAGTTTTGAATTGAGGGTACGAATGACCCTGCAGGAAATCGCTAAGCGCGCTAGGGTCTCAGTCGCGACGGTTTCGCGAATCATCAATCGTGCGCCCAATGTGGACCCGTCTCTGGCTAGACGAGTACGGAAGGTAATTGAGGAGGTAGGCTACTATCCGAACACTCACGCCCGGGCACTGGTTTCGGGACGCAGTCGTATTTTCGGTCTTATGGTCTCGGAGAACATCGGCCCCTTTTTCCCTGAGATCGTGCAGACCTTTGAGAACTTGGGTTTCGAGCACAAGTACGAGACATTTCTGAGTTCAATCTCACGCGACATCCGGCGGATGGAGGACGCTGTGCGGCGCATGATCGAGCGCCGGGTTGAAGGGGTCGCAATTCTGAGTTTTGAGACAGAAACCGTATTGATCGAGTTTTTCAGACGCCAAAACCTACCCATTGTCGTGCTCGACATCGATTCTCCGGGACCGCGTCTGAAAACGGTTCGCATCGACTACAAACATGGTATTCGACAGGCCGTGCAGCACCTGGCGGCTCTCGGACACGTGCGAATCGCATTGATCACCGGGCCGGCACGTCTGAGAAGTGCGGCGGCGCGAAAAGTTGCTTTTCAGGAATCTATGGAGGAAATCAGTTTGGAAGTACAGCCGTACCTGCTTGTGGATGGAGACCACACGCCAGAGGCCGGAATGAAGGCCCTGTCCGTACTAGCTGCTTTACCTGATCGACCATCGGCGGTGCTCTGTTCGAATGACATAACGGCAGTCGGTGTGATGCATGGAGCGTGCCAACTCGGACTGAATATTCCGCGGGATTTGTCGGTAGTTGGGTTTGATGACAATCAGATCGCGCAGTTCGCGACTCCGCCCCTGACTACAGTGCAGGTGTCGTATGTCGAGATCGCGAATGTCGCGTTCAAAGCGTTGCTCGATTCTGTAGAAGTTCAGTGCAACGGATCGTCGTGCGAGGTGTGTGACATTCAATCGAATCTGATACTCCGATACTCTACCGCCCTGGCACACGGTAGGCTCAAAGAGGCTTCTGCTCGCAAGCACGGGAATGAGCAAGCTGGGACGGCGGAACCTGAGAGCTGTGTGCATCGCGCCTAGCGTGCTGCCGCGAAGAGATTGCTCTGTTTCATTAGGAGATGCAGCGAAGCAAATCCTGTTTCTGGCTATTTTCAAGGGTCAACTTAATTTCCCAATATAAGCTCGCATCTCACCGCATTGCCCACGGCATTGGAGGTTCAGATTTGATGCCAGAACTAACAAATCGCCAGAAATCCTTACGTGTCACGATACGAACAGTTGCAGAAATCGCAGGCGTGTCAACGGCGACCGTTTCAAATGTTGACCAGTAGGACCGATGGCGAGGGTGGGCGACTTCTACTTCGCGCCTCTGTCATCCTTGCCTACCAGTAGTAAGTCGCCACGACAGTGGGGGGACCGGGTACGTTATTCACAATGTTGGTGTGAAGTACCACCTGCATGTTGTTACGGTTCCAGTCCTTGGGTGCTTGTCGGATGAGGTCGGCAATTCGCTGTGGGTTTGTCACGAAGTCACCCGCGGCGTGAGTGCCGGCATGACCGAGTCCCGCGATGGTCACCAGAGCTCTCCCTGTCTTGGATTCGACGATGCGGGAAACTATTGCGTAGTCTTCGACGAACTTTCCATCGGAAAGCAGCGGCCACCAAGCGCGTGAGGCATCGAATTTGTCTTCAATATGCATTTGTGCGGAATCGCCCTGGGCAAAGACGAACCGTAGACTGTCCGTCATATTGAGCGTCCAACTGTTGTTGAACGCACCGATCAAAACTGCCGAACCCTCGCGCAAATCACCGAACGACAGATCACTGCCGAAACGCAAGTCATAGAGGTGATGATGTGAGGTGAGTAGCGACGAGATCTGCGCCGTAGCCGAAGCATCGCCGACGGTCAAGTACGTGTCAGTGACAGGGAAGAAGTCTGCACCGGTTAGATTCTTGAGTTCTTCCTGGCCGATCAGCACCTCAAGGTTCGGCGTGCTGTCCGCCGGATGCGGATGGTCTTTGCGATAGCGGGCCCGGGCGCGCTCCGACAATCGGTAAACGCGATTACTGCCAGTGCAGACCAGCACCGGACTTGAGTTCTCCAATACCGGGGCCCAGAAGAGGTCGAAGGGCGTTCCGGGCCGGTAACTTGTGCGAGTCAGCGACAAACCACCGAACGCGGCGACAACGCATACGGCGACCAACACGGAGACCCATCCCCAGGTTCGTTTTCTTTGCCGGGCACCCAAGGGAGTTTCCACCTTGGAGGGAACTGGATCCAAGTAGGGCCCGACGAGCGTAGGCTGCGCCGGAATCGGAGGTGGAGTGGCATCGCAGGGGCGAAACAGCGCCCGGTACGATCCCGTTGGGACTTCAATCTTCCAATGGGCGGGCTCGCCCTTCTGTGCCTGGTAGTACTGGGCTAGTCGTTTTCTGACGTCAGCCGCTCTAAGCCGCACGACCGGATCCTCAGCCGTGTCGTAGTCTGGCGCGCGTCCGAAAACCTCGATTCCGATCACGCGTTCACGCAGAGAGTCTTCCCGGCCGGACAGACTGTGCTCGACGACGTACCGAAACAAGTCCTGGCACTGTCGGCTGGTACGAAAAGGTGTGCTCCGAAGGATGTCTGCTAAGGCGTCTTCGATTTGGGGCCGGAAAACGGCGGGAACAGGCTCCAGCAGCGAATTGTGGTGAGTGGCCATTCGTGCAAACGATTATTACGGTGCGCTACCCCTGAAATGGGTGGCTCGCTGGGGTCTTTCTAGCTATTTGTAATCCATTGTGAACACAGGATTTCTATGGCTGCATGGCCCCGGTACGCTACTGTAGCCAACCTAGACAGGTTCGTCAATCTGAATAAAGTTACCGGTAACTTTAGCAGATGCTAAATCCGAGAGGCCCCATGTCGCTGCCCAGATGTCACTGTCTTTCCTTGCTCCCGCTGTTGGTCGTCGCAGCCGTAGCGATCGGCATTGCCGTACCCGTTGCCCAGGGCCAAACGCTGGCTTCCACGGCTTCGTTTTCAGGTTCGGTCTTGGACCCCTCCGGAGCGCTGGTCGCCAACGCCAATGTAACTTTGACCAACCCGGAGAAGGGAATCACGCGCACATTCAAGACAGATGCCGAGGGCAAATTTTCCTTCGCGCTTCTGCCGGTTGGGAGCTACTCCCTATCCGTCGCGGCCCCTGGTTTCAAGACTTCCAAACAGGACGGAATCACGCTGGAAGTCGGACAGTCTGCCAATCAAACTGTTACCTTGACGATTGGGGAAACCACTCAAATCGAAGTCACAGCCGTAGCCCCGCTGCTGCAGACGGACAATGCCGACGTCGGTGACGAAATCTCCTCCAAACAGGTAACAGAGTTGCCGCTGAACTTGCGCAACGTGTTCAACTTCGTACAGTTGAATTCCTCGGTCAACAATCTTGCCCAGGGGCAGACCCTCAACGCTGGCGGAGAGCAAGGCACGGCCGACCAGGATGTTTCATTCTTCAACTTCGGCGGCGGTTTCTTTGGAACGACGATGTTCCTTTTGGATGGCAATTGGGACACCAGTTCGGGATGGGGCGGGGTCATCTACGTTCCTTCCCCTGATTACGTACAGGAATTCAAGGTGCAGCAGAATTCGTTCACCTCGCAATACGGCTGGAGCACGGGAAACGTGATCAACGTGGTCACCAAGTCCGGCGGTAGCGGTCTGCACGGAGACGCGTATGACTTCCTGCGCAACGGCGCACTCGACGCCAACTCCTACTTCAATAAACATAAAGCGACGCCGACGCCGAGGCCGAATGAGCATCGCAATCAGTTCGGCTTTTCTATTGGTGGCCCGGTGTATCTTCCGGGCGTCTATAAGCAGCGCAACAAGACGTTCTTCTTCTTCAACTACGAGGGACACCGGGAGAATGACCCTCTCACCGCAAACCTTAGCTCGACGCCGATCAGTGCTTTCCGCAGCGGAGACTTCTCGGCGTTGCTGGGGGCGCAGGTAGGTGTGGATGATTTGTGCAGGCCCATTCTTGCCGGCCAGATCTACGATCCGTATTCGACTCACCAAGTGACGGCGACCTGTGGTGGCCCAGGCGTTGTCGGCACAACGGTGTCCATTCGCGACCCCATTGCGGGCAATAATGTGGCCAATGCGATCAACGGAATCGACCCAATTGCCCAAAAACTGGTCAACTTGTACCCGGCGGCGACTAACAGTGCGTTGTTGAACAACTGGTCGGCGGCTGGGCTTGGTGGCAACAACTCGGACGAGTATAGCGCCCGCATTGACCACAATATCAGCGACAACACCCGGCTTTATGGAAGGTATTCGTACAAGAAAGAATTCAAAACCGAGTCACCCACCTACTGGGGCGCAAGTAATCCAGCCGGGCCGGGACAGGTGAACCCCAACAATCGGTGGAATATCGTGGTCGGGGCCAGCCACGTCTTCACTCCGACGCTCACGATGAGCGCCAACATCGGCGGGATGAAATGGGTAGAGGGCAATGTGATGCAAAGCGCCGGCTTTAAACCCTCGTCCCTTGGGTTCCCGACGTTTATCGATGCCAGCTCGGCACAGTTCCCCGTGATCAATGCAGCAAGCTATTTGAGCGAAGGTCCGCTACAGGGAGCGGGGACGGCTTCGTTTCCTCGCAGCGCCGAGAGCGGCAGCGTGGACTTTGTCAAAGTCCGAGGGCGCCATCAGTTCAGCTTCGGCTACATGGGAGTTGCGATTGATGAGAACGGCGGCCGGATCACGCCCACGACATTCAATTTCAACAACCTGTTCACTGCTGGCCCCGACCCCAGCAATCCGACGACGGGCACCGGAGATTCGATCGCATCGTTGATGGTGGGTGCGCCTGCCAGTGGGAGCACGGGTGTGGCTGTTTCGAATGTTTCGCGCACCTGGCTGCACGGGTTGTACTTGCAGGATGACTGGAAGGCAACCAGCAAGCTCACTGTGAATCTGGGACTGCGCTGGGAGGTGCAGCGCCCGGTAACGGACCGCGCCAATCGGCTGGCGAGGTTCGACTACGCAGCGGTCAATCCAATCAGTGCGGCGGTTGGCAATACCTACCACGGCGAACAGGTATTTGCCACCCCAGGCAACCGGGGACAGTACGATACCAGCTACAAGCATTTCGCGCCGCGCTTTGGATTCGCTTATCAACTCCTGCCGAAGCTGGTAATGCGTGGGGGCTATGGAATCTTCTTCCCCTCCCAGTACGAGGGGAGTCCTGTGATCCCAGGTTATAGTTCCTCGACGCCCTATGTTGCCTCACTGGACGGCGGAATCACGCCATGCACCGGGTGCTCCCTGAGCAATGCATTTCCGAATGGCCCCGTGCCGATCGTAGGAAACTCGCTCGGTGGCTTGACCAACGTAGGATTTAGCGTGACCGCAGTCAACCCCAGACGGAAGACCTACTATGACCAACAATGGATGTACGGGTTCCAGTTCGCGCCCACAAAGAGCGACCTGATCGACGTCACATACGTGGGGAATCACAGTGTCCACGTGATTTCCAGTGGCCTGAATCTCAATCAGCTGGACCCAAAATATTTTTCAATGGGGAGTGCTTTGACGACTCCAGTCGCCAACCCCTTCTTTAACCACATCACCTCCAGCGGCTGCGGCACTTACGATTTGTCGGCACCAACCGTACCGCAGGGGGCACTGCTCAGGCCATATCCGGAATTCTGCGACATTAACGAGGCGGATGATCCGGCAGGAGATGGGCGCTATAACGCCTTGGATGTGAACTTCAACCACCGGGTAACGCAGGGGCTGACATTAATGGCGTCCTACACCTTCTCGAAATTCCTCGACAACGTGGGAGGACCGAATACCTGGGCGAATGCCAACGCCAACTTCTCGGAGAATATTCGCAACGTCTATAATCTCGCCGCTGAGAAATCCGTGGATGCCACCGACATTACGCATAGTTTCGTTCTCAGCTATGTTTACGAACTTCCGGTTGGTAAGGGCAGGAAGATTGGTTCCGGGATGAGCGGGGTGGTGAACGCCGTTGTTGGCGGTTGGCAAACCACTGGCATAGCGACGTTTAAAGGTGGATTCCCGTTGCGGATCTTCGCGCCGAACCTGAATAGTTTCGGCGTGGGCCAGAATGTGAACGTGGTTGGCGATTACCACGTCTCACATCCAAGCATTACACAGTGGTTTAACCCTGCTGGATTCCAGCAAGCGCCGCAATGGACTCTCGGGAATGCTCCGCGTTATTTTTCCAACCTGCGGTCGCCGGGTTACGACAACTGGGACATGAGTATCCAGAAGTACTTCCCAATCACAGAAAGCACCCGACTCCAGTTCCGGCTGGATATGTTCAACGCATTCAATCACGCCAACTTTTATGCGCCGAATACCACCCTCGGCCCCGGAGCTGGGACGATTGGTGCGACGTGGAGCCCGAGGCTCATGCAGGCAGCTCTCAAGCTTTACTGGTGATGCGTGCCCAAAATCTGGACGAGGGTTGTTGTCTGTTGTTCGATCTTCTGTGTCTTGCCGGGATTGACGTTCTCGCAAGAGCCGGCACAATTTGAATCTCTGGTGGCCTCGGCGCAACAAGCCCAGGCCAGGGGAGATTTCGATTCTGCCGGCGAGTTCTATCGGGAGGCGGTCGCGGTTCGGCCCGACAATGCCGAACTCAGGGCTAACCTGGGGTTGATGTACTACCAGACCGGGAAAGACGAACAAGCCATCGCGGCGTTTCGCCAGGCACTCGGCCTAAAACCGAGTCTATTTGTTCCAAATCTCTTTCTCGGGCTTGACTGTGTGAAACTGAAGCGGTTCGATGAGGCCATCCTCCACCTCAAACGAGCTGCCCTCTCCAACCCCAAAGATGTTCAAACCCAGTTAGGCCTCGGTCAGGCCTACAAGGGAATCGGGATGACGCGACTTGCCATTGCCTCGTATCAGCGTATGGTCCAGCTTGCCCCAGAAAACGCCGACGGATGGTTTCATCTTGGAGTGAGCTACCTGGAACAGGTCGAAAGCGATGCCCGCGTTCTTCTGGCACAGCACGAGGATTCGACGTATTTGCAGGCGCTGATGGCCCAGACGTTTTCCGAGCAGGGGGCTTGGCTCCAAGCCGGCGACGCCTACAAAAAGCTCCTGACCCTCCCAGCATTTCCTCCGGACACGCATGCAAGTTACGGGTGGGTGCTGCTCCATCGGCATAAGTTGCCGGAAGCGGAACGAGAAGTGAATGCTGAACTTGTGTCAAATCCAGGCTCCCTGATGGCGAGATTGGGTCTGGCCCGATTGCACGTTGAGCAAGGCACGGTTGCTGAGAGTGCGAAGGAAATCGGTGAGATATGGAAAGCCGACGCGGGCTTTCTCCGAACGAACGCTGCACTTTTCAATGGCGGACTCGCTGATTCGAAGCATTCCGAGTTGCAGAGCACATTGGAACAAGGGAGGGTGACTGGAGAGATTCCGGAAGAAGTCGTTTCTCTCTTTCAAAGTAGTGCCACCACTGAAGATCTTACGGCTTTTTCGCAGAATACGAGTACCGTTCCCGACCACCAGGCTCCATCCATCAAAATCCCGACTCGTAGTAGAGGAGCAGAGTTGCACGCCCGTGGAAGGTACAGGGAATGTAGCGATCTTCTGATGTCCCTACTTCAGATGCTTCCAGCAAAGGATCTCCAGCTACTGGCGTCCTGCGCGTACTCAACCGGCAATTTCCGAAATGCCTTTGATGCGGGAGCAAAGCTGGCTGTGAGTGCTGCGACCGAAGCGGAGGGATTGTACTGGGAAACCAGATCGGCCCAGAGGCTAGCGACCCAAGATCTGGCGCGCGCCAGCCACATTGACTCGACCTCCCCCAAGCTGCATGTCCTACTGGGGGACGTCTATCGGCAACAAAAAAACTTCCCTGACGCGGAACAGGAATATCGAAAAGCCCTGGCCGTTCAGCCAGGAGACACAGGTGCGTTATTCGGTCTTTCTTTGGCGCTGCTCGCCGATGACCAAATCGATGAGGCATTTCGTCTGGCGCAGGCTGCGATGGCAAAGAATCCTGATGATCCGGAACTCAACGCGGTAATGGGAGAAATTCTTTGCGCCCGCAACGATTTTTCCGGAGCCGAACCATACCTAAAGAAGAGCCTGAACACCAAGCCGGAACTGGTCCCCCATGTGCACGCTTTGCTGGGCAAGGTATATGCCCAGACAGACCGCACCCAGGAAGCGATCACTGAATTCAAGCTCGCTTTGGACGCCGACAAGGATGGCCGTATCCACTATCAGATCGCGCGTCTCTATTTGAAGGTTGGAGATCGCGATTCCGCCAAGCAAGCCTTCGATGAGTCAGATCGAATACGGAAGCAAGGGTTGACTCGTGCCGCCGTAGCCATGCAGCAGGGCGAGGACGACAGCGACTCTCAATAGAGCGCATAAGAATCGCCGCAGTGTGATGCGGTTATCGATGTTCCTGCATTTAAGACACAAGGGAAAGTCAGGACGCTAACCAAAATGACCAAAAAATGCGGGATCGCTCTTCTTGTCGCAATTGCCAGTGTGGCCGCATTGGCCGCGAATGAGCCTCAATTTGCCATTAAAGAATCTCATCGGGATTCGAGCGGTGTCACTTTCCGGACCGCGGGCGGTACTTTGCGGATTGAAGCCTGTGGCGATCGGGTTATCCACGTTGTGGCCAGTCCAACCTCGGAAATTCCTGGCCCCAAAGTTCCTATCGTGACGCAACCGTGTCGAGCCGAAAACGTTGTGATCAAGATTGGGAAAAAGAACGTCAAGCTCTCGACTGCGGTAATTACAGTCTCTGTGAATGCGACGACTGGCGCGGTAAGTTTTCTCTCCAAGGACGGGAAGACCGTGTTGGCCGAGCCCAAGGACGGCGGCAAGTCCTTCGATGTGCCTTCGCTCTCCGAGATGAAAACCTGGCGCATCCAGCAAGCATTCGTATCGCCTTCTGATGAGTTCCAATACGGCCTGGGACAGCATCAGGAAGGAATTTTCAATGTTCGTGGAGTGCCGATTCGCCTGCACCAAGCAAACACCAACATCTCCGTCCCTTTCCTGCTGTCGAACAAGGGATACGGTCTTCTCTGGGACAATCCATCCCTGACCGATTTCAATCCGGCCGACGAAGCCATCGCTATTGATCCGGCAACCGGCAAGGGAAAGTACACCACAAGAGCGAGAGGACGCTACGGCTTCCAGCTGGCCAGCGATAACAAGGATCAGCTGGTGGTGGATGTGAACGGGAAGCACGTAATTGATTTGGTGAATATGTGGACTCCGAGCTCGGGTTCCGGCGTGGTGGATCTGGAGGCGAACACGGAGTATGAGGTTTTCGCCAAGGGTGGCCCGGGAGGCTTTCAAGTGTCAGCTCGCACGCCTCAGGACACGACCACTTTCCGCTCCGAAGTGGGGCAGGCTATTGATTACTACTTCTTTTATGGTCCGGCATTGAATCAGGTCATCGCGGACTATCGCCAACTGACTGGCGAAGCACCGATGTTTCCCAAGTGGGTGTATGGCTTCTGGCAGTGCCGGGAACGCTATCACACCCAGAAAGAGATCCTGGACGTCGGAACTGAATTCCGTTCGCGCAAGCTTCCGGTGGACGCTTTGGTCCAGGACTGGCAGTACTGGGGCAAGTATGGCTGGAACGCCATGAAGTTTGACGAGAGCAACTACCCTGATCCCAAGGGAATGATGGAGCAGTTCCACGCCATGGACCAGCATGTGCCGATTTCGGTATGGTCGAGGTTCGGGGAAGACTCGGACATCTACAAGCGAATGAGCGCGAAGTCCTTGTTGATTCCCGGTACGCCCTGGATGGATTTTTTCAATCCCGAAGGGCAGACCACCTTTTGGGCGGAACTCGACAAGGGGATTTTTGTTTACGGACTGGATGGCTGGTGGATGGACGCGTCCGAGCCGGAGTTCGACATTCTCAAAGGCCGCCAGACGTTTCTGGGCAGCGGGGAGTCGGTGCGAAACGCCTATCCTTTATATGTCACCAAAGCCATCTACGAGGGGCAACGCGCCACCACAGATCGGAAGCGCGTGGTGATCTTTACTCGTTCCGCATTCTCTGGACAACAGAGAAACGCCGCGATCTCGTGGTCGGGCGATATCTCCGCGGACTGGATTACCTTCCAGCGCCAGATCCCGGCAGGCCTGAACTTCAGCATGGCCGGTTTGCCCTATTGGACGACTGATGGCGGCGGGTTCTTCCGTCCGAAAGATCAATATACGAACGAGGCATACCATGAACTCCTGACTCGCTGGTTCCAGTACGCCGCGTTCTGCCCCATTTTCCGCGTGCACGGATGGATTTCGAACGCCGAGATCTGGAACTACGGTCCGAAGTTCCTGGACATCGCGACGCAGTACGACGAGCTGCGCTATCACCTGATGCCTTACATTTACTCAGCCGCCTGGGGCGTCACCAGCAAAGGTGAAACTCTGATGCGGGCGCTGCCACTGGAGTTCTCATCGGATCCAGGTTCGCGCGCGGTCTCTGACCAGTTCATGTTCGGCCCCGCTTTGCTGATCAATCCTGTAACCACGGAGGGAGCGAAGCAGCGGTCGGTTTATCTTCCTGCGGGCAACAACTGGATTGATTTCTGGACCGGCAAGCGTATAAATGGGGGGCAGAGCATCACCGCGGAAGCTCCGCTGGAAAGAATTCCGGTCTACGCCAAGGCTGGATCGATTGTTCCGTTCGGCCTCAAGGTAGAATCCGCTGCTGGCAAGCCGGATCCGATTGAACTGCGGCTCTATGCCGGAGCCAACGGGGACTTTACCTTGTATGAAGACGAAGGCGACAACTACGACTACGAGCACGGGGTTTACTCCACCATTCCGATACATTGGGACGACAAGGCTGAAACGCTAACCATCGGAGATCGTCATGGTAACTTCCCCGGTATGCTGGAGCACAGGAGTTTCCGCATCATGACTGTCATGAACGGGCGGGGCACAGGAATCTCTCCGAGTGCGGAAGCGGACGCGACCGTCGAATATGACGGCAAGGCAACTTCAGTTCATGTGCGGGCTCGGCCGTGAACGAATGAGCTTCCATCGGGTTACGCCTTATTTGAACTGGCCGATGGAATCATCAAGAATGCTAATGGCCCAGTCATGAAGGTCTCACGCCGCCAGTTTGTTCTCATATCCGCCGCTGCTTGTGTCCAGCCCTTATTCGGGCAGGGTGTCGCGCCCCGCTCGGTAAAGCCCGAAGTGAAACCCGCCTCCTCGGGCCGCCCGTTCAACGCGCACTTCACGGATGTCGCTCGAGAGGCTGGATTGACTGCACCCGTGATCTACGGCAATCCGGATTCCAAGGATTACATTCTGGAGGCGATCGGCTGCGGCTGCGCTTTTATTGATTACGACAACGATGGCTGGATGGATATCTTTGTCCTGTGCGGCACGAAACTAGAAGGTGCGCCACCCGAAGCTACGAACCGCTTGTACAAGAACAATCGCAACGGGACCTTTATAGATGTGACCGACAGAGCAGGCCTGCGAAGTGTTGGCTGGGCTTCAGCCGTTTGTGTGGGCGACTACAACAATGACGGCTTCGAAGATTTGTTTGTGACCTATTTCGGGGAAAACAAGCTTTACCGAAATAACGGCGATGGTACTTTCCGTGACGTAACCAAAGAAGCGGGGCTGCTCAACGAGGTCTCGCGGTGGGGTGCGGGGTGTACATTCGTGGATTACAACCGGGACGGGCACCTCGATCTATTCGTTTCCAACTATCTTCAATTTGATTTCAAGCATGTCCCCAAACCGGGCGCGAACAGCAGTTGTACCTGGAAGGGGATGCCGGTGGAGTGCGGCCCGCGGGGGCTTCCCCCCGGTTACCACTCTCTGTATCGGAACAACGGTGACGGTACTTTCACCGATGTGAGCCGCGCGGCCGGGCTTTCGGAGTTGCGCGGGAGCTATGGCATGACGGCAGTCGCCGCCGACTTCAACGAAGACGGCTGGCCGGACATCTATGTCGCTTGCGATTCGACGCCCAGCCTTCTGCTGATGAACAGTGGCAAAGGTGCCTTCTCTGAAGAAGGCGTGCTGCGTGGGGTCGCTCTGAGCGAAGACGGAACGGAACAGGCCGGTATGGGGATTGGAGTCGGGGACTATGACCTCGACGGTCATCTCGACATCTTCAAAACTCATTTCGCCGACGACACCAACGGGCTCTACCACAACGACGGCACAGGCGACTTCGAGGATCGGACCCGTGCTGCAAAGATCGGCGTTGAGACACACTACATCTGCTGGGGCGCAGGAATCGTCGACCTCGACAACGACGGGTTTCCGGATCTGTTCATGACCACCGGAAGTGTTTACCCCCAGGTGGAAGGGAAACTCCCGCAGTTCCCCAACAAAGGGCCGCGTGTAGTGTTCCGAAATCTGGGCGATGGCAGCTTCGAGGAACTCGGCGACGAAGCCGGACCTGCGATTCCCGCCGTCCATTGCAGCCGCGGGTGCGCTTTCGGTGACTTCGATAACGACGGCGACATGGACATCTTGATTGTCAACCTAAATGAACCGCCGTCACTGCTGCGCAACGACATGCGCGGCACCCATCATTGGCTCAAGGTCAAGTTGATTGGAACGAAGTCGAACCGCAGCGCCATCGGAGCGAGGGTTGTGCTTCGCTATGGCACGAAGAAACAAGCGCAGGAGGTCATGAGCCAGTCGAGCTTCTATTCCTCCAACGATCCGCGGCTGCACTTCGGACTTGGAGCGGAAACAAATGCGGACGTCGAAGTTCGCTGGCCGAGTGGCCTTGAGGAGAAATTCAAAGCCGTGGCGGCGGATCAACTGGTTACGTTGAAAGAGGGAAGTGGCATAGCTGGCAACGTCGGCTGGACCACCTGAAGAAGTCTTTCGGTTGACATCGGTAACTGTACCGACTATCGTGCCTCGAAGCAGAGAGACCAGGCGGCGGTGCCTCGCAAACTGCGCAGCTCGTTACACTCGAGGAGCAGGCACGATCATTTTTGGACTTTCGGAGACATATGCATGTCCGTTGTATCTGTCACTCAGTGGAAATCGAAGCTGGCACTCCCCTTCTTGAGTCGTTGTTTGGCCGCTGCCACCCGGCCAGCCTCCCTCGTCGGTATCGCGCTGCTAGCTGCCGCTTTGACCATCCCTGCCGCGGTGGCGCAGAAGATTGCTTTGTCGGTGGATCCGTCGAAGTCGGGCGCGAAGATTGACCGCAACCTTTTCGGCCAGTTCGCTGAGCACCTCGGACACGGCATCTATGACGGCATTTGGGTCGGTCCAGATTCCGCCATCCCCAATACGCGCGGTATCCGTAACGACGTTGTCGCCGCCCTCAAGGCGATCAAGGTACCCAATGTGCGCTGGCCGGGCGGTTGCTTCGCCGATGATTATCACTGGCGCAAGAGCGTCGGCCCGCAACGACCTGTGACCCTCAACCCCAACTGGGGAGGCGTCACTGAGCCGAATACGTTTGGAACGAATGAGTTCATGGACTTCGTCGATCAAATTGGCGCTGACGCATATATCTCCGTCAACGTAGGTTCCGGAACTCCGCAGGAAGCAGCTGAATGGCTGGAATATATGACCTCGGAGCAGCCTACGGCGTTAGCTAGGGAACGTGCTGCCAACGGTCATCCTGATCCCTACAAAGTCGCCCTTCTCGGCCTCGGTAACGAAAGCTGGGACTGTGGCGGGAACATGACGCCCGATTATTACGTCAGCCAGATGAAGATCTACAGCCGCTACGCCAGAAACTTCAATCCAGCGCAACACGACGCCAGCCAAATGCGCAAGATCGCAGTGGGGCCCGGCGGCGATGGGCCCCGATGGACGGCTTGGACGGAAGCCGTCATGAAGGCCTATCAACAGCACACCTGGAGCTGGGACATCAACGGTCTGTCCATGCACAACTACACCGTGGGGCATTGGCCCCCCTCCTACGCGTCGGTGGGTTTTGGCGAAACCGAGTACAGTCAGATCCTCAAGTTGACCTTGGAGACAGATGCGCTGATCAGCAAGCATTCGGCCATCATGGATAGGTATGACCCGGACAAGAAGGTCGGCCTGTTTGTGGACGAATGGGGCGGCTGGTACGCGCCTCTTCCGGGCAGCAACCCGCAATTCCTGGTCCAGCAGAACAGCATGCGGGACGCTGTGCTCGCAGCCCTGAACCTGAACATCTTCGCCCGTCATGCCGACCGGGTGCGCGGATCCAACATAGCGCAGATGATCAACGTCCTCCAGGCCATGATCATCACCGACAAAGAAAAAATGGTCCTGACGCCGACGTACTACGTGTTCAAGATGTATGTACCGTTCCAGGAGGCCAGCTTCATTCCTGTGACTTTCGAGGCTGGTTGGTATACGCATGGAGATGTTGCTTTGCCGCGCGTGGATGCGATTGCGGCGAAGGGTGCGAACGGGAAGTTGTGGCTGGAGATTACCAATCTTGATCCGGATCAGCCCGTCGAAATCGAGGCCAGCTTCGCTGGCGTCACTGCCAAATCAGCGGCCGGCGAAACTCTGACCGCGCCGAAGGTGGATAGCGTCAACACGTTCGAAGCGCCCAATACGGTAGTCCCGAAACCCATTTCGGCGAAAGTGCAAGGCGGCAAGCTGACTCTGAAACTGGAGCCGAAGTCTGTCACGGTCGTCTCCGTGGAATAGTGGAGAAGTCCCAGCGACAGAAAACCAGACCGGCGCTCCCGTAAGTCTTAAGCAAGGAGAATTTCCATGTGGCGGTTCACCGTACTGAGTTTGTTCCTTTCGGGTTCTTGTTGGGCCCAAGGCGCGAGCGATTTTCATGCCTCTACTACCAACGTGTGGGGGGCAGAATATCCTCGTGTTGATGACAGCGGGAGAGTTCAGATCCGATTGAAGGCTCCCGACGCCACCAAGGTCAAGTTGAACTTCTGGAGCGGTCCGAAGCTGGATATGGAAAAGCAGGGAGACGGATTCTGGATCACCACCACCACTCCCCTGGCACCCGGTTTTCACTACTACAACTTGAATGTTGACGGCGTGGACGTCAATGACCCCGGCACTGAGGCATACTTTGGTGGGGGCAGGCCCGCGAGCGCCGTGGAAGTCCCAGAACCAGGTTCCACCTACTACTCTGCAATGGATGTACCTCACGGGCAGGTGCGTGAGATTTGGTACGACTCGAAAGTGATGGGAACCTGGCGACACGCGCTGGTCTATTTGCCGGCGAACTATGACCAGCAAACCAGCGTGCGCTATCCGGTGCTCTACCTTCAGCATGGCGGTGGCGAGGATGAGACGGGATGGATTCGGCAGGCACATGCCAACTTTATTCTCGACAATCTGATTGCCGCCAAAAGCTGCAAGCCGATGATCGTTGTCATGGCCTATGGGTACGCGCGGCGTGCCGGTCAACCTCCGCCAGATTTGGCGGGAAAGCCCTTTGGCTCTCCCGAGATGTTGAAGGCGATGCAGGAAATGGCGTCCGCGTTCGAAGATGACGTGACCCAGGCCCTCATACCTTACGTTGATACAACCTTCCGGACACTCTCGGATCGCGATCATCGTGCCATGGCGGGCCTCTCCATGGGAGGAATGCAGGCATTCCAAGTCACGCTGAATCATCTCGACCTGTTCTCGTACATTGGCGGATTTAGTGGAGCGGGCGGAATGCTGGTGCTCGGGGATCGCAAACTGGATCCCAAGACCGATTACAACGGTGTATTCGCCGATCCCGCCGCCTTCGCGAAGAAAGTGCACCTGCTCTGGCTTGGTGTCGGAACTGTAGAGCCAGAAAGGATGCGGACAGGTCTGTTAAGACTGCATACCTCTCTCGAGGAAGCGAAAATTCAGCATGTCTTCTACGAATCACCAGGCACGGATCACGAATGGCAAACTTGGCGCCGTGATCTCAAGGACTTTGCACCGAGGCTCTTCTAAGCTAGAGGGCTCCTGAGAAAGCCTCTCGCCGGAACTACCTTTGCGGTATGGCAGACACGGTAGCGCGGGGATTCAGCGCCGTGGCGGGACAAAAAAGGGGGCTTCGGCCTCCGAGATCAGCGCTAATCAAGGAGAGATTTCTGTGAAAAACATCAGCCGCCGTAAGTTCGTTGCCACCACAGCCGCTGTCGGAGCAGGTGCCATTCTTGGCGCGCCCGCGTTTGCGTTTGCGGATCAAGCCGCTGCCAAAGCCGCGAACCGCGAGGCCGTTGTACCCCAGGCTAGACCATTCCCGATGCAGAATGTAAGACTTCAGCCGGGGCCATTTGCCGCAGCCGCGGAGGCGAACCGCCGCTATCTTAAGACGCTTCCGCCCGCCCGCCTACTGCACACGTTCCGCCTTACCGCCGGCCTTCCATCCTTGGCCGAGCCATTGGGCGAATGGGAAAAGCCGGATTGCGAACTACGCGGACACTTCGCCGGCGGGCACTATCTTTCGGCTTGCGCGCTTGCTTTCGCCAGTTCCGGCGACGAAGAACTCAAGCGGAATGGCGATCTTATGGTTGCTGAACTGGCCAAGTGCCAGGCACAACACAAAAATGGATACCTCAGCGCCTTCCCGCAGGAATTGTTCGACCGTCTGCGCGATGGAGTGAATGTCTGGGCTCCGTTCTACACCATCCACAAAATCATGGCCGGTCATCTCGAGATGTACACGTTGTGCGGTAACGAGCAGGCGCTGCAGACAGCCGAGAAGATGGCCGGATGGGTGCGGAGTTGGTCCGACCCGCTGAGCGAACAACAAATGCAGCGCGTGCTCCTGACGGAGTACGGTGGGATGGGAGAAGTGCTGGCCAATCTCTATAGCGTGACGGGCAAGCGTGAGCATCTGAACCTGGCAAAGCGCTTCGACAAGAAGGGGTTCTTCGATCCGCTTGCGGCACGCCGTGACGAATTGAAAGGCTTACACGTGAACACGCACGTTCCGCAGGTGATCGCTGCGGCCCGGTTGTACGAACTCACCGGCGACGCGCGCTACTGGAACATCGCCGATTACTTCTGGGATGAAGTCACCACCGAGCGCTCATACTGCACGGGTGGCGTCAGCAATTTCGAGTTTTGGAGATCGGATCCCGGTGTTCTCTCGACCGAACTGAGTCCTCTGACCGCCGAAGATTGCTGTGTCTACAACATGTTGAAGTTGACGCGGCACCTGTTCGCCTGGTCTCCGAAAGCCAGTCACATGGACTACTACGAACGTGTGCTGTTCAATCACCGCATGGGAACTATTGATCCGGAGACGGGAACGACGGTCTATCACTTGGCGCTGGGCAACGGGTATTCCAAAATCTATGCCAAGCCGTTCGACTCCTTTTGGTGCTGCAGTGGTACAGGCGCAGAAGAATTTGCCAAGCTGACGGACACCATCTACTTCCATGACGACAACTCCATTTTTGTCAATCTCTACATCGCATCCGATGTCGACTGGCCTGAGAAAGGGATCCGTCTCACGCAGCAGACCTCGTTTCCAGAAGAACAGGGAACTACTCTGTTTGTTTCGGCGGCTAAACCTGTCGATGTCGATCTGAAATTGCGTGTTCCGTACTGGGCAAGAAGCGGCAGCGTCAAGGTGAATGGGCGTGTAGTGCCCGCTTTTGCCGGTCCCGAAAGCTACCTTGTTCTGCGCGGGCCGTGGAAGAACGGTGATCGCATTGAATTCAGTCTGCCCATGAATTTGCACGCCGCGCCGATGCCCGACAAGGAAAGCCTTCAGGCAGTGATGTTCGGTCCTCTCGTCCTGGCGGCACGCTTCGAGGAAGAACCTCGCGACCGCTGGTACCGTCACTTTACCGCCGCCAAGGAGGAAGCGCCTAGGCCTACCCTGCGGTTTAAGGGCAAAGTCGACGATCCCTCTACCTGGCTCGAGCCCACGGGCGGAAAGGTAGCATTCCGCGCCGTTTCCCAAAATCAAGCCGTAGCGTTAGTACCTTTGTCGAGCATTCTCCACGAACGGTACTCGGTCTACCACGAAATCAATGAGCCCACTACTTGATGGAAGGGTGGGAACGCGCAAGCCCGCAATGCCAGCACCCTGCTTTCCCCGGCGATTCATACTGCCTGGTATCGGCTCGTTCTTGACCGTGGTCTTCGGCCCAAAAACGAAGCTGGAGGGAATCGGAAGAAGTTGGTCGCCCTCGGGTACGCAGCCAGAGGCCGCTTGGGTGCGGATGTGAGTGCAACTCGTGGGAGACAAATCGAGCATGGAGCGACCGCAGCATGTCCAACAACAACAAACTCGTTGGCCCAGTTTGGCCAATGCGCTCACCGTTTGTGGAGACCTGTCGAACACAACACAGTTGTGCCCCTGCCTGATCAGCCGCCGCACCATGTTGGCGCCCATTCTTCCCAGTCCTATCATTCCAAGTTGCATACTCGCTCCTCTTCTAGAGAAGTTTGATGGATCGGACTCAATGTCCTACAGGGCTGATGGCGTTACGCAGCTCTTCCACGGCGGCGGCCAAGCTGTTGTTTGCGCCAAACATCGACGACCCCGCCATCAGTACGTTGGCTCCCGCTGCAATTGCCAAGGGGGCTGTTACTTCATCGATCCTCCCATCGACGCTCAACCCAGAGCCCGGGTGGCTCTGCTCGATCATTTCTGCGACTCGGCGGACTTTCGGCAGGGTCGACCGAAGGAAATGCTGATGCCCGAAACCAGGATTATCGCGGTTGCTTCACGGAACCATGGTCCGACTGTGGTCCGCTAATTACGCTTTGCGGTCTTTCCAATGACTTGTGTCGTTCCCGGCGGCGTCAAGTCGTTGAAATCCAATACTGTCCTTAATATTATGTTGGCCTCATAACCCAAAGGTCGTAGGTTCAAATCCTACCCCCGCAACCAACGCCTTATGGGGTCCAGCCCGGAGACATGGGTAACAGAATGTACCGGCTACATGGGTAACAACCTGGGGCCGAACGGGTTGTCGAGCGGTTCGAGCACCCGGGTATCAAGATCGAAGTAGCCCAAATCATAATCCATAAAGCTGACGAGCCAGATGTCGTCGTGAACTTCCTTGATGCCGACGGCTTGGCCAGCAAAGACGGTGCTGAGATTAATTTTTTTGCGGCCCAAACAGATGCGTCCGCAATTGGTGACGACAATGGTCTTGTCGTGAAAGGGATAATCAATATCGGGCAGTCCCTGATAGGAGCGGGTGGAGGGCTGATAGACCTCGGCCGGGCACTTCATGTCGAGAGCTTCGTGAGGCCGTTCCTGGTTGAAGATGATGATGAAGTCATCAAACCTGGCCTGCTGCTGCAGGAAGTTGAGGCTGGGTGGTTTGGTGGCTTCTTTCTTCAAGGTGAGATGCATGCGTTCATGACGGCCATTTTGCTGGGGATGGCCAGGCTTGATCCGTTCGATGCCAATGCCCAGCCTGAGCCACCAGACGGCGAGTCTGCTCAGGTTGAACAAGGCGTGGGCGGAAGCGAAGGGAACGCCATTATCGCTACGGATGTTGGCGGGCAGGCCACGTTCCTTAAAAAGCCTCTCAAACAGAGTAAAAGCAAAGGCTTCCTTGGTAGAGGACAGAGCTTCGCAGGTCAGAAGGAAACGGCTGGCATGATCGGTGACGGTGAGCGGGTAGCAGTACTGATGATTGCCCAGCAAGAACTCGCCTTTGTAATCGGTGCACCACAGTTCATTGGGACGGTGGCCTAAGGATAAAGCGGTTCCCTGAGCCCGGCGACGCAAGCGACCGCGGCGCTCCACCAGACCGTGGCGATCGAGCACGGCATGGATGGTGCTTTTGGCAGGGATCTTGATATCGGAGAATCTGCGGACCAGGCGTTCTCGGATCTTACGGGCACCCCAGCTGCCGTGCTCGCGCTTCACGTTGAGGATATAGTTCTCAACCTGAAAGGGAAGTTGATGAGCATAGCGATAGGGGCGCCTGCTCCTGTCGGTCAGCCCCTCAACCCCGCACTCTTGGTAGCGATCGAAGATCTTGTACCCGGTCTTGCGGGAGATCCCGAACTCTCTGCAGAGTTCCGTCATGGTCTCGCCGGCGAGCCGGCGAGCCACAAACTGAAGTCTTTCGTCCATCACCGAACACTCCTTCCACGGCATCTCACTTCCTCCCATAAAAAGGGAAAAAGTGTAACCCATGTGTCCGGTACGATCTGTTACCTATGTCTCAGGTCGCTCATATTGCACGTTCAGGTTTTCCGCCTCGGGCGCGGGGGCTGAAAAAGGGGCTATCGCCGCCTTCTCCGCGCGCGCCTGCTCCAGCATCTCGACGGCGGCTGGTCGGCGCTGCTGACGATTGCGTAGCGGCGGAACATTGCCGCAGTCTTCCAGCCTCCGGCCTTCATAATCACCGACTCGGGCACGCCCGCCGCACGCAGGGCCTTCGCTGCGCTGCGCCGCAGGTCGTGCGGGATCAGCCCCCTATACCTCCGCTTCGGGCGCACGCAGGCGCACTCGCCCCATGTAGGGCTCACCTCCGATTCGCATTTGCTCTGACCTCAAACGGTTTTCAATCCGGGTCGGTTCGCCATTATCCATTGCCGGCAGATAGACGCTTGATTTTGGATTTGAGATCCGGAATGTAGCTTGACTGTGCACCGGGCTCCAGATGCTGAGCGATCTGGATGGCTGCCTGCCATGCTGTCTCGGCCAGCTGTTTGTCACCTACTGCGGCGGCGGCGTCACCCAGCGCTGTCTGGGCAAAGAGGTTGTCGGGTGCGGTGACGACAGCTTCGCGTGCCACGGCCATCGCTGGTCCTGATTGCCCCTTCGCGAGTAGCGCTTGACTCTGCTGCGCACTTGCGAGAGCGGAGATCTCAGGGATAGCGAGGGCTCCCTGGTAGACAAATACGGAGTCGTCAATCGTCAAATCGGGATGCAGCGACTGAAATGATCTGTAGGGATTGAGCTGGCCGCTGGGCCATTCGCACCCACTGAGGTCTCCGGCGCTGATCAGAACGGTTCCGGTAATAGAGGGAGGAACGAGTCCCACGCCGCCCCACTGCGTGTCTGCAGTGGGGAGTGCGTGACAGCGAATACCGTATACGCCCGGATCAATCACGGGCCGTGCGAAGTACGCGAACCAGCACTCCTGATCAGGGTGACGATCCTGCCACTGCTTGACTTGCAGCAGCTGTTGCGCCCAATCGACGCTTGCGTCACTCAGCAGATTGTGTACATTCCTGGGCCCTCCCGAGGCTTCGTTGGCATAAGCAATTTCATTAGGAAATACGAGAAGGCTGGAGACGACGTGGGCCAGAATGAGGGCAGAACAGATGATCGCCCAACGACGATTCATACCGGCGAGCGTCGCCATCGCGGCAGCAGCGAAGATGATAACAAAGGCGTACATGGGCAGCAGGTGCCGCGCACCGATATTCATTCCGGACATCATCGCCACAGCAAGATAAAGGACGGGCGGAGCAAGAGAATAAAACAACTCGCGGTGTCTCGTTATCTTGCCTGTGATGGTGGCGAACGTGGCGAGAACAATGAGCAGAAGCAGCCCCAGCGTCGTCTTGATCAGAATCACGAAGGGGAAGTAGTACCACAGGCCGTGCGGATAAACCTTACCCAGGAGGAAGGTGGGATAGGTTACCGACATTAGTTTCACGTCGACGAGTCCGACCAGATACGATTCGGGCAAAAGGTGGAGGCGACTCACTGCAACCACGCCGGCAGATTCGAAATGCGGCAGAGGCTCCGCGTATCCTGCGACCGAGGTGCTGAACGCCATACCGGCAGGACGCGCGGTGTATCGAAACCCGTAAAAAGCCCAAAGCACGGAGACGCTAAGGACGACGACAGCGAAAAAGCCTCCGGTGAGTCGAAATGCTATTCGTTTGCGC
>Ga0209863_10000283_pt1 | contig 29188 bp, 22 predicted proteins | sample OrgsoiDNA2013046_FD_185796 | JGI IMG/M metagenome (GOLD analysis project Ga0209863, IMG submission 185796) | Permafrost soil microbial communities from the Arctic, to analyse light accelerated degradation of dissolved organic matter (DOM) -... | ecosystem: Environmental > Terrestrial > Soil >...
AAGTAAAAAAGTACCCCAGACGGGAATCGAACCCGTACCCGCATTTCTGCAGACAGGATTTTAAGTCCTGCGCGTCTACCTGTTCCGCCACCAGGGTAAATCTCAAAAAAAATTCCCTCCAACGTAAAGCGGGAAGGAATCGCTGAGCGGAAGACCGGGCTCGAACCGGCCACCCCGACCTTGGCAAGGTCGTGCTCTACCAAATGAGCTACTTCCGCTGATCAAACAATTACTAAGAACTATAGAGGGCAGCAAAAATAAGAATTCCTTCCCTCCTTCTGAAATTTTTTAGCTACTTGTACTCCGGCGTGTATTGAGTATTGGCAGGAACCACAACCTCCGGCTTGCCCTTATACCGGTGGGTATACAGCCCATAACATCCGCCCAGCAGAAGAGCAATGATGCAAAACACTTCGAGATAAAACAAAAAAACCGAAGAATCCACCCAGTTATACCTGATATCCTTCAACTTGGGATCTTTGTACTCTTCTACTTCTTCCTGCATATAAATCATTTATTTACAGCGCAAAAATAACAGATTCGGTCAAAAAATCATCTTTTGTCTTCTACAATTTCGTCAAATCTTTCCTTTCCTTCCACAAAATGCTTCCAGGCCACGCAATGGAGGTACCAACCGGTTAACCTGGCTTTACGCCGGACAGGAAAAACACTCTTTTTCTGCATGAATAAAACCCATTTTAAAAAGGCCAGATGCGCTTCCCCAACTGCCAGAAAATATACAAACTGACCATCAAAAAGGGATTTAAAGGCTGAAATAAAATCGAGCATCACCCGGACCGGAATTTTCCAGAAAGACTGACGCTTCGGTAGGTTTTTTGCCAGCATGATCATATTGTTCCTGAAATTCAAAAACACTTTTCTCTCATTCCCTTTTGGTAACGTACCACCCCCGATGTGAAATATCCGTGAAGAAGGACAGACATATATACTGTAACCCAACAATTGCAGACGCCAGCAGAAATCAATTTCTTCCATATGGGCGAAAAAATATTCGTCAAACCCTTTCGCCTGGTGAAATAAATCCGCGCGCACAAATAACGCCGCACCACTCGCCCAAAAAATGGGCTGCACATCATCATACTGACCATTATCCGTTTCGCAGATATCAAAAATCCTTCCCCTGGCAAAGGGATACCCCAGACAATCCATCCATCCGCCGGATGCACCCGAATATTCAAACTGGTCCCTTTGCTCATAACTCAGGATCTTCGGCTGGCAGGCCCCGATCTGCTGATCCTTCTCCATCAGTTCAATCACCGGTTCAATCCATCCCGGCGTCACTTCCACATCCGTATTCAACAATACATAATAATCCGACAGCACTTCCTTCAGGGCTTCATTATATCCTCCCGCATATCCATGATTTCTTTTCAACTCAATGATTCTGACCGAAGGATAGGTGTTGCGGACGAAATTCAGAGAATCGTCGGTAGACGCATTATCCGCAATGATCAGTTCCATATTGGAATAGGTACTGGCCAATACAGAAGGCAGGAACTGCTCCAGGTATTTTCGACCGTTATAATTAATAATGACAACTGATACTTTAGCCAAACCGATATTCTTAGGAAATAAAAAAGGAGCGCCAAAAATAAGCCTTTGACCCGTAAACAGTAAGTGAAATATGATTTCACGCCCTTTGCCTACTTTAGCGGCATGATCGGATTTCGGTTTAACTGGCGCTGGCTCCTGGCCATTCTTGGAATTGCCATTGTATGTGGAACGATATTCTACTCGCAATATCTGGCCCAGAAGATCCGCAGGGAAGAACAACAGAAGATTGAGCAATGGCTCGCCGCGAGTAAGGCTATTTTAAATCCGGATCTCACGTTGCCCAACCTCATCCGGAATGAACAGCACTCCATTCCCATCATTGAAACAAATGAAAATGACAGCATCACCAGCTATTTCAACCTGGATACACTGAAGATCGATCGGGATAAAACCTACCTCTCCAAACAACTGGAAATATTCCGTTCTCAAAATCCACCCCTGGAAATCAAATGGAGCGATTCACCGTATACAGCAAATCGTTATTATTACGGGCATACCGCCTTGCTTGACCAGGTCCGTTATTATCCGCTCATTCAACTTTTATTGGTGGCGGTCCTGATTTTTTTCATCGTTTATTCGATCAGTTCGCATAACCGGGCAACACAAAACCAGGTATGGGCGGGCATGGCCAAGGAAACCGCCCACCAGCTGGGAACCCCACTGTCTTCCCTCCAGGGATGGATCGAAATGCTGAAGGAACAGGGAACGCCTACCGAAACGGTTTCAGAATTACAAAAAGATGTGGACAGACTGAAACTGGTCTCTGACCGGTTTAGTAAAATCGGGAGCATACCCCATCTGGAAAAATCTGACCTGGTATTTCAGATACAGCAAATGCTGGACTATATGCGGAAGCGAACGACATCCAAAGTCGGATTCAGTTTTGAAACGAATGGACATCAGCATATCGAGGCAAATATCTCCCCACCCCTGTTCGACTGGGTGATAGAAAATCTATTGAAGAACGCCCTGGATGCGATGGAAGGGAAGGGTCATATTGACGTGAATATAAAGGATGAACCTCTGCAGGTGACCATCGATGTAAGTGACACGGGTAAGGGGATATCATCAGGAAATATCCGTCGCGTTTTTGACCCGGGATTTACGACAAAAAAAAGAGGATGGGGACTTGGACTTTCTTTGTCAAAAAGAATTATGGAAACCTATCATAAGGGCGAATTATTTGTGAAACAATCTGATATCGGTAAGGGAACGACTTTCCGGGTGATACTTCCGAAAATTTGAAAATTTGGAAATTTGGAAATTTGGAAATGGGAATTATAGAGCGGAAAAGCTATTTTTGCAGTCCATTTTAAGATCCCGGTTGCGGAGGTGGCGAAACTGGTAGACGCACTACTTTGAGGTGGTAGCGCCGTAACTGGCATGGGAGTTCGAATCTCCTCTTCCGCACATGCGCCTTCCGGACAAAGTCCGGAAGGCTTTTTTATTTGGGAGCGATGCGAGCTTGCTCGCGAGAGCGTACAAATGAAAAAGCCTGCTTCCGCGAAGCGGAAGGAAGGCGCATGTTAGCCTCCCCTTTAGAGATCACCGCAGGTAATCTCCGATAAGCACAATGCGCATGTAAGTCCCCTCCAGAGATCAGCGTAGCTAATTTCCATTCACGAAATACGTCTGACCGGTTCATTTTCCCCCGAAATAACCTAAATTATACAACAATCCTGATTCATTTTATGAGAATATCCCTTCTCGCATGCCTTATCGCTTTCCAGGCCGCAACTGGTTATTCCCAGGTCAATCTGAATTCTGTTGCCCTGATAAACGTAACGATCATTGATGCAAACCATCAAAAGCCATTGGCACACCAAACCGTTCTGATCAGGGGAAACCTGATCGACCAGATATTTTCAGACGGAACCCGGCTATTGCCTGATTCAATTACACTCTTCAATATGAACGGAAAATATCTGGTTCCAGGTTTAATCGACACGCACGTGCACATGGCAACAGATCCTTCGGAAACAGACAACAGAGCCGCTACGCTCAGCGTCCTGAGTAAAATGCTATATTCCGGTATCACCTCCGTTCGCGATATGGCCGGAGATGCGCGGACGCTTGCCGGATTATCCAGGGACGCATGGACGGGAGATATTCTTTCACCCAATATTTACTATTCCGCACTGATGGCCGGTCCGCAATTATTCAGCGATCCAAGAACAGTCTCCACGACCCGGGGCGGCACGGCAGGCCAGATGCCATATATGAAAGCCGTATCCGACTCTACCAACCTCGAATTGGCTGTTGCCGAAGCGAAAGGAACGGGCGCCACGGGCATAAAACTGTATTCCGATTTTTCGCCCGCACTGGTCATAAAAATTGTTGCTGAAGCAAAAAAACAAAACATGATGGTATGGGCGCATGCCTGGCTGGACGATGCCAAACCATCGGACATCGTGAAAGCAGGCGTCAGTTCTATTTCGCATGCCAAACTGCTTTTATACGAGACCATGGACAGTATTCCTCCATCCTGGAAAAAACCGAATCTCTCAGAACAGTTCTGGACAGATTCAATACCTGGTTACACTGTTTTATTTCAACTGATGAAGGAACACAATACGATACTGGATGCGACGATCGCCACCTATAAAAAATGGGGAAAGGAAGAACCTGCGAATCAATATAATTATGAGATTACTAAAAGAATAACCATGAACGCGTATAGGGCCGGAGTAAAAATATGCGCCGGTACGGATGATGACCAGGAGGGTTTTGTACAGAATGAAATGCACCTGCTTGTAAACGAAGCGGGGTTTTCGCCAATAGATGCGCTGATCTCAGCTACCAAATACGGAGCGGAAGCCATTGGAATTCAAAATAAAACAGGTACGATCGAGATTAAAAAAATCGCTGATCTGATTATACTGGAAAAAAATCCGCTGGAAAATATTGATAATATAAAATCAGTTTACATGGTTGTCAAGGCGGGAAAAATATTCAGAAAATAATCGCCGAATCCTGATGATTCCTATCTTTGATCAGCAGATAAAGCCGATCCGGCTGAACCCGCCATCCAACAACCTGCCTGCCGTACGCCCTATCCGTTTTTTCATGTATCCACAATCTCAAGTCAAGATCATGAAACCTGCTTATTTAAAAATCTTTTTCCTGCCCCTGATTATTGCCGTAGTGTATTCCTGCAGCAAAAGTTCGAATAGTAATTCTGTATCCTGCAATGTGTCTTTCGCAGAAATCGGTGGGTTGCAAGCTGACCAGCAGGTGGAATATCTGGCCAGCGTTTCCGGTAGCGGCGGTTCGAAAATCAGCACGATTTCATATCAGGATTCTGCAGGGACCACAACAATAAAAAATCCGGCAATACCCTGGACAAAATATGTGAATCTGAAAAAAGGATCCGGCGTAATGATCACAGCAACAGGCAAGGCGAACCAGGGAGATACCCTAAATGTCGGCGCATTTTCTGACGGTTCATTTGGCAGCACAACCTGTCCCTGAATATTTCTATTCTTCATAGTCGAGATATACCAGTTTACCCGTGGGATCCAGAAGGAAGGCAAAGTATCGCGAAGGCTGATCCTTACATGTAATCTGGTACAGATAGATTCCCTGAATAATATCTCCGAAAATATCCGGCCTGGGCGTTGACGGTCTGATGGTTTTGATAAATGTAAACTCCGTCACATTTCTGAACATTGCCAGGTCATCCTCATTGGCGGGATAAAATGGTAAATGCATTTCCCTGGCTAGTTTTCTGGTCGTATCCACATTCAACCCCAATTCAGTAAAATAACTTTTCAACAGTAAGGTGCGGACGGTATCCGGATCCGCCACACGGTCCATCTTTGACGCGCGTCCATAATCCGGATTGAATAAGCCGATAATATCCTTGGCAATCCCCCTTGTACCGGCCCCCTGAAGATTGCTTAATATCATGATACAGACATGATCTTCGGGATATATTTCTATGACTGAATTATAACCGGTCCGGAACGCGCCGGTATGGGAATATAACGGGTGATCACGATATGGACTCACAAACCACCCAAAGCCATAAGGCGTTTTGTTGCCATCAATTAAAACTCCGGGAGAGAACATCAGATCAACACTGTTTTGTTTGAGAAGTGAATTGCTCTGAAGAGCCGCATACCACTTAAGCATATCAGTAACTGTCGACATGACGCCCACATCACCCCTGGCCTGTGAAACAGCGGATATATGCCGGCCATGAACTATTTTCTGATCCTTTATTAAATATCCCGAGGCGCGATTGGGAATGATGGCCTCCGCATCATTGATTCGGGTATTCGTCATGCCCAGTTTATCAAAAATCCGGTGCTTCATAAAATCCGGATAGGATTCTCCTGAAACCCGGGCGATAATGAGTCCGAGTACAAAGGGACCGCAACTATAACTGAATCCCTGGCCGGGTCGAAATTGCAACGGCGTGGTTTTAAATGCAGCAAAGAAGGCAGAGTCGCTGTTATTCGTATAGAAAAAATTATCGTCCCTATCGTCCCAGTCATCCACAAGTCCGGCCGTATGGTTCATTAAGCGCCTAACCGTAATCCCTTCCCAACCGGAAGGAAGAGAATCAAAATATTTTCCAACCATATCATCGAGATCCAGTTTGCCATCTTCCATCAGCAAAAGAATTCCGGCACAGGTAAAGGCTTTACTCATGGAGGCGATGGGGAACAGGGTGCTGTCGGTTACGGGCACCCGGTCTTCCAGATTTGCAAATCCATAATTGCCTTTTTTTAGAACCAGTCCGTATTTTATTACGGCCAGTTGTAATCCCGGTATCCGCCGTTCTTCCACGGCTGCCTTCACCGCGGAATCAATCCGGAACGACACATACTGAGCCTGGGGAAAAGCATTTTTGAAAATGCCGGAAAACAGGATAATAAATAAAAACTTTCTCATAATTGAATATACTTACAAAATTGAAAAACCGGAAAACTGGAAATCAATTTTCAAATTTCCAAATCTTCAAATTTTCAAATTATTTCCTCCTAGCTTTGACCACTAAAATTTATTATCATTCAGCCGGAAATCAGACGCGTACAGGTAACGCGATATATTACCCCTCTGCGGGAGGGCGGCTCCCTGCCTGCGATCGCTGAGGCAGATGATAATTTCTTGTATGTGCTGAAATTCCGGGGCGCGGGACAGGGCGCCAAATCACTTATCGCTGAACTAACCGGTGGAGAAATTGCAAGAGCGCTGGGATTACGCGTTCCCGAAATTGTTTTTGCCCTGCTCGATTCGGCATTCGGGCGCACGGAGCCCGACGAAGAAATACAGGATCTCCTAAAAGCCAGCGTGGGATTGAATCTGGGGCTTCACTACCTGTCGGGCGCCATAAGCTTTGATCCCCTGGTAACACCCGTGGATGCGTGGCTGGCCTCTGCCATTGTCTGGCTGGACTGTTTTCTGATGAACGTTGACCGGACTTCCAACAACACCAATATGCTGGTCTGGAACAAAGAAGTCTGGCTGATCGATCACGGGGCATCTTTGTACTTTCATTATTCACCGCAGAACTGGGAATTGAAGGCCGAATCGCCTTTTTTGCAGGTTAAAAACCATGTGTTACTGCCCTATGCAACAAGGCTGGAAGAGACGGACAAACAATTTCAATCCATTCTGGGTTCCGGAAAATTGAAAGATATTGTGCAATGGATACCGGAAGAATGGCTGATTGAAAACGGACGGCCAGCCGAAGAAACAAGAGATATGTATCTGCGTTTTTTGCAGATCCGGCTCGCCTCTTCAAAAATTTTTATAAAAGAAGCAGATCATGCCAGAGCAACACTCATTTGAGTACGCCGTTATACGCGTTGTTCCGAAGGTGGAAAGGGAGGAATTCATGAACGTGGGTGTGATCCTCTATTGCCAGTCCCTTTCCTTCCTCGATGCGGTGTTCAACCTGGATGAAGAAAGACTGCGTGCGCTTTCACCCGGACTTGACATGAGCGAGATAAAAAAACACCTATTTGCTTTTTGTAATATCTGTAAAGGGGGAACGGAAGCCGGACCGATTGGAAAACTGGACATGGGATCCCGGTTCCGATGGTTGACGGCCACCCGCAGCACGGTTTTGCAATGTTCCCGCGTACATCCGGGGTTGTCGGCTGATCCGGTTACAACCCTGAAAAAACTGCATGAGCGTCTTGTCCACGAAGAATAAATTCTGTTCCCCATATATCCGAATCCTGCTATCTTAGTGTCCCTTTCAAAAACAACTCAATATGCCATTCAAACGATTGCTCTCCTGCCTCACATTATTTTCCTGCCTTACTAACCTGCATGCCCAAACGCCGGATATCAGCCAGAAGGTGGACAAGCTGATCAGTGAGATGACGCTGGATGAAAAAATCGGACAGATGACCCAGGTGACGCTCGGGGTCGTTGCGAAAGGCGGCGGAGGAAATGAAGACGGGTCGCTGGATCCGGAAGCTCTGAAACACGCTGTACTGGACTACAAAGTTGGATCCATCTTAAACACGACGGCCCACGCGCTTTCGGCAGAAAAATGGAGGGCCGTTCAAACGGAAATTCAGGACGAAGCAAAAAAATCAAGGTTAAAAATACCGGTCATTTATGGCCTCGACGGCATGCACGGACAAACATACACACTCAATTCAACCTTGTTCCCGCAAAATATTGCAATGGCCGCGACCCGGAATCCGGAACTCGTGGCTGAAGCCGCCCATATCACGGCAAATGAAATGCGGGCCTCCGGCGTACGCTGGGAGTTCGCACCGGTGCTGGATTGCGGCAGGCAACCCCTCTGGTCAAGATTTCCCGAAACCTTTGGAGAAGATGTATATATCGGCAAAACAATGGGCGCTACGGCCGTACAGGCTTACCAGGCGGATGGCCTGACGAACCCGACTGCTGTTGCTGCCTGCATGAAACACTACCTGGCCTATTCGGGTGCCCGTACCGGTAAGGACCGGAGCCCATCCTATATTCCCGAAATTGAACTCAGAGAATATTACCTGCCCCAGTTTCGCAATGCTGTCAAAGCCGGTGCAGCTACGATTATGGTCAATTCAGGAGAGATCAATGGTGTACCGGTGCATGCCAGTAAATATCTGCTCACGGATGTATTACGCACTGAACTGGGATTTCAGGGCGTAATCGTTACCGACTGGGAAGATATTATTCGCTTGCATACCCGGCACCTGGTTGCCAGCACGCCTCGTGCCGCCGTTGTTTTAGCGATCAATGCCGGCATAGATATGAGTATGGTACCCACGGATTATTCTTTTTTTGATTTATTGAAAGAAGCCGTACAGAAAAACGAAGTTCCCATGAGCCGCATCAACGACGCCGTACGCCGCATTCTGATCCTGAAATACAGGCTGGGGCTTTTTGATAATCCCTATCCGGAACCCGCATCCTTCGCCAATTTTGGCAGACCCGAATACCAGCAGACCGCATTACAGGCGGCACGCGAAGCCATGACCCTGCTCAAAAATCAAAATAATATTCTGCCGTTATCAAAAGATAAAAAGATCCTGATCGCCGGCCCTTCTGCCAGCAGTATCGCTCCCCTGAATGGCTGCTGGTCCTATACCTGGCAGGGCAACCAGGAACAATGGTATCCGGCCGACAGTAAAACCATCGGGGAAACCATTTCAGAAAAAACCGGAGGAAAGGCAACGGTTATCAGCGTAAAGGGATTTGACAATGCACAGAACTTTGATACTGCCCGCTTAAAAGCGGCAGCTGCCGATGCCGACGTGATCGTATTATGTCTCGGGGAAAATGCTTACGCCGAAAGTCCGGGCAATATCCGCGACCTGGCCTTACCGGAGAATCAAATGGCATTGGCCCGTGCAGCAGCTGCTACCGGCAAACCCGTAATCCTGGTACTGACCGAAGGAAGGCCCAGGTTAATTACTTCAATCGAACCTTCCATGCAGGGCATCCTGATGGCTTACTGGTCTGGTAAAAAGACAGCGGAAGCCATTGCCGATGTATTGTTTGGTGATTATAACCCCGGTGGTATCCTGCCCTATTCCTATCCGCGATATTCCGGAGAGATCGTTCTGTATGACCGGAAACATACCGAAGACGTGCGTGAGATTTTTAACGCGGAGATGACCTGGGATGGATACAATCCTCTCTTTCCATTTGGATGGGGTTTGAGTTATACGCAATTCACCTACGGGCCGATCAGTCTGAGTGCGCCCGCGATAAAAGGAACCGGCAGTATTACAGTAAATATTGCGGTAACGAATTCAGGGTCGAGGGAAGGAAAACATGCCGTAGAATTGTATACGCACGAGCAATACGCGAGCATCACCCCAAGCATGAAGCGTTTACGCGCCTTTAAGAAAATAGATTTAAAAGCAGGTGAAACGCAAACCGTATCATTTACACTGACCGCCGCAGATCTCGCTTTTGTAAATGCAAATCTGAAATCTGTCACTGAACCTGGAAATTTTGATCTGATGATCGGGAATCAAAAAACGAGTTTTAGTTATCAGCCCTGAAAACGCGAACTTTATAGAAACCTTTCCCACAGGGTATGAACCGGATTTTTTCCATATTTTTTTCAGTCTGCATATGGATTCTTTCCGGGATAAATCCTCTTTTTGCCCAGTCCGACACGAATTCAAAAAAGGAATTGCACGCGGTTTCCAAATCGGTTGATTCAGAAAAAAATGCGATACTCATACGTCAATCCGAAGAATTTCAATCATCAAAATCTTATCAGGAAGCGGATTCTCTCCGGCTACTGGAGTTGAAAAATGAATTGCTCCAGCTGGGGACAACAGACAATTCAAAAAAACAGGCGCTGACCGAAGAACAGGGCAGGATCAGGATTAAAGATTCCCTTCGTAACGTTCTTCAGAAATTAAAAATAGATTCCCTCCGGACCAAGGTAAGTGGATTTCCGGTTGTCCTTTCGCGGGATACTTTATTTCTGGTTTATACAAAATTGGGCAGTGTCTCCCCGAAAGAACGCGCACAGGCGGTTTCCAACCGCATAGATAAACTGGCAAATGATTATTATTTTAATGAAGATTCGTTAATCATCTTACCGGATGAATTAACCCGGGATATCAGTTACAATGACCGGGTGATCATCAGTATTTCTGAACTGGATGCATTATGGATGAATACCAGCAGGGAAAAATTAGCTTCTGAATATAAAATCATCATCGCCCATGCGGTCAAAGCATATAAAGCTGAAAATAACTGGCAAATAATGCTCAAGGATTTATTACTGGCTGCTCTGGTTCTTGCCGTTCTCATTTTAATCATTTATTCAATCAACCGGCTGTTCCGATGGATAAAACACAAAATAGAAAAACAAAGAGGGACCAGGATCAGAGGGATTAAATTCCGGAACTACGAATTCCTGGATACCAGTCGTCAGGTAACCGCTCTGTTTTCACTGATCAAAATTTTGAAATGGTTCGTTATCCTGGTATTGATCTATATGACATTGCCTGTCCTGTTCGGAATCTTTCCATGGACGGCTGGATTTTCGGGACAACTGATTTCTTCTTTCCTCGATCCGATAAAAAAAATATTAATTTCCATCTGGTACTATCTTCCCAACCTGTTTACGATTATCGTGCTGATCTTCATCTTCCGTTATCTGCTTCGGATATTATTTTATTTTAAAAAAGAAATTGAAAGAGGTGCTCTTAAAATTCCCGGATTTTATATTGACTGGGCCAATCCTACTTTTCAGATTATCCGTGTTCTCTTTCTGGCCTTTATGCTGATCGTTATTTTCCCCTATCTGCCGGGATCGGATTCCCCGATTTTTAAGGGCGTATCCGTCTTCATCGGTGTGCTGTTTACTTTTGGCTCCGCCGGCGCATTGGGAAATATTGTTTCCGGACTAGTGCTGACCTATATGCGGGCGTACCGGATCGGGGATAGGGTTAAAATTGGCGAAGCAACCGGAGACGTGGTTGAAAAATCCATTCTGGTAACCAAAATAATGACTATCAAAAATGAAATTGTTTCCATACCCAACTCTACGGTGATGAGCAGTCACACAACCAACTTCAGCGCCGAAGCGGCTGAAAAAGGTTTGATTCTTCATACGGGCGTAACGATTGGTTATGATACTCCCTGGAGACAGATTCATGAATTGCTCATAAAGGCTGCGCTGACGACTGATCTGATTGAAAAAGATCCCGCTCCTTTTGTATTTCAGGAACATCTGGATGATTTTTATGTACACTACCAGATAAATGCATATACCCGGAATGCCAACAAGCAACATATTACCTATTCCCTGCTTCATCAAAATATCCAGGATGTCTTTAATGCAGCCGGCGTAGAGATCATGTCCTCTCATTACAGTAATATCCGCGACGGGAACCAGAGTACGGTGCCGGCGGTTCATTTGCCCGCAGATTATGTGGCTCCTTCATTCAGGGTAAAGACCTCGGGCGAAGAAAATTCACATTAGTGTGGCAAATATGGAATTGTAGAAAATGAAAAAGGGGGAAATTGAAAAAGGAAATGATAATGTGGGGACGGGGTAATGACACCGGGTGGATTTGATAAGAAAACGTACACATGAGTATCAGAATCGAACAATTCACAAAAATAGTATACTATAAGAAATTGACTCCTAATAATTTAGAACTTCGGCATTATTGTAGGATTCTTTTATAAAAAGGAATAATGATAAAAAGCTATTTCAAATTCGCCTGGCGAAATATTGTAAAGGATCGGCAGTTTACTGTACTTAATTTAATCGGTTTATCAACCGGCCTCGCCTGCTCGCTTTTGATTTATCTCTGGGTGAACGATGAATTGAACGTTGACCGGTTTCATGAAAAAGACGGCCGGATTTACCGGTCATGGTAAATGCTCAAAATTCCAACGATATTGAAACCATTCCACAGACACCCTCCCTGCTGGCCGAAGCGCTCGCAAAAGATTTACCTGAAGTCGAATACGCTGTTGCCGCAATCCCTGTTTCCTGGGGTAGTAAAACCACTTTGTCTGTCGGAGATAACACTACCAAGGCCGTCGGACAATATGCAGGCAAAGACTATTTAAATATTTTTTCCTGGCGCCTTTTACTGGGAGAAAAAAATACCGTTTTATCGGATAAAAATTCCATCATCATTTCGAAGTCGTTAGCCCTGAAATTATTTCATACAACGGACAATATCCTTGGAAAAACAATCGAATGGCAACATGAAAGGCCGTTCACCATCACAGGAATCGTCGAAGGCACCCCCAACAATTCCACGATACAATTTGATTATATCCTGCCTTTCCAATTGTTCCTCGACGCTAATCCGGATGAAACAAAATGGAGCAACAGTGATCCGAATACTTATATCGTTCTGAAGAAAGGCGCACATATCGATGAATTCAATAAAAAAATCGCAGCTTATGTTAAAAGCAGAATCAAAGAATCCAATTCGAATTTGTTTGCAAGGCCTTTTTCAAAAGGATACCTGTATAGTAATTATGAAAACGGTGTACAGACCGGTGGCCGAATAGAATATGTAAGATTATTTTCCATCATTGCACTTTTCATATTGATCATTGCCTGCATCAATTTTATGAACCTGTCCACCGCAAAAGCTTCTCAAAGGATGAAAGAAGTGGGCATTAAAAAATGCATAGGCGCCAGCCGTGGATCCCTGGTTATCCAATATCTGGGCGAATCCCTGCTGATGAGTTTTTTATCGCTCGTTTTATCCATCGTCCTGCTGTTTGCATTTCTCACACCTTTCAATGAGATTACCGGAAAACATTTGAGCCTGCATTTTGATACAAATATTATTTTGCCTGTATTGGGCGTAACGTTGTTTGTCGGAATTTTATCCGGCAGTTATCCTGCGCTCTATCTTTCGGGATTCAGACCGGTTGCTGTACTCAAAGGAAAACTCTCCGCTTCCATCGGCGAACTATGGGTGAGGAGGGGTTTGGTCATTTTTCAATTCACCCTTTCTGTGCTTTTCATAGTTTCTGTGTTGGTTATCTATAGGCAAATCGTTTTTATACAATCAACCAATCAGGGTTTCAACAAAGACCATATTATCAGTTTTGATATGGAAGGAAAGGCTTCCACTCCGGAGGATCAAAAGGCCTTTCTCTCAGGCGTGGAGAGTTTTCTTACTGAGGTCAAAACCATTCCGGGAGTTCAGAACGCCTCCAGTATGGACCATGAGAGTATCATTGCCGACTATGGTTCCACGTCCGGCATCGCCTGGGAAGGAAAGAGCCCCAAAACCATCATCAACTTCGGGAATATAGGATTTAACTATGGTATGATTGAAACCCTGGGTATGGAAATGGAAGCCGGGCGGAGCTTCTCCAGAAGCATTAGTGCGGATACTGCAGAGATAATTTTCAATAAAACGGCCATAGATATGATGGGGCTCAAAAATCCGATCGGCAAAACGGTTAAAATGTGGGGTGTGGATAGAAAAATAGTTGGTGTGGTAAAGGACTTTCATTTTGAGTCTTTACATGAGCGTGTGAAACCCTTTGCCATCCGCCTGGAGCCACTATTTACGTATTGCCTGATGGCTAAAATACAAGCCGGGAATGAAACCCGTGTCATAGAGCAAATCCGGAAGCTACATCAGAAATACTGCGCCGGTTTTGTATTCGACTATAAATTCCTGGATCAGGATTATCAGGCCCAATACACAGCTGAAAAACGCGTCGCTGTTTTGTCGCGCTATTTTGCCGGACTGGCCATTCTGATATCCTGCCTGGGATTATTCGGGCTGGCTGCTTTTACTGCGCAACGGAGACAAAAAGAAATTGGTATTCGCAAAGTGGTGGGCGCTACAGTGGGAAATGTTGTATTCCTTCTGTCGGCTGATTTCTTAAAATGGATCCTGATTGCTGTTTTTACAGCTTTCCCGCTGGCCTGGTGGATGATGAATAATTGGTTGAATGGGTTCGCTTACAAAATTAAAATCGGAGCCGATATTTTCATTATAGCAGGTGTGGTGACTTTGGTCATTACTTTCATTACAATCAGCTACCAGTCTATCAGAGCGGCTTTGGCCAACCCGGTAAAGAGTTTACGATCGGAATAAATTAATTCTCGACCTAAAATATAAATCAGGGAGATAATTTTTTAATAGCCGCACGTACAATTCCACATTTGCCACACTAATATGAAAGTAATATTCTTAAACGTGATTCCACTTTCAACGCATTGGGCAATACTTCATTTTCAAGAACAATATTCATCGGTATCGCCGGCACATTCAATGCGCCCAATACTTCCACTGCTGCATCCAGGGAAGTGAAGCAGGCTTTTGAAATCCGCCCGGCCAGCGCTTCTGCAAAAGAATTATTCTGTTGTTCTTCTGTAAGGATCAAACATTTCCCGTGCCGGCGCACGGTTTCAAATACAAGTTCTTCATCCAGGGGAAAGAGACAACGCAGGTCAATGATCTCTATCTGTCCGGGCAGATTTTTTGCCGCGGCCAGGGCCCAGTATACCCCCATGCCGTAGGTGATCACGGCAACGGATTCACCAGTTTCTACAGCCGATTCGGAAGCCGGAAGTACAACGGCTGCCTTTCCCAGAGGTATGATATAGTCGCGGGAGGGTTCACTTGTTTTCGCATCTTCTGTTCCGGCAACCTTACTCCAGTAAAGGCCCTTGTGTTCGAGCATGATCACGGGATTGGGATCCAGGAAGGCGGCTTTCATCAATCCTTTCATATCTGCCGCGTTGGAGGGATAAACAATTTTTATTCCTTTGATGGATAACAGCATCGTTTCAATACTGCCACTATGATAGGGACCCCCGCCCTGGTAAGCGCCTACCGGCACGCGGATCAGCGTTTGTACCGGAAATTTTCCACAGCTCAGATAGGATGATTTTGAAATCTCTGAAACGAGTTGGTTTATACCTGGATAAATATAATCTCCGAACTGGATTTCTACGATGGGTTTCAGCCCCATTGCGCACATTCCTGCGGTGGATCCAATCAGCCAGGCTTCCTGAATGGCCGTATTAAACACGCGATCGTCACCGAACTGAACAGCCAGGGTGGCCGTTTCACGGAACACACCACCCAGCCTTCTTCCAATATCCTGTCCGTACAAAACTGCGCCGGGATCATCTTCCAATATCTCCCTGAGTGCATACAGCACGGCGTCTACCATTGGAATTTTTTTTGCACCGGCAGGGGATCGTTCACCGGATTCAGATATTATGGGAGAAGAAACGAAAATATGTTCATGGGCCGTGGAGGGTTCCGGATCGGGAGAAGCCATGGCGCTGGCAAAATCGGCAGCCACCGATAAGGCGGCCTCCTCCTCTATTTCATGAATATGTTCCTGCGTAATTCCATGTTGTTGCAATTGATGTTTTAAAATGGGCAAGGGATCTGCGGTGCGGTGTCTGGCAAGGTCGGCTTCCGAACGGTAAGCCTCCATGCGCACGCCACTCGTATGATGGGTCAGGAGGGGAACGCGTGCCTGGACCAGGTAGGGTCGTCTGTTTTTGCGTACCCATTGAAAAACCTGTTGCATGCAGTAGTAGGACTGTTCGAAATCGGACCCGTCAATTTTTATTCTTTCCATTCCGGCAAATCCGCCCGCATAATAAAAGGCGTCCATGTTCCTGGCTTCTTCGGAAGAAACGCTGATGCCCCATTCGTTATCCTGTACCAGGTAGATGATGGGAAGTTTTTTGAGTACGGCCACCTGGAATGCCTCACTAACTTCTCCCTCTGTAATACTAGCATCGCCAAAGGAGCAAAGCATCAGTGGGTTTTGTTGTATCCTTCCGGCCGCCTCCAGAAAAGCGATTCCCTGGGCGACACCCGTTGCGGGAATGGCCTGCATACCGGTGGCGCTGCTCTGGTGAATGATCGTGGGTTTATCATCTCCCCTGTAATTCGGATGTGAATAATATGATTTCCCGCCGCTGAAAATATCATCACCCTTGGCCAGCAATTGGCGCATGAGGATTTCAGGTGGAAAACCCAGTCCGAGTAAAAGACTTTCATCGCGGTAATAAGGACTTACAAAATCCCAGGGTTCAAGTTGAAAAGCAGTAGCGAGTTGAATAGCTTCATGACCGGAAGAAACCGAGTGGACATATTTGCAGACAGACCGGTTCTTTTCATAAGTGGCTGCCATGGCGCGGGCCGTGACCATTAACTTAAAAGCCCGGATTAATATTTCGGAGTCAATCATTCAGCAATTTGAGAATTTGGAAATTTGGAAATCCTATTTTCAAATTTTCAAATTTCCAAATTTCCAAATTGGTTCTATCGTGTCTATTTTATTTCAACCGCCAGCATGCTTTCGTCCTCAATGAATGCTTCAAGCTCATCGCCAACCACACATTCACCAACGCCGGCGGGTGTTCCGGTGAAAATCAGGTCACCAATATTTATGGAAAAAAAAGTTGAAATATAGGCCACTATCGAATCAAAATTATGCAGCATGAGGCTTGATTTCCCCTGCTGAACCAATTCCTTATTTTTATATAGTCCGAAATTGATATCCTTTTTGTTTTTTACGTTCTGAAATGGAGCCCATTTGCCGACTGCGGCGGAATTATCCCAGGCTTTCGCTTTTTCCCACGGAAGTCCTTTGGCTTTCAGATCATTTTGAATATCCCTGGCGGTAAAATCGATACCCACACTAAGGGCATCATAGTATTTGGAGGCGAAGCGTTCCTGGATATATTTCCCGTTTTTAGAAATGCGAAGAACGAGTTCACATTCATAATGCAACTCATTGGTAAACTCGGGATAGTAGAACGGAGTATGTGCCTGTAAAAGGGCACTTTTGGGTTTCATGAAGATAACCGGCTCATCCGGCACCTCGTTATTCAGTTCAATGGCATGCGCAACGTAGTTACGACCAACGCAGAATATTTTCATATTCGATTAAGGTTTTAAATAGTAGATTCTTACTGTGTTCAAAAGGCCTGGAAAGCCGTGGATTTTCGTCATAGGAGCTGGAATTGAGCTTCTGGCTCGATTGGAATTCGACTGCTAAAATAATGATTCCCAATTACAAATCATAGCGTTATCTCTATTTTGTTGTAATCGTTCATGGTTCTTTCCAGGCCCACAAATACAAAGCTTTCGACGATTTGAACGGCCTTTTCATTTTTGATTTTTATGAGCGGAAGGTCCTCCCTCCGCCAGGGGCCTAAAACATATTCAACCTGCATGCCACGTGGAAAATCATTCCCAACACCATATCGCAGGCGCGCATATTTTTCAGTCTGTAATTCTTCAAAAACACTTTTCAATCCATTGTGCCCCGCATCCGTTCCATGACCCCTTAAACGCAATCTCGATATCGGAAGGGCGATATCATCCGTGATCACGAGCAGACGTTCCATTGGAATCTTCTTCTTTTCCAGCCAATAGCGGACAGCCTTCCCACTTAGATTCATATACGTAGTTGGCTTGATACAGGTTAGCGTTTTCCCGCGAAAAGAAATTTCTGCCTTTGCGGCCAACCGGTCGGTTGAAAAGGTGCCGCCGTGCTTGAATACGAGGTTGTCCAGGACATCAAATCCAATATTGTGCCGGGTTCCTTCATATTCAGAACCAATATTTCCCAGGCCGGCAATCAGGTAAGACATAGCATGAAAGTATGAAAGTGTGAAAGTATGGGAGTATGGGAGTGTGAATTGAAGTTTCAGCTAATAATTAATAATTGATAATTAAAAAAGGCTGTTTCGCCAATGAAACAGCCTTTTTTGAATATCGTTCACGTTTACTTCTTCGCGGCAGGTTTGGCGGGCGCTGCTTTTGCAGCACCGGCACCGGTAGCAACAGGTGCGGCAGCGGCAGGGGCAGCGGGCGCGGCACCAGCAACCGGAACAGTACTTTCTTCCTGTTTCAGCACACGGGTCAGCACAACAGAAGCCACAGGAATTCTTGGTGAATTCAGGATTTCGTAATGATCTGCCTTCACGTCTTCCACACGAACGTTTCCGTTGAGTTCGAGATTGGTCAGGTCCACTTCAATATTTTCGCGCAGGTATTTTGGCAGGGTTTTCACCTTCAGCGCTTTCATTTTTGTAATGAGCTTTCCGCCATCTTTCACGCCTTTTGCAGCACCGGTAAATTTCAATGGGATGGTGGCGACTACCTTTTTGTCCTCAACAAGCTCCATAAAATCCAGGTGGTTGAGGTCATCCGTTACTTTGTCGAACTGGATATCTTTCAGAATACAACGATAGGTTGTTCCTTCCAGTTTGATTTCTGCGAGCTGAAAATCCGGTGTGTATACAAGGTTCTTGAAAGCCGTGACAGGCGCTGAAAAATTCAGTTCGCGTGCACCCCCGTAAATTACACCGGGCACTTTTCCCTCAGAGCGGAGTAGGCGGGTGGCTTGTTTGCCGAGTCCGGTCCTGAGTTGTCCTTCGATGGTAATTGTTTGCATGTTTATATTTGATTTAAAAAATACGCTACTTGTTCCTGAGTTGCGAGTGGATGAACAAACCGGTGATGCTTCTGTTTTCAAACGCGTTCCGGATGGCGATTGCAAAAAGTTCCGCTACACTCAGTACTTTTATTTTAGAACATTTTTGTCTGAGGGGGATTGTATCGCAAACCACCAGTTCTTCCAAAACACTGTTCTCGATATTCGCATAGGCATTTCCACTCAGCACCGGATGCGTACAAAGCGCCCTCACACTTCTGGCTCCTTTTTCCTTCAGCAGACCCGCTGCTTTTGCCAGTGTTCCTCCCGTATCACAGATGTCGTCGATCAGGACAACGTCCCGGTCTCCCACTTCCCCGATCACCACCATGCTGGCAATTTCATTTGCCCTTTTCCGGTGTTTATCACAGATCACCATCTCTGCATTGAAATAAGAAGCGATCTCCCGGATCCGGTTGGCACTTCCCACATCGGGGGCGGCAAAGGTAAGGTTTTCCAGTTTAAGATTCTCTATGTAGGGTATAAAAATGGCCGAGCTGTCCAGGTGATCCACGGGTATGTCAAAGTAACCCTGGATCTGGGGTGCGTGAAGGTCCATCGTAATGACCCTGTCCGCACCCGCTGCCACTAACATATTGGCTACCAGCTTGGAACCGATGGCCACCCGGGGTTTATCCTTTCTGTCCTGGCGCGCATAACCATAATAAGGAATCACGGGTACCACTTTATAAGCCGAGGCTCTTTTGGCTGCATCGATCATCAGCAACAGCTCCATCAGGTTTTCTGTTGGCGAAAAAGTGCTTTGAACCAGGAAAACCATGTCCCCGCGAACACTTTCATTAAAAATCGGCTGGATTTCCCCATCGCTGAAATGCTGGATGGTAATTTTTCCGGGAGGACAGCCATAACGTCGGGTAATTTTTTCGGCCAGGTACTGGGAACCCGTGCCGGAGAAGATCTTGGCTATTCCTTGCATATTTTGATACTTGGAGCGAAGATAATTCTTAAGCCCAAAGCTTAAAGCTTAAAGCCTAAAACTTTTTAATATAGTTGGTGAAACCCGGATTTTGCCCCCTTGAAAGCCTCTTTAAGCCCAAAGCCTAAAGCCCAAAGCTTAAAGCCTAAAACTTTTTTCAACCTATAATAGCGAGCAAAAAAAAACATTCATTCCGGTTTTGCCAGAATGAATGCTCAGATATTAATTTAACTAAGTTGTCTTTTGTTGGAGGCCTTAACCTAAGAAAAGTTTTAGGCTTTAAGCTTTGGGCTTTTGGCTTAAAAAAGGTTTTAGGCTTTAGGCTTTAAGCATTAGGCTTAAAAAGGCTTATTTGATGGATGCTAATTCAGTCTTGGCGCCCGATTTCACAACAAGGGTTGATTTAACCGCCTTATTGCTGTTTACAATATAAAAGATCGAGGAACAAACAAAAATGGAAAAAAATAGTGCGACGAAATACATACCGACGCAAAAAAAGAAGGAGTTCCAACCACCAATGGCTGACAGAGTAGATCTAGGTTTCATGGATATTACTTTAGTTTTTCAAATAGGATTCCGGTCAGGGTCATTTCTCTTTCAAGAAACTACACAAACAGGGGATTGTAAAGACTAAAAATAGTCCATATCATTATCCTATGCAAGCGCAAAACTACTCTATCAAGGATTGGGCGGAAAATGATCGGCCCCGCGAAAAACTACTTAGTAAAAACCCCGGTAACCTGTCAGATTCTGAATTATTGGCTATCCTGATCGGTCAGGGTACACGCGAAAAAAATGCAGTTGACCTGGCCAAGGAGCTGTTGAATTCGGTAAAAAATAACCTGAACGAACTGGGCAGGCTCGAAATTCATGACTTATTGAAACTGAACGGAATAGGCAAGGTTAAAGCGGTGATCATCCTGGCCGCGCTCGAACTGGGCCGGCGGCGGCACAATACCGGAGCCCTTGAAAAACCCGTCGTCCGGGATAGCCGGCAGGTCGCCGGGTATCTCCGTGTTATGCTACAGGACCTCTGCCGGGAGGTATTTGCCGTCATTTTCCTCAATCAGGCAAACCGGGTAAATCATTTTGAGGTCGTGAGCCAGGGCGGAATTACTGGTACGGTAGCCGATCCCAGGTTGATTTTGCGAAAGGCGCTGGAATCCCATGCTGTCAATATCATCCTCTGCCATAATCATCCTTCAGGAAATCTGAAACCGAGCAAATCTGATGAAGAGCTCACGTATAAAATCCGCGAAGCGGCCCGCTTTTTTGATATCAAAGTGATTGATCACATCATCGTGAGCCACGATGGATATTTCAGTTTTGCCGATGAAGGTTTGATGTAATCTGAACCCGTTTATTGGTTGATAAAATCAACCATCTTCTTTAAATAATTTTCATCCACTTCATCATTCTGATGATCCGCGTAAAAATCATTTACTTTTTTGGATTCTTCTTTCAGTTCGGACTTCATGGACCTGAATTTCAATAACACCGGTCGCATTTCTCCCTTATAACTGACATAATAAGTAGGAGCATCCACGTATTCATCGTATGGATTACCGGTTTCCGTTATTCCATTCGTGTTATAATCCGCTTTGACCAGACGCGTATTGATTGTTTTATATAAGCCAACCTTATCATTTTTTATCAATACTTCAACAAATTTATATGGCGATATTTTGGGCACCATTTCAAAATCATAATCCGTTCCCTTATCACTAAACTTAATTTCTTTTAGTGATTCCTTATTCACTTCAATCACTTCTTTTTTGTCCTTTGTGACCAGTAGATTATTAGTGACCTTATCAAAATTGAAAAAATAATCAGCCCCTATCTCTTTTCCGGAAACACTGATAACACTCCCTTTAACCCAATCGTCAAAAAAATATCTCCTGCCCTTGGTGTTCTCGGTACTATTGAATGAATTAAGCCCGGATCCACTGACAATGGGATGCATGGAATAATCACCAAAATCCTTGAAAGTACTGTTTGCAGCGTTGTTAAATCCCGCCTGGCTAAAAGATTCGAAACATAAGAGAACGGAAAAAAATAAAACGCAAATTTTCTTCACTATATAAAATTTATGCTGCAATTTAATTAAATACGGTCATTAAAATGATATGGAAAGGATGAAAGGCAGATACAGGTTTAACCAACGGAAATTCATTTGGTTCAACCGACCGGTCAATTAATGAATATATTTTCGCAGCACAGTAATCATAGAATCCGCGGGTATAGCTTTTGCAAGGATTCGCTGATCCGGACCGACAAGAAAATTAAAGGGGATACTGTCGAATGCCAGTTTTGAAGCCGTCTGACCCTTCCAGACATCCTTATCAATAAGCTGAATATTTTTGAGCTGATTTATTTTAACAATTTCCTTGCAAAATGACAGGTTCTCATCCATGGCCACGCTGATCAGAACAAGATCCTTAAACCGGTTGTCTTTTGCCAGTTCCTTTTTTAATTTCATATAAGGCATACAGGTCCGGCACCAGGACGACCAGAAATCAATGAAGAGGTATTTACCTTTTGTTTCAGAAGTAGAACATATATTTCCTTCGAGATCCGGTAAACGGAGTTCAGGAAAAACATCACCTGTCTTCAACTCCTTTTCATAAATACTTATGAGTTGTAAAACCTGGTTTAGCAATCTTTGTATGGGCACCGAGCCGGGAAACCGGTTCGAAGTTTTTGTTACCAGCTCTTTCATGCTGGTGAAATCTTTCCCGAATTCTATATTGTCATAGTTTTCCATAAATGCGGCGGAACTGGACGTGCTATCCGCAAAATGGTAATAGCGTTGTTGTATATTTTTATCCATTGCTGAAACAACCTGTTCAAGGCTGTCCAGGCGCTGTTTATCCCTATGATTTCCTGAAGACTTTATTAGGAGGCGGGTTGCATACATCAACCGTTTTAAACTATCCTGCTCCTCATTGAATTGTAATAATGAAATGGAAACCGGAGAGCCTATGATGCTGTTTTTACCGGTTTTTTTATTCATGACAATGCGGATATCCGAATTATCCGGAATACAGTATACTCTGTTACTTGCATACATGAATGATAACTGGTACAGGCTGTCAGATGAAACCGGTAATTCAAAAACCAAACTATCTTTTTGAGACAAAAGAACCCCGGAGTCAATCGTTCTGGAGGGATCATTATTTAAAGAAATCCTTCTGAGTAAAACGGAATCCGCACTGGTTCCCACCATACTGACTACTAGACGGCATGTTGTCGGGCGGTTTTGATGACAGGCAAGCAGGAAAAAAACAACGCAGGATAAAAAAATTATTTTCATCAGGGCTAATATAAGAAAAAGCCATCCGTCAGCTGACGGATGGCTCATTAAGTATCATCTTCATTTAATTATTGAAGAACCCACATTTCATAAATCTCTCTAGAAAAAGCGGGATTTGCACCATTATATCCGTAATGTAACCAGAAAGTATGTGTTGCCGGATCATAAGTGTTGTTATAAGTAGTAAATAGATAGGGAGCTCCGGGATAGTTGGGATCACCGGTGGCATTGTCTATACCATTGATGAAGCCGGACGCAGAGCTTGTACCACCGGTAGCCTGCCAGTTACCGACTTTATTAGTAATCGGATCAACATCAAACTGAAAGTTATCTCCTCCCAGATCTCCGACCTGTCCTTCTGAGCGAATTGCAGTAATTGTTGCCAGAGCCTTTGTGGCATTGATTGCCCTGGGCGATGAAGGATGAACAAAGTACCCGGTAACCGTATAGTTTCCTTCGTAAGGATTTCTCAATTTAATTGGAAGCACAATCACAGACAGGTTTGACGCAATAGCGGCTCCGGTTGCCGTTGAGAGTTTAAATACCAGGATCGGGTCAGTTGAAAAATCCACCTTTGTTTCATCAATGTGGATTGCAAAAGCTGCGATTGTCTTACCTGCAGCAATAGTAACCTGGTTGTTGGCAGGCATGGTATAAGCAGCCGGGTCCAGCATAGTATAAGACGTACCATTTGCAGCGTTATAAGTAGCCAGGCTGTCCGGATCCAGCGCCAGGGTGACCACTACTGGAGTTGTCTGAGTTTGATTTGCGGTGGACAATGCCACTTCGATTCCAACACTGTCATTAGTACCCGGAAGAACACTGGTGATCATGTCCTGAGATGCGGATCCCTTATATTGAAAACTGACAAGCGCCGGACTCTTGCCGAAATCCTGGACAGGACCGGAGTCTTTGAGGCAGGAACTCAGCGAACTGACCGCGAATAAAAATATTGCAGTGCTCAACCAGGGATTTTTTAAAGAAATTATTTTCATTTTTATTTTGTTTTCTTTTCAATCAAATTTTATCTGTCGACTAAGCTTTTAATTTACTGGTTCCAGAAAATTTTATTGGTGAACTGGGCATTAGCTGGTAACGCAGGGACGTTTGCACCATTTGTATTGTATTCCACTTGTGGGTAAAGGTACCTTACAGGAATCTGTGGTTCCACATGTGTCGGGGCAGATGATATAGGAAGATTGGGAATGCCCAGTCTTCTGTAGTCCGTCCAGGATTCCACCCAGTTGATCGCATTGTCAGCGGCCCATTTCTGTGTGATGATGGCTTCCAATTTATTGGGCGATGCGGTCCAGTCTGCATCTACATTTCCTGATGTTAACAAAGCAGTGGCATCCCCGACAGGATCATTCTGAACGGTATTCGTACCATCCTGGTACAAGTAAACAAATGACTGGGTAACGGCACTTTCATACAGCTTCTGGGGATCACCGGCTATCCAGGTCCTGTTAGCTGCTTCCGCCTGAAGAAACAGACTTTCAAAATCAGAGAAAATCAATACGTTCTGGGTTGCACTTTTCTCAACCCCACTGCCCACCGCAGATGTTGACGCATTGGAAACCGAAGCGGGATCTCCGTCAAAGTTACCTGCATAAGAACCACCGACCGAGGCATAGAAATTTCCCACACGTGGATCCTGTGTAGAATTATAATAGTTTATCGCGTATTGATTCGCGCGGAAATAAGATGCATTCGTTGTCGTAGTCGTTACCGTATTGAAATTGGCAAAAAACGGACTGATCTTACCCGTCGAAAGCTGAAAGCCCGGGTTTACAATAGCACTTTGGTCAGCTCCGATGAATCCTCTTTTATTGGAATCAATTTTGGCGATTTCAGTGACGATATACCCAGCCTGTGCGGTAACCTGCGACTGATGGATAAGCAGTTTCAATTTCAGGGTATTGGCAAAAACTACCCATCTGTCCATTCTGGCCGATGCATCCGCTTTCGAAGAGGATCCACCGGTACCAAATAAGATATCATACTGATCATCCGTTTTTATTTCAACGATAGCTGCAGTCTGATAATAAATCTTAGCCGAATCAAATAAGTCAGTCGCACTATCAATCTGAGCTACCAGGTCGTTGTAAATCGTCTGTGCATCGTCATATTTTGGCTGCACAGCTGTTTGAACATTAAATGCGTCAGAGTATGGTACATTATTATAGATATCCACCAGGATTGAGAAATGGTAGGCCTTCATCACTTTGGATACCGCAAGATAAAATGGAAGGTGTCCCTGTTTCGCTATGGTTCCTATATATTCATACCGGTTGAGTGTGTTATACTGATTGATCCATTCCGGGTCCGTATAGTTGTTTGGAATATTATAAGTTTCGGTCTGTACGTCCGGCACATAGTTGCCGGACCTGGACCAATACCCCATCCAGCGATTAAGGTTGAGATAATTCTGTTCCAGATTATTCCCTGTTCCCACAAGAGCAGCTGATAATACTACTGAGGGGGTCACAGACGTCGGTTGATTTGTGTTCTGGTTTACGTCCAGATACTTTTTACAACCCCCAAAAAGCAGTCCCGAAATAAAAATTAATATGATTGATTTTTTCATAATCCTGTTTTTTTCGCTTGTTCCGAATCCTTATTTAAAAAGTTAAAGTAATATTAGCTCCGAAAATTCGGGTCGGTGGTGTCTGGAATTCGGAAGTTGATCCTACCGCATTACCAGTACCTGTATTATTTGCTCCTATCCCGGTTAAACTGTTATCACTGAATTCCGGATCGGCCCATATATTGGATCCCGGGCGCCACATCAGCAGGTTTCTTCCGACGATACCGATCTGGGCGGCTTTTATGAAGGAAACATTCGCAAGTACCCTTGCAGGTATCTGGTATGTTATAGACACTTCACGCAGTTTCCAGAAAGCCGCACTGGTGATATAAGGTGTTCCGATGCCGCTGGTGTAAACCGTTGGCCAGAAACCCGCACCTCCGATATTTCCCCCGTTCGATACGGCAACTGAAGTGTTCGGTGTGAATTTTCCAGGCGCAGTTTCAATCACTGAATTCGGGAAAATAAAACGCTGGCGGCCATTTTCCGCAGAATGTGCGCTTACTCCGGTGAAATCAAGGTTTTGTCCGATAGAATTCATGATATAATTACCTGAACGGTAGTCCATAACGATGTTCAGTGTAAACCCTTTATAAGAGACGGAAGAAGTCAAACCCAGGATGTCTGTCGGATTTGTATTACCGAAAACCTTTTCTGTCGGATCAACAGTTGGTAAGCCGGTTACCGCATCTACAATGACTTTTCCGCTGGCTGAATCCCTGGCCCAGTCGGTTGTTTTGATGACGGGATAAGGTTGTCCTTTCACCGCATAGATACCACCGGCAACACCGGCGGTTCCATTGGCAAAATTACTCAGCTGCAGTTCGTTAACACCTGGCAACAATTCATTAATTACGTTCTTATAGTGTGAGTAATTAACGCCAACGCTCCAGGTTACTTGTTTGCTTTTTACCAGTGTTACGGCCAGGTCCAGTTCATAACCGCTATTAGTTACCAGACCAGCGTTGACCACTTTCTGGGCAAAACCGGTGGCGGCGGAAATAGCAGCAGTTAAACTCTGATTTTTGGTTTGGCTATTATATACCGCACCACCCAGGTTGATTCGACCGTTTAAGAAGCCGAGTTCAGCACCCACTTCCCATTCGTTTGTAATTTCTGGCTTGATCAACGGATTCAAATACGTAGGGGACTGGGAATATCCGCCCAGTGCACCGTAAGGAAATCCTGTCGGCGGAACAAAGGGATTAACCAGTTCATACGCACCATAAGGATTACCACCCAGGTTAATATTGGCCACCTGAGCATAACCACCGCGGATTTTACCATATGAAAGAACCCGGCTGTTTTTCATGCTCTCAATAGCCTGGGTAAATATGAAGGACAAATCAGCGCCCGGATATTCGAAATGATTGGCATTGGGATCCAGGATGGAGTTCCACTCATCCCGATTTGTCAAATGGAGATAAAGGAAATCTTTGTACCCGACGGTTACTTCTTCGTATATGGAAGTTTCACGCTGTTTATAAGAAGTCTGTCCATATCCCGGTGTTCCCAACACGCTGGATATATTATAGAATCCAGGGAATTGGAGGTTGTCACCTTCCAGGAAAATGTCTGTCTGATAACGCTGTGCCACGTTCCAACCAACCAATGCACGAACGGAGAACTGGCCGAAGTCCTTGAGCCCGGATAGGATCAGATCATTATTCAGCCTCTGTTCAAAAAAGGATTCGTTATAGGAGGAAGGAGCCAGGTATCCCTGTGAAGAAGGTACATTACCTGCTCCCCATGGATCCGCAATTGCCCAGGGGGCAAATGTGATTCCGGCACGTGTATATAATTTCGTAGCTGTAGTCTGCGTAAGACCCAGGCGGTCAGAAATAGTTAACCAATCCAGGATCTTGTAAGAAAGCGCAATATTTCCCAACAAGTCGGAAGTATTTGTCTTTCTCCTGGAGTTGGAAGTCGTCCAGTAGGGATTTGTTGCATACGCATCGAAATATCCGTTGGGTGTTGCAAACTCATTATTCTGCCAGTCCTTAAATGAAGTCAATGGCACATTAGCCGGGTTGTTAACCACTTCAAAGTAAAGCGGGCGTCCTGAAAATACGCCGCCGTTCGTCTGGTTATAACTCAATCCCGCGATATCTATGTGCTGCTGATTATACGAGAATGTATATTCTGCTTTAAAGTTTCCATAATTCCTTGTTCCGCCGATACGGATGTTGTCCCTGCGCGAGGCATCTCCCGGAACCACACCACCCACATTCACGTCCTGGAAACCCATATATAAACCGCCTTTTTCATCACCGGATGAATAACCCACGTCAAACTGGTTGGTTACTCCGGTAACAAAGAAGTTTTCCCTGTTGTTTTTTACAGCAGCATACGGTACAAAATTCGTATCCAGTTTATTCAGATCAAACGTACCGTCTGCATTCATATGGGGAATACCCAAACCCAAAGGCTGGCGTGTGCCGTCGAAAACCGGACCATAGCTCTGGTTTTCATAAGGAACGTACTCAACGGTTCCGTTCGGATTGGTATATCCGCCTTCACCGCCGTAGCCGCCAAATGAATTCTGGAAGTTTGGCATATAGGATACATGTTCGGCAGTGGTCGTATTACTTACTGTGATATAAGGTCTGCCACGCGTTCCGTGCTTGGTCGTGATTACGATCACGCCGTTGGAAGCCTTCGATCCATAGATGGCCGCCGCAACCGCACCTTTCAGAACAGTAACGTTTTCAACGTCTTCCGGATTAATTTTTGTTATGTACGTAGGATCGTCAACGGGAACCCCGTCGAGAACCAGCAAGGCTTCATTATTACCGGTAATGGAGCGGTTACCGCGCAATACGATACGTGTGCTGGGTGCCACGCTATTGCTTGTCAGGTTAATTTGAAGTCCGGAAACTTTCCCCTGTAAGCCGGTGGACACATCAATGACCGCTGCCTGGTTAAGATCCCGGTTGGAAACTTTTGCAGTAGCGTATCCCAATTCCTTACTTTGTCTTTGAATACCAAGGGAAGTAACAACTACCTCGGATAAATTTGTACTCTGGTGCTGAACCTGTATGTTCAACCCGGTTCCGTCACCCACCGGAACTTCTTTTGAAGTGATGCCTGTTCCTGTAACAACAAGCGTCTGAGAAGGATCTGCTTTAATCGAAAAATTGCCCTCCGCATCAGCACTCGTTCCAATCTTTGTTCCTTTTACCCTGATCGTCGCAAAAGGAACCGGCTGTCCTGCCTGATCTGTTACCCTTCCGATAACTACTTTAGACTGCGAAAATGCTAATGAGCCCAACAGCACTAGCACCGCTAACAGTGATAGAAATTTTCTCATGTGACTGTGAATTTTGAATTTAGATCGTGCAAAATAGGGAAGTTTTATATCCAA
>Ga0209863_10000284_pt1 | contig 29183 bp, 25 predicted proteins | sample OrgsoiDNA2013046_FD_185796 | JGI IMG/M metagenome (GOLD analysis project Ga0209863, IMG submission 185796) | Permafrost soil microbial communities from the Arctic, to analyse light accelerated degradation of dissolved organic matter (DOM) -... | ecosystem: Environmental > Terrestrial > Soil >...
TCGCCAGCTTCACCCACGTCGACGGCTTTCTGTTTGTGGCGCGCGCCCGCGCCACCGGTCCATGGAGTGCCGTCGACGCGCTCTGGGCGGATCCGCCCGCCTCGACGGAGCAGGTGCTGCACCCGGAAAAATACGAGGCCTGCGAGCTGCCGATCGCGGTCGACGAGACGACGCTCCCCAGCCTGCCCGGATTCGGGCGGCCCGCCGGCAGCGACGTCCTCGGTGAGCTGGCGGTGCGGACCTGGCTGGCGTCCGTGCTGCCGTTCGACATCGCCGCCCGCGCCGCGGCCGGCTGGGGCGGCGACCGCGCCGGGATCTATACGCCCAAACCCGGTGCCTCGCCCGACGCGGGCGCCGCCAGCGCCACCTTGCGCCCGCTCGCCTGGCTGACGGTCTGGGACGACGCGGGCGAAGCGGAGGACTTCGCGCGCGCCGCCGCGCAGGTGATCGCCGCGCAGGTGATCGCCCCGCAGGCGGGCGTCACCGCGCTCGACCGCAGGGCCGAGGCGGTCGCGCTGCTCTTCGGCGCACCCGCACCCGTGGCGCCGGCGCTGAACGAAATGCTCGACGGTTGGCGCCGCCGTCAGACCGCTAGCCGGCGATCAGCGACTCGCCCACGACACGGAGCTCCACCAGGTTGTCGACGTCGTGATCGAGCAGCGGGACGCGGGTGACGGTCGTCCCCGGCGCGCGTGCCCCGAGGCGCGCCAGCTCGGCGAGCTCCGACGCGCGGCGCACCCCGAACGCCCGCGCGAGAGGCTCCAGGTGGACGGCCGCATCGGTGATCGCGGCGTCGGGGAGATCCGCAAACGTCGGCTCGGCACGCAGCGCCGCGGCGAGCGCGCCCGCCTCGGTGAGCCCGGGCGCGGGGGCAACCCGGTTCGCGATGAAGGCGCCGAGAGGCACGCCCGCCTCGCGCAGCCGCCCGTGAAAGTAGAGCGCCTCGTCGACCGCGGCCGCGGCCGGCACCAGCACCAGTAGAAAGGCGACCTCCGAACCGCGAAGCAGCCGGTCGATGGCGTTCGCGCGGGTCAGGAATCCGCCCAGCACCCCCTGGAAATCGACCAGGAACGCCGCCAGGTCGTCGAGAAACGTGCTGCCCACCAGCTTCGCCAGCCGGCGCAGCACCAGCGCCCCGCCCGCCCACAGCCGCTGGAACGACAGCCGGCCAGACCCCGCGACCGGGCGCGCGAACCACTTGAGCGCCGGGCTCGACACCGCCGCCGCGATCCGCTTGGGCGCGTCCAGAAAATCGAGCGCGTTGGCGGTGGGCGGCGTGTCGAGCACGATGAGATCGAATCCGCCGCTCTGCGCCAGCTCATAGAGGGCCAGGGTCGCCGCGTACTCCTGCGACCCGGTGAGCGCGGTGGTGATCTGTCGGTAGATCGTGTTGCCGAAGATTCGCCGTCGCATCTCCGGATCCGCGACCTGCCCCTCCACGAATCGCGCGAAGGTCCGCTCGGTATCGAGCCGCACCGCAAAAAGGCGCTCCGTGCCGTCGTCGGGGATCCCGAGCGCGCGGCAGGCGGCCGCCGGCACCGGGCGCGGATCGGGACCTAGGCCCCCCACCCCGAGCGCGTCGGCCAGACGCGGCGCCGGATCGATGGTGCAGATCAGCGTCCGCCGCCCACGCCGAGCGGCCAGCGCGCCAATGGCGGCGGCCGTGGTGGTCTTGCCGACCCCGCCGGGTCCGACGCACACCAGGATGCGCTTTTCATCTACCAGCGCGCGCATCATCGCTGGACGCGCCGTTCCGCTGGTCAGCCGACGCGCACGAGCAGCGCCGTGATGTTGTCGGGTCCACCCGCTTCGTTGGCCGCGTCGATCAGCTGATGACACGCGGCCTCCAGGTCCGAGACCCCCCGGACGATGGTGGCGATCTTGCCGTCGGGGACCACGCCCCACAGACCGTCGCTGCAGAGCAGAAATACGTCGCCGAGCTGAAACCGGTTCACGTAGATCGCGGGGTCGATCTCGTCCTTGCTCCCCAGGCTGCGGGTGACCACGTTCCGATGCGCAAAGGTCGCCATCTCCTCGTCGGTCATCTCGGGCCGCGCGGCGCGCATCTCCTCGGCGACCGAGTGGTCGCGCGTGAGGCGCTTGATCCCCCCGGCGCGGAATCGGTAGGCGCGGCTGTCCCCGGCGTGCGCGATCGCCAGCTGCTCCTCGCCGATCGCCATGGCGATCGCGGTGGTCCCCATGCGCGCCTGGGCGCGGTCCTTCGCGGCCGCGGCGCGGATGTTGTCGTTGGCCACCTTGATGCCGACGCGCAGCAGGTTCGCCGCCAGCGACAAGGATCGGTCGATCGGGTGCGGCCAGGCCTGCTGCGGCTGGGCGTGGTACGAGCGAAAGAACGTCTCGATCGCGTCGACCGCCAGCGCGCTCGCGACCGCGCCCGCGTTGTGCCCGCCCATCCCGTCGGCCACCACGAACAGCCGCCCGTCGATGAAGTTGCCGAACGCGTCCTCGTTCTCTTTGCGCTGGCGCCCCGGGTGCGAGACGGCACAGGAGACGAGCGGGAGAGCCGTGGGGTCTCCGTTTAGGGGCGGCGCCGTCATAGAAACCTGCACGTTCGCAAATAGCGCGCCCCCCGATCAAGCTCTTTTCCGCGGGGAGGGCCGGGTGGGTCCGAAGTACCCGCTCAGCGGCCTACGCCCGACCGACGGCATCGGCCCAGCGGGCGAGCAGGTCGGCGCGGGTTTCGGCGGGCATGGTCGGGTTGAAGATTCGCATGCGGGCGGTCTCGCCCCCCTTGTCGACCGGGGGCAAGCCGACGCCGAGGGCGGCCAGCTTGGCGGCGCCCAGCGCGGTCGACTCGACCATCTCGGGGCGGAAGATCTGCGCGTCCAGGAGATCGGCCTGCGTCTGCATCAACAGATCGTTGGCGGCGGCGCCCCCGTCGACGCGGAAACTATTGAGGGGGCGCCCGGCGTCGGCCTGCATGGCGGTGACCAGGTCGACGTTCTGCAGCGCGATCGCTTCCAGCGCGGCGCGCGCGATGTGGGCGCGGGTCGTCCCGCGCGTGATTCCGCTGATGAGCCCCCGCGCCTCCGGGCGCCAGTGCGGCGCGCCCAGACCGGTCAGCGCCGGGACGATCGTGACGCCGCCCGAATCGGGGACCGACCGCGCGAGCGCCTCGATCTCGGAGGCGCTCGCGATGATGCCGAGGCCGTCGCGCAGCCACTGCACCAGCGCGCCGGCGACGAAGGCGCTCCCTTCCAGCGCGTAGGCCGTCCCCCGCCCCTCGGTCAGCGGAGCACCTTTCTTGGCAGAGCCGACCTCCACCGGCGCTGGGTCGAGCGTCCAGGCGATCGTCGACAGCAGACCGCGCGACGACGGCTTCGGCTCGGCGCCGACGTTCATCAGCAGAAAGGCCCCCGTCCCGAAGGTGCACTTGGCGTCGCCCGGCTCGGTACAATCCTGGCCGTAGAGGGCGGCCTGCTGATCGCCCGCCACCCCGGTGATCGGAATGCCGTCGGGGAGCCCCGGCACGCCGCGCGTCTGTCCGATCCGCCCCGACGACGGGCGGACCTCCGGCAGCAGAGCCGGCGGCACGCCAAAGAGCGCGCAGAGCTCGTCGGAAAACCGGCGCGTCCGCAGATCGAGCAACAACGTCCGCGACGCATTGGTCACGTCGGTCGCGTGCACCCGACCGCCGGTCAGTCGCCAGATCAGAAAGCTGTCGACGGTGCCGAAAGCGATCGCCCCCGCCTCGGCCCGCGCGCGCAGGCCCGCGACGCCGTCGAGCAGCCAGCGGATCTTGGTCGCCGAAAAATAAGGATCCAGAACCAGCCCCGTCCGCTCGCGCACCGCCGGCTCGTGCCCGGCCGCCTTGAGCGTCGCGCAGAACGGCGCCGTTCGCCGGTCCTGCCAGACGATCGCGTTCGCCACCGGCCGCCCGCCCTCCCGTTCCCAGAGCAGCGTCGTCTCACGCTGGTTGGTGATCCCAAGCGCCGCGATCCGCCGCACGTCGGCGCCGCCCAGCGCATCGGCCAGCGCGCCGATCACCGAGCCCCAGATCGCCTCCGGATCGTGCTCGACCTCGCCCGGACGCGGGTAGATCTGCGGAAGCTCCCGGTAGCCGCGCCCGCGCACGGTCCGCGCGGCATCGACCAGCAGCACCGTCGTGCCCGTCGTCCCCTGATCGATCGCGACCACCAGGTTCTGCACGGCGGAACTACGCTATCACCGATCGCGCACCGGAGTTGTGCGGTAATCTTGTCGGGTGGCCGTCGCGGTTCGCTTGTTCACGGATATGCTCGCACAGCAGATGAGCGTGCTCGGCCGCCTGCTGCAAGCGATCGAGGAGACCGGCGCACGATACGCGCTGGTCGGCGGTCATGCCGTCTCCGCGCACACGCGGCCCCGCCTGACAGTAGATGTGGACATCGTCATCGAGACCCGGAAGCAAGCTGCGGTGGAGCGGGCGCTGGCGGTGCAAGGCTTCCGGACGCTACGAGAGAGAGACGTCCTACGGGTGTTCGAGGCCGGTGAGCTCGAATCTCCCGCGGTCGCCGATCTGCTGCTCGCCGATTCTCACCCGGTCTGGGCGGAAGCCCTGCGTACGGCGACACCGGGCGTCTACCAAGGTCAGAGTCTCCCGCTTGCGACCGTCGCGGCGCTGGTGGCGATGAAGTTCGTGGCCGCAGCCAGCCTCGACCGCCCGCAGGAGGATCGCCTTCAGGACGTCAGCGACATCAGTCGACTCGTGAAAACCCGCTGGACCGACGCGGACGCCGCGGAGACCCGGCGGATCGCCGAGCTGGCTCACCCGGGCGCCGCCGCGGATCTCGATCGGTTGATCTCGGACCTTCTCGCGGGCCGGCCGGTCACGATCTGAATCGGCGATTCGGCCTGCATCGACTATTCTGTGAGGGCCGTCGACCAACCTGCGTACCGGGCGAAAAATCGCGCCGCGGCGTCGGCGACGAGCGCGCGCTCGACGTCGAGGGTCACGATGTGGAACGACTTGTCGAGCCAGAGGCGCTCGATGACGTCGCTGCCGAGGCTGCCGGTCAGCTCGAGGGAATCTTCCATCGGCACGGTGTGGTCCTGGCGGCCGTGGACGACCAGCGTGGGTGTCCGGATCGCCGGCAGATCCGCGCGCGTGATGTCCATCAGGTCGACCAGCGCCCGCAGCGCGGCCACCGGAAAGGCGCGCAGACCCGGATTCAGGTAGCGCATCTCCGGATCTGAGATATCGGAGCCGTTCAGCTTGGGGACGCAGACCATCGGCCGCGTGCAAAAATCGATCGGCAGCCAGGTCACCGCCCGGATCCCCATGACCTGAAGGCGGCGCAGCCGCAGCGGCGCCGACATCACGACCAGCGCGGAGACGCGCTCCGGGAAGAGTCGCGCCAGCCGCAAGGCCAAGAGGCCGCCCATCGAGAAGCCGCAGATCGCGATCTGGGCCCCGCCCACGCGCGCCTGCAAGCGGTCCAGCGCCTCCTCGGCCGAGCGAAGCCAGTCGGGCCACCCCATGCGCGCCAGGTCCGCCAGCGTTCCGCCGTGGCCCGCCAGCATCGGTGCCTCCACCGAGCAGCCGAGCCGCCCGAAGGCCTCCGCGAGCGGGCGGACCTCGAACGGCGTCCCGGTGATGCCGTGCAGGCAGAGGACGCCGCGCCCGTCGCCCGCCAGGGAGAGCGGTGACTTGTCGCCCGTCCCCGGACGGAAGCGTTCCAGCACGCCGTCAGTCTACGCGACGGCTGCGATTCGAGGAGAAAGCGTAGTTCGGGAACCGCTCATGATGCGGCGCCAAGCTGGACTTGCCCCGCCGATCCATTGCAGAGGCAGCCGTTTTCTTGCGGAGGGCAGCTGCTAGAGACAGCCGGCGACGTCGTTCATCCCGATGCAGGGGCACCCGGCAGTACTGACACCGGCGATGCAGGTCGAGCACTAGATGACGCTGTCTAGGCTGTCCGGGGTCGGATTGGCCGGGTCGGTGGAGACCGACAGCGCCTGGGTGCCGGCCGCGCAGTTGTTCGTCATGTTGGGCGGGTTCAGCGTCCAGCAGGGAGCGGTGCCGCCATTGCTCGCACAGGAGGCGATATTGAAATCCTGCTCCTTCGTCCCCACCGTCACCTCGTTCGTGACGGTGCAGTTGGGCTGGCCGTTCACTTGCTGGATCGTGCCGGCGACGCACTTCGGCTTGATGAGCGCGCCGATCTTATTCGCGATGGCCGTCATGGAGCTCTGGTAGCTGGAGTCGCAAATGGAGGCCAGCTTGCTGTTGGCGCCGAACGCATTTACGAACTGCGCGATCCGGACCGCCGGATCGGCGAAGCTCATGTCGCCGGTCGGACCGCAAATGTGGGCGATCGCCGGCCAATTCTCCGGAGGCGTGATCGTCGTGTTGGGAATCCAATTGACCGTATAGGGCGTAACCGCGAGGGTGTTGGGCTGCACGCCAGTGACGGCCGCCACCAGGATCTGGTTGGCCGGATCGGTTTTCAGCGCCTTGATGTGCTGAACGAATGTGCTGACCGGCGTCAGTAGGCCGGTATCGTCGTTCGATATACACCCGTCCAAAGTCAGCGTCGTGGCGCCCGCCGGCGGATTGAGGGGCGGGGGTGCGCCCGGGTTGCCGCAGAGGTGCCCGAACTGGTTGCACCGGTAGTTGGCGATCGGCCCCATCGGGTTGGTTATGCTTTGTGGCCCCTGATTCAAAGAGTAAAGCGTCGTGGCCCCCGCCGCGGAGGCGGAGCAGTCGTCCTCGTTGGTCAGCATGATGATGCCGAGATAGGCGCCGGGGCGCAAGAAGCCGGCGTTGCTCGCCGGTGGTTGCGGGTTTCCCATCGAGTCAAAGTTGTCGGAGCCGAGCGCGTGATCGATCGAGGCGAGCTGATGCTCGAAGCCACAGCCCGCGGAGCCGAGCAAGGCGATACACTGAAACACCGTCGAGAGGCCCGCCGGGTCTGCGAGCGTGAAGTTGCTCTCCGTCCCCGAGGCATTGTCGGTGATGAACATATCGGTGGCCACTCTGAAGCTGTTGGTCCCGCACATACCTCTGGGCAAGACCTGAAAGAGGCCGTTGTCACCACCCGTCTGGCTGCACCCAATGGCGTTCCCCTGATCGCTATAGGCCCCCATGTCGGACGAGACCACCGCGATGTGAACGCTGGGGAGCCCCATCGGCAGCCCCTGAAGGATCTGAATGAAGGTCGGAAGCTGCGCGTTCAGCTTCGTTTGCATCGAGTCCATCGATGACGAGTTGTCGATCATGAACAGGATGTCGAGGTTGTTGTTGATCTTCTGAACCACCGTGTTCGTGAAGGTCTGCGTCGGGGTCACCACGGGTGCTTCGAGCGTTCGGGAGGTGCAGGCCCACAGGGCGGGCACCGCGGCGGCCAGACCGACCCAGCGAAGCACGCGCCATGGTTGCGAGAGAAACGAAGAACGACGCGACATGGAAATCCTCCTCGAAGCGGTGGGCTCTAGCGGTTGGGCTCTAGGGCCCGGGGGGCAAAACTGCGCGATTATAGGGAGGGGCGACTTGGACTGCAATGCTGAGTATGACCTGAAAGTTAGTGGGAAAGTCGACCCGTCGTCATCAAGGAACAGCAATAAGGAACAGCAACCTCCGGGCCAACTCCGGGCCCGGAAACCCGGGGCTCTCCGCGGTCTGAACGCCAACGTAGTTGGCGTCGATGCCAACCGAAGGTCATCAGCCGCCCTCTGAGCGTCGATGCCAACTAGTGGTCATCCCCTTCTCGCGGGTTGGGCGGCCCGCGCGATCCCGCAGAGCATCTCGCCCGCGAAGTAGCGCGCCCCGGGCGGATCGTCGAGGGCCTTGACGCGCAGGAAGCTGTTCACGATCTCGCCGCGATCGTCCCGGCGGATCGTGGGGCGCGCCGGATCGACGAAGCTCCGGCGGGTGCGACCGCCGCGCGCCTCGACGAAGGTGATGCGACCGTCGGTGGTGACGCTCTCGACGATGCCGGCGTGGTCGGCGCACTCGGGCGTGGGCGCCGCGCCGCGCGTGTCGAAGAAGAGGATGTCGCCCGGGCGGGCGCTGGCCGCCGAAACCAGCCGCTGCGACCAGCGCAGGTAGCCCCAGAGTGCGCGCGCGCTGCCGTCGGTACCGAAGCGAAAGCCGGCATCGTGCAGCGCCTTTTCGACGAAGGCCGCCCCTTCGTCGCCGCTGGCCCTTTCACCCGACACCGCCGGTTGCGGGTGACGGGCCTCGAACCGTGCCGCTTGAAAGATCGACGGGGGGTAGCGCCGCGTCTGTCGTGCGGGCGTGGCGCAGCCGAGCGCGCAAAGGCCGAGCACGGCGGCCGCGGCCAGGAGGGCGCCGAGGAGGCGGGAAGGACGTTCGCCAGGTAAAGGCAGAGCCATGCGCCGATCGTATGACATGTAGGATATCTGTCCACATTTTTGCCATTCCCCGAACCGACTAACTTCCGTCCTCGATGTCCCAGCCTCCGTCGCCGTCCAGGTCTCCGTCGATGCCTGGGCGCTTTCCGGTCGCGATCTTCCTGTTCGCGTTTGTCGGGTGGACGTTCGACTTCTACGATCTGGTCCTGCTCGGCTTCCTCAAGGACAGCGTCGCGCGCGATCTGCATCTGTCGCACGCCGCCCAGGCCTGGCTGCTGGGTGCGGGGCTCGGCGCTTCCGGGATCGGGGGCCTGTGGGCCGGGGCGCTGGCCGATCGGTTCGGCAGGCGAAAGCTGCTATCGGTCACGGTGCTGGTCTATTCGGTGGGCTCTCTGATCTGCGGGCTGGCGCCGAACGCGACGGTGTTCTTCGCGGGGCGGTTGGTGCAAGGGCTGGGCATTGGCGGCGAGTGGGCGATCGGCCATGGCATGCTGGCCGAGGCGGTGGCGCCGGCGGTGCGGGGACGGGCCGCGGCGGCTCTGCAGATCGGCGAGCCGGTCGGCGTCGCGATCGCCGCCATCGTCGGCTATCTGGTGCTGCCGCGGGTGGGCTGGCGCGCGGTGCTGGTCGGTTCCAGCGCGACCGCGGTGCTGGCGGTGGCGATTCGGGCGTCGTCCCGGTTACCAGACCTGCCCAATCGGGCGAAGCGACCGTCGGCGTCGCGATCCTTTTCCGCCGACCTGCGCGCCGCCGCCCACGTGCCGGGATTGGTCCGGCGATTCGTCGCCGCCTGGCTCCTCGGCGTGTTCAAGCTGGGCACGTACTGGAGCTGTTACACCTGGCTGCCGACCTTCCTCGGCAAAGGCATGCATCAATCCATTGCGCGGTCGCTGACCTGGATGGTGTCCGCGCAGGTGGGGCAGCTCTGCGGTATGGCCAGCTTCGGCGTCATCTCCGATCGACTGGGACGCCGGCCGGCCTTCGCGCTCTATTCGCTGCTCACCGCGGCCGCGGTCGGCACGCTGGCCGTGCGGTGGTCGGCGTTGCTCCCGCACCCGGCGCTGTTCTGGACCGTCATGTTCGCGCTCGGCGTCGGATCGGGTTGCACGGCCGGGTTCGGCGCCCTGCTGGCCGAGCTGTTCCCGGCCGAGATCCGAGGCACCGCGATGGGCGCGACGTACAACCTCGCGCGCGCGGCGCAGCTCGCCACGCCGGTGGTGGTCGGCCTGGCCGTCGCGCGCCACGGCCTGGCGGGCGGCCTCGGCGTGCCCTGTCTGCTGGCGCTGGCGACCGCGTCCTGGGTCTGGACGCTCCCCGAGACGCGCGGGATCCCCCTCCAATCCTTGAGAGACCGACCGGGTGCGGTGATAACTGAAAGCTATCCACTTCCCCGAACTACAAGACATTAGGATTTGTTCCTTAAGATCTTCTGTTTCAAAGGCTCGACTGTAATGACAGCTCTCCCGGGCACCTTGCGAGGCTGAGCCCGGCGGCCCCGCGCGGGGTATCATTGCGCCCATGAGGCAGGTCGTGATCCTCGCGGGTGCCCGTACGCCGATCGGGTCGTTTCAGGGCGCGCTGGCGTCGCTGTCGGCGCCGCAGCTCGGATCGATCGCGGTGAAAGCCGCCCTCGAGCGCTCGGGCGTACCGGGCGACGCCGTCGGCGAGGTCTATCTCGGCTGCGTGTTGCCGGCGGGAATCGGGCAGGCGCCGGCGCGGCAGGCGGCGATCGGCGCGGGGATTCCGGCCGCGGTCGGCGCGGTCACGGTCAACAAGGTTTGTGGCTCTGGGCTCAAGGCGGTGGTCTTCGCGCGCAATGCGATCGCCGCCGGCGAGCACGACGTGGTCGTCGCGGGCGGCATGGAATCGATGACGCGCGCGCCGTACCTGCTGCCCAAGGCGCGCGAGGGATATCGCCTGGGACACGCGCAGGTGATCGATTCGCTGGTGCTCGACGGCCTGTGGGATGCCTACGGAAACGTCCACATGGGGGAGTGCGGGGAGCTGTGCGCCAAGGAAAAGGGGATCACGCGCGCCGACCAGGATGCTTTCGCGGCCGAGTCGTACGGCCGGGCGCTGCGGGCGCAGGCCCAGGGAAAATTTCGCGCCGAGATCGTGCCGGTGGAGATTCCACAGAAGAAAGGCGCGGCACTGGTGGTCGCCGACGACGAGGAGCCGGGGCGCGGCGACGTCGCCAAGCTGCCGGCGTTGCGCCCGGCGTTTCAGAAGGACGGGACCATCACGGCGGGGAACGCGTCGTCGATCAATGATGGGGCCGCGGCGCTGGTCCTGGCGGCGGCGGACGTCGCCGCGGCTCGGGGGTGGGAGCCGGTCGCGCGCATCGTGGGCGCCGCCGGGTTCGCGCAGGCGCCCGAGTGGTTCACCACCGCGCCAGCGGGCGCGATCGAGCGGCTGCTGGCGCGCAACGGCTGGAAGAAGGAGGACGTCGATCTCTGGGAGATCAACGAGGCGTTCGCGGTCGTCTCCATCGCCAACAACCGGATGCTGGGGCTCGACCCGGGGCGGGTGAACGTCTGGGGCGGGGCGGTCGCGCTCGGCCACCCGATCGGCGCTTCGGGCGCGCGGGTGCTGGTCACTTTGCTCTCGGCGCTGCGCGACGCCGGCAAACGGCGTGGCGTCGCGGCGCTCTGCATCGGCGGCGGCGAGGGGATCGCTCTGGCGGTCGAGCGTATCTGACGTTACCTTGAACGCGAACATGGCTATTCTCGACGGCATCCGGCGCGTCGGCGTGATCGGCGCCGGGCAGATGGGACGGGGAATCGCCCAGCTCGCGGCGGCGCACGGCTTCTCGGTCACACTCGCCGACGTGGGGCGCGACATCGCCGAGCGGGGGCGCGCGGCCGTGGGCCAGCAGCTCGCCAAGCTGGTCGAGAAGAACAAGCTCGGCGCCGACGTCGCGGCGCAGATGCTGGCCCGCATCGAGCCCTGCGACCTGTACGGCGGCGAGCTGGAGGCGGTGGACTTCGTCGTCGAGGCCGCGACCGAGGACGTCGCGACCAAGCGCGAGATCTTCGCCACCCTCGATCGCGCCTGTCGCGGCGGCGTCGTGCTGGCGACCAACACCTCGTCGATCAGCATCACCGCGATCGGCGCCGCGGTGAAGCGCCCCGATCGGGTGATCGGCATGCACTTCATGAACCCGCCGCCGATCATGAAGTTGGTCGAGATCATCCGGGGTCTGGCCACCGCGGACGGCACCTACGAGACGACGCGCGCGCTGGCCGAGCGCCTCGGAAAGCAGACCGTCCTGTCGCGGGACATCTCCGGCTTCATCGTCAACCGCGTCTTGATGCCGATGCTGAACGAGGCCTGCTTCGCGCTCTACGAAGGAATCGGGTCGGTCGAGGACATGGACGTCGCGATCCAGCTCGGCCTCAACCACCCGATGGGCCCATTTTCGCTGATGGACCTGATCGGCCTCGACACCGCGCTGGCGATCTTGGAGGTGCTCCACCGCGATCTCGGCGATCCCAAGTACCGCCCTTGTCCGCTGCTGCGGCAATACGTCGCCGCGGGGTGGCTGGGGCGCAAGAGCGGGCGGGGCTTCTATCACTACCCGGCGCCCGGCCAGATTTCCGGCCAGATTTCCGGCCAGATTTCCGGCCCCATCCGGACCGAGGAGACCCGTTGAGCGAACGCGCCCCCGTGGCCCGCGATGGCGCCGTTGCGACCGTGACCGTGAACCGGCCCGAGGCCCGCAACGCGCTCGACGGCGCAACCCTGGACGCGCTCATGCACGCGTTCACCGGCGTCGACCGCGACGGCGCGATCCGCTGCGCGATCCTGACCGGCGCGGGCGATCGGGCGTTCGTCGCGGGCGCGGACATCAAGACCATGTCGGGCCTGGAGCCGGTCGGCGCTCGTTCGTTTTCCGAGCACGGGCGGCGGGTGTGCGATCTCATCGAGGGGCTGAGCGTCCCGGTGATCGCGGCGGTGAACGGGTGGGCGCTGGGGGCCGGTCTCGAGCTGGCCCTGGCCTGCGATTTCATCTACGCCGCGCGCGGCGCCAAGCTCGGGTTGCCCGAAGTTGGGCTGGGGGTCATCCCCGGCATGGGCGGCACGCAGCGACTGGCCCGGCGCATCGGGCCGGCGCGCGCGCGCGAGCTCATCTACAGCGCGGCGGTCATCGACGCCGACGAAGCGCTGCGATTGGGACTGGTGAACGCCGTCGTGGAGCCGGGCGAGCTGCTGGGCCGCGCGCGGGCCGCGGCCGACGCGATCGCGTTGCAAGCCCCGCTGGCTGTCGCCGCCGCCAAGCGGGCCATCCGCGAAGGCGGTAGCTTGCCGCTCGAGTCGGGGATCGATCGCGAGCAGCAACTGTTCGCCAGCCTCTTCGCCACCGCCGACCAAGAAGAAGGGATGCGCGCCTTCATCGAAAAGCGCACGCCCGTCTGGACCGACAAATAGGCAACGCGAAATGGACTTCGAGCTCACCTCCGAACAGAAGCTGATCCGCGACACCGCGCGCGATCTGGCCAAGCGGGAGATCGCGCCGCGCGCCGCCCAGATCGACAAGACGCACGAATTCCCTCGGAAGATCTTCGCGCGCCTCGGCGAGATGGGTCTGCTCGGAATTCTGGTGCCGGAGGCCTGGGGCGGCGCCGGAATGGACGCCCTGTCCTACGTGCTGGCGCTGGAGGAGATCGCACGCGCCTGCGCCTCGACAGCGGTCATCATGTCGGTTCAAAGCTCGCTGGTCGAGGCCCCGATCCTGGCCGCCGGGAGCGACGCGCAGCGGGCGCGCTATCTGCCCGACCTGGCCGCGGGCCGCAAGATCGGCTGCTTCGCGCTCTCCGAGCCGGAAGCCGGCTCGGACGCCAAGGCGCTGCGCACGCGCGCCACGCGGGCCGGCGTGGGCGACGGCTGGATCCTCAACGGCACCAAGAATTTCATCACCAACGCGCCGGTCGCCGATCTGGCGATCGTGTTCGCGTCGACCGATCCCACCCAGCGGAGCCGCGGGATCAGCGCCTTCCTGGTACCGACCGACGCCCCAGGCCTCAAGGTCGGTCCGCCCGACGACAAGCTCGGCATCCGCGGGGCACCGTCCGCGCAGATCTTCCTCACCGATTGCGCCGTCGACGCCGACGCCAGGCTCGGCCCGGAAGGCGACGGTTTCAAGATCGCATTGCGCGCGCTCGACGGCGGGCGGATCGGGATCGCGGGGCAGGCCCTGGGGATCGCCCGCGCGGCCTTCGAGGACGCGACCAACTACGCGCGCGAACGAAAGACCTTCGGGCAGGCGATCTCCGAGCACCAGGCGATCCAGTTCAAGCTCGCCGACATGCGAACGGAGATCGACGCCGCGCGCATGTTGCTCTGGCGCGCGGCGGTCAAGAAAGACAGCGGCCAGGCCTATGCAACCGAGGCCTCGATGGCCAAGCTGTTCGCCTCCGAGGTCGCCAACCGCGCGGCCAAAGAGGCAGTCCAGATCTTCGGCGGGTACGGCTACCTGGCGGATTTTCCGGCCGAGCGGCACTTTCGCGACGCGAAAATCACCGAGATTTACGAGGGGACCAGCGAGATCCAGCGGTTGGTGATCGCTTCGGCCTTGCTCAAGGACTGACCGAGGGGCTAAGGTCCGACCGTCGTTCGTCTGTCTATTCCAGGAGGCGCTGCCATGGGCATGGGCATCGGGACCAAGAGTGCAATGACACGCATGACACTCGGCACTCAGCTCGCCGCTTTGGCGCTGCTCTCTACGTTGGCGCTCGGCTGCGCCGAGACCACGGAGAGTGGCGAGCCGCGCGTCCGTGTGGTCAAGAACGCCGACACCACCGCCGAGGTCGGCGGCATCTCGCCCGACAAGGAGGCCGAGGTCCAGCTGCTCTTGCAGCAGCGCGATCCGTCGACGCTCCGGTGCTACCAGGACGTGCTCGACGAAAAGCACGATCGCGCGTTCAAGGGGACCGTCATGGTGCTCATCACGATCGCGCCGGGCGGAAAAGCGACGGTCGTCAAGGTCATCGGCGGCACGCTGAACAACAAAGAGGTCAGCGACTGCCTGGTCGAGAAGATCAAAGACTTCGAGTTCCCGCAGGTGACGCAGCAGGGAACCATGCAGTACGTCTATCGCTTCGAACCGGCGTATTAGGGCGCGCCATCGGCTTCGTGTGAGCGCCACACCCCCGGCTCTTCGGGTGATCGGTGTTGCGCAACGTCGGTAGCGCAACTATCTCGGATATTGGCGGGGTTTTCTGGGTGGATCTGGGTGGAATTGTGGGAACCTTTGTCGCTCACGACTGTCTGAAGGTCGGGTCGGGCGGCGACGGGTTACCGGCATCCCCAAAGGTGTTCATGAAGTCAGCAGCACTGCTTTTCTCGATGCTCGCACTCGAGCTCGGCTGTGGAAGCAACCAGGGGGCGCGGGGCGGTGGTGCCGAGGGTGGCCCCGAGTACGGGCTGGCGCACCGTCAGGCGCGGAGAGCCAAGGCGGTCGATCCCGGCGCGTCGATGAACCTCGACAACGAGATCGGCGTGCTCGACACCGACGACGTCGAGGCGACGTTGCAGGAGCACTTCGGCGACGTACGCGGCTGCTACGGGCGCGCCGGCAAGGCGCAGCGTTATGCGAGCGGCCGGGTGTTGCTGCGCTTCCTGGTGAGCGGCAACGGCACCGCCCAGGACGTCTGGGTGCTGGAATCGACGCTGGGCAATTACGACGTCGAGCGCTGTCTGGTCGAAGTCGGGCGAAAGATTCGATTCCACGCGCCCAGCGGAAACAAGGCGACGACCTTCGAGTATCCGGTCGAGTTTCGATCGACCAAGCAGGTCGAAGTCCTGGATGTCGACAACCCCAAGCTGGAGCACGACATCGCCACGCTGCTGCCCCAGCTCTCTGGTTGCGGACAGCTCGCCCCCGAAGGGGTGAGCGCAATGATCTACATCGAGCCGAACGGTTCGCCGGGCTCGGTGGGGCTCGCGACGGCGGCCGCGCTCGACGAGGACGTCGGCGACTGCATGGTGCAGACGATCCGCGGCTGGAAGATCTCGGTCGGCGTCCCCGGTCTGGTCGTGCGCGCCAACTTCAGCATTCCCAGCACGATCGCCACGGCCGAGGCGTCGCACCGCACGCTGGCGCACCACCGCCGACGATAGGACGATAGGCCGCGCGGGGCTGCGATTGCGCCGCGCGCCGGAGTCTCAGCGCGCCTTGGCGCGCAGGGTGGAGTGCTTCCGGCCGTACAGGACGTAAACGCAGAGGCCGACCGCCATCCAGCCGAAGAGACGCACCAACGTCCCGGTGGTCTCTTGCAGCATGAGATAGAGCGATGTCCCGACGCCGCAGATCGGAACCAGGTAGTCCCCGCCGGGCACACGAAAGCCGCGCGGCAGGTCGGGTCGCTTGCGGCGCAAAATAAGGACGCCGAAGCTCACCAGCACGAACGCGAACAGCGTCCCCACCGAAGTGAGCTGGCTCAGGACACCCACCGGCAAGAGACCGCCGGCCATCATCACCGCCACGCCCGTGATGATGGTCGTGATCCAGGGCGTTCCGAAGCGCGGGTGTACCCGGCTGGCGATGGGCGGGAAGAGCCCGTCGACCGCCATCGAGAAGAAGATGCGTGGCTGGCCCATCATCATCACCAGCATCACCGACGACAGACCGGCGATGGCGCCAATCTCGACCAGCGTCGCCAGCCAGCGCTGCCCGGTCGCTTCGACGCCGACCGCGATCGGGTGCGGCACGCCGAGCTGCGTATACGAGACCACGCCGGTGAGCACCAGCGAGACCGCCACGTAGAGCACTGTGCAGACCGCCAGCGAGCCCAGGATGCCGAAGGGGAGATCGCGCTGGGGGTTCTTGGTCTCCTGGGCCGCGGTGGAGACCGCGTCGAACCCAATATATGCGAAGAATACCCGGGCGGCCCCGCGCATGATCCCCGAGAAGCCGAAGTGGCCATGGCTCCGCTCGGGCGGAATGAACGGATGCCAGTTGGCGGTGTGGATGTACGGCGCGCAAAAGACGATGAACATCAACACCACCGCCAGCTTGATCATGACGATGACGGCGTTGAAGCGGGCCGATTCTTTGATCCCGCGCACCAAGATCACCGTGATCACCAGCGTGATCAGCATGGCGGGAATGTTGAGCACCGCGCCGGTGGAATGGAATTGCCCGAGCACCTCGTCGTAAACGAACGGGGCGCTCGTCCAGGCGACCGGCAGGGTCACGCCAAAGACATCGTGGACGAACGCGACGGCGTAGCCCGACCAGCCGACGCTGACGGCCGCCGACGCCACCAGGTATTCGAGGATCAGATCCCAGCCGATGATCCAGGCGACCAGCTCGCCCATGGTGGCGTACGAATAGGTGTAGGCGCTGCCGGCGATCGGGATCATCGAGGCCATCTCGGCGTAGCAGAGGCCGGCGAAGCCCGACGCAATTCCGGCGGCCACGAACGACAGCACCACCGCCGGGCCGGCGTTGTCGGCGGCGGCCTGGCCGGTCAGCACGAAGATGCCGGTGCCGATGATCGCGCCGATGCCGAGCAGAACCAGATCCATCGAGCCGAGCGCCCGCTTGAGACCGTGCTGCCCCTCGGCGTCGGCGCGGAGATCGTCGACGGATTTGGTGGCGAACAGCGGGTTAGATCCGGCCGGCATTCCGCCCCCGCTTCGAAAGGTCTTGCCGACTCTCTTGCGCCGCCGATCGGAGCATCGCGACCGCAGTGTAGACCACGACCGCGACCACCAGCCATTTAACGGCGTCGAGCCGGAGCGATTTGACCAGGAGGCCGGCGATCAGCACGGCGGGCGTGCCCGCCAGCGTGAGCCCGAGCGACGCACCGAGATCGTATCGCCCGGAGCGCAGGAAGCGGATCCCCGCGCCCGGCATCAGGAACGCGCAAGAGCCCATCATGATCGGGAAGGCGGTCGCCTCGCTCATGCCGAGCAGCGCCACCAGGATCATGCAGGGCGCGAAGAGCCCGATGCCCAGGGTCATGAGCGCGCCGAGGACGAAGTTACCGGCGAGACCGAGCGCGAGCCGCGCGCCGGAGAGACCGAGCGCCTGGCCGCCGCCGGGAACGAGGTGGGTCGCGCGGGCCACCATGATCGCGGCCGCCCCCAGCAAGAGCGATCCCATCCCGAGCTGAATCCAGCGACGGGGCCAGCTCGACACCACGCCCGCGCCCAGCCAGGCGCCGGCGGTCGCCGCCGCGATCATGAGTACCAGCGTCCGCATGTCGACGGCCACCACCAGGATGAAGATGAACGCCTCGGCGAAGGTCGGAATCATGTGGCCGATGTTGAGCGTCCCCGGGATGTCTTCGTCGGCCACCACGCGGCCCAGCTTGTAGAGCGAGGTGGTGGTCGCGAAGGATCCGATTCCCAGCGTGTCGAAAAAATCGGTCACCGCGCCGATCGCGAGCTGCATGCGCGTCGGCCAGCGTCGACCGGCGGGCTCGTCGCGCACGCGGGCGATCCAGATCGCCAAGAACACGATCCCCGACAGGCCGAGCAGCGCGAACAGGATCGCCTTCGCGTGGGCCGCCACGGCGCCATCCTACGCCCATGTGTTGCGGCCCGTCGGATCTACTCGCTTGGTGCGATCACTCGGACTATTGAGGGCAAATGATGGCCTCCTGCAACCGGTCGAGACTCAAGATGGCGCCGCCGGCACCGGTCACGCAGTTGGTCGAGCACAGGCCGGTGTTCGGGTCGCAGGTTGAGTTCACCGGACACTTGCAGAGGACCTTTCGTTGACAGATGTTGGTCGTCGTCCCGCAGCCCATCTGCGCGGCGGCGCAGGCCTGCGCGTCCGTCTGATTGCAGACGCAAATGCCGGCCGCATTGCAGCTCTCGTTCACCGGGCAAAGGCAGCCGCCGCTACCGGCGAGGCCGAGCGAGCCGCCCCTCCCCATCGAGCCAGCCATGGCGGAGCCGCCGCTGCCGACCGGCGAAACCGAACCGCCGGTTCCCCCGCTGCCGTTCCCCATTCCGCCGCTCCCGTTCGCGCCTCCGCCAACGCCGCCACGACCGGCGCTGCCGGTGATCCCGCCCCGACCCGCGTTCCCCGAGCTTCCGCCGCTGCCCGCGCTTCCCGTCATCCCACCGCTGCCCGCGGTTCCGGTCATCCCACCGCCGCCGGCGCCCGCGCTTCCCGTCGTCCCGCCGCCGCCCGCGCCCGCGCTTCCCGTCATCCCACCGCCGCCCGCGCCCGCGCTTCCCGTCATCCCGCCGCCGCCGCCATGGCCCGCGGTGCCCGATGTTCCACCGGTGCCGCCGACGCCCGTCTGGCCACCGTCGGTGATCGGAACGCACGGCACCATCGGCGTGATGATCAGAGCAATCGGCCCCGTCGTCCCACCGCCGCTCACGTCGGCCACGGCGGTGCCGGTTCCGACGATGCAGTTGCCCTCGTCGACCTCGGCCTTGAACATGACCTGGCCGGTCATGTCGGAGGGTAGGTAGACGCCGGCGCGGTAGGCCGTCTGGTTGAGCGCCAAGCCTGCGAAGGTCGTCTTTTGCTCGTCGTTCGCGGTGATCACCAGCGTGGCGTCGGAAAACGACGCGGTCCCGCTGACCGTCACGTCCATCAGCACCAACGATCGCTGGCTGCACGAAACGATCGGAACCACCACGATCGCCGCCGCCAATAAGATCTTTTGCCAGCTCTTCAATTGCATGTGTAACCCCCGGGACAGGCCGGATCGTGCTTAGCGGCCACCACCGCGACGACGATGCCGCCGAGTACGACCACCCCGACCGCAGTCCAAAACCACCATCTATTATAAAACGGGCGCGCCTCCTTTTGGGAGGGGGCCGCACCGTTTTCACCGAGCGGCGCGATCTCCGCCGAGGGCGATGACGTAGGTGGAGGTGCGCTCAACGCCAGCGCGGCCGTGGCCGTCGGCTCCAGCGCGGAAGACGCCGGGGGCGGGGATGACGCGGGCGGGGATGACGCGGGCGGGGATGACGCGGGCGGGGATGACGCGGGCGGAGGCGTCGTGGGCGTCACCGCCGGCTCTGGCGCCGGTGGCATGGGAAACGTCTGCGGGCGTGACGAAGTCGGGGTCTCGGCCGGAGACTCTGGATGCGCAGGCGTCTCTTCGAGATCCTTGATGTGCTTCTCCGCGACGGCGCGGTTGGGTGCGTTCGGCGCGTCCTTCAGAAAGCGGCGATAGAATTTGATCGCCTCGGCGCTGTGACCCATCAGCCGATGGCACTGGGCGATGTTGTAGAGAAAGCTCGGGTCGGGTTTGGCCAGGTAGGCCTGCTCGTATTCGCCGATGGCGTTCCCGTACTTCTCGAGCTTGTAGTAGGCGTCGCCCTGCCCGGAGTGCTCGCGCGCCGTCTCCGTCCGCGCGTCGGCGGCCCGCGCCGCGTGGCCCGCCGACAGCAACGCCGCCAAGAGCACGACGCTCGCCCCGGTTAGCCTTCGCACCAGCGGAATCTAAAGACCGGGCGGCCCGGAAGTCAACGTGGGATAGTTCGCCGAGATGCCGTCCCTCGATCTCGATTCCTTCCCTTTGAGCCGTCTGGCCGACGAAGTCGGAACACCTTTCTATCTCTACGACGGGGCCGAGCTGAGGCGGCGGCTCGCCGATCTCACGGCGCTCACGGCGGGCGGCGCGCTGCAGGCGCGGTTCGCGATGAAGGCGAACTCCAGCGGCAAGGTGCTGGCGCGCGTGCGCGAGGCCGGGCTCTGGATCGACGCCTTGAGCGGCAACGAGGTCTTGCGCGCGCGGCGCGCCGGTTTCGCCATGGGCGCGCGACCGCCTGTGGTCATGCTGACCGCCGACGTGCTCCGCGACAACGCGCTCACCGCGATCCTCGAGCACGGCGTGCTGCCCAACGTCGGTTCGCCCGGCATGATCGACGAGCTTCACGGGGCCGGCTACACGGGGCCGATCGCGGTGCGGGTGAACCCCGGCTTCGGACACGGCCACGTGGAGTCGTGCGACACGGGCGGACCGTCGTCAAAACACGGCATCTGGCACGGCGCGCTGGACCGGCTGCGCGCGCAGGCGGAGGCGGCGAAACTGCCGATCGTCGCCCTGCACGCGCACGTCGGGACCGGTCCCCAGATCCGAGAATTCGACCAGAACCTGCGACGCTTGGTGGATCTCCTCGCCGCCCGGCTTTCGGAGTTTCCCGACGTCGAGGCGGTGAACCTGGGTGGCGGCATCCCGTACGCCTACCGCCCGGGCGCCGAGCGTTACGACCTGGCCGGTTTTCGCCGCCTGCTCGTCGAGGCCACCGCAACGTTCGCGAAGTCGGCCGGGCGACCGATCCGCGTCGAGATCGAGCCCGGACGCTACGCGGTCGCCGCGGCTGGGCTGCTGGTCTGCCGCGTGAAGGACATCAAGGAGACCGAGACCAACACCAAAGGTACCGGCCATCGCTTCATCATGGTGGACGCCGGTTTCAACGATCTGGTGCGACCCGCCATGTACGGCGCCTACCACCACATCTCCATCGTCGGCCGCGGCTCCGCGCGAACACCGGAGCCGTTCGTCGTCGCCGGTCCGCTCTGCGAGAGCGGCGACGTCTTCACCCGCGACGACAAAGAGCTGCTCGACCCGCGCGAGCTGCCCCGCCCCGATCTGGGCGATCTGCTGGTGTTGCACGACGCGGGGGCCTACGGCGCCGCGATGAGCTCCAACTACGTCTCGCTGGGCCGCGTGCCGCAGATCTTCTGGGAAGATGGCCGCGCCTCGCTGGTCGCCCGTCGAGAGACCATCGACGACGTCATGCGCGCCGAGTGCGACGAACGGCTCTAGCCGGTTGCCGGCTGAGCGAAGTCGCTGACGGCCCCGACCGCGTAGCGAATCGCGGGATCGATCGTTTCGATGGGGAGGCCGCGCCAGAAGACGTGCCAGCCGGGAAAACGGGCCAGCCCGTCGCACTGCTTGGCATACCAGGCGGTGATCACGTTTTCGGGGCGGGAGCGCCAGAAGAAGGCCGGGTAGTCGCGCGTCACCAGAGACCAGATCTCACCGCCAATGCCTTCGCCCTGGGCCTGGCGTTCGACCGCGAACTTGGTGAGATACGGCGCGACCGGCGTCTGCTCGACGACGGCGGCACCGCGGTAGCTCTCCTCGACGAAGGTCCGCAAGACCGGTCGCGCGAAGAAATCGTCGCTCAGGGTGCGGCCGAACGCCGAGGCAAACAGCGCCCGCAGCCGTGCCCGATCCACGCCGTCCCAGCCCCCGCGGGTTTCGATGCGCGACCCCTTGCGGATCAGGGTGCCGGCGCCGTTGACCGTGAACAGCTCGCGCAGCAGCGCCAGCGGATTGACGACGGTGGCACTGAGCCGGTGTGGAACCCGCTCGAGGAGCTGTTTCACCTGCCGGAGCAGCAACGCTTGGCCGCGCGACAGAACGCCCGGCGCCAGCAGCCGCTCGGTGTCGGTCGCCAGGCTCACCACCGACGGCGGTGGCTCCGCGGCCAGCACCAGACCCGCCCGCCGGCTCAAGAACACCACCTTGCGCGTCTCGAGCGCGGTGGCGAGGGTCGCCAGCAGGCGGAAGCGCGCGTCGATGGTCTGCGCCGCGCAGGCCTCGAGAGAGACCAGCGGTATCGCGCCCCGTGCGACGGCCGCCTGAATGGCCCCGATGGTCTCGGAACCGACCGCGACGTCGGCGCGAATCACGTTGCAGGGCACTTCGTCTTCGACCAGCCAGGCCGCGACCCGCGCCGCCTGTGCGTCGGCGTCCTTCGGTTCGAGCAGGCCCAGCAGGACGACCGGCAAGAGGCCAAGTCCGGCCAGGATACGCAGGTCGAAGTGCACCGGATCGAGCGCGCTCTTCACGATTTGCGCATTGGGCGCCAGGATCGCGAAGCTCTCCTTGCGCTGCGCGCGGAACAGGCGGAGGTAGAGGTCGATGTCGGCTTTGGCGCCGACGCTCTCCAGGAAGCGCTGGACGATTTCCGCTTCCATCAGCGAAGCACCGCCGCGAAAACCGCGTGGGCGGCCTCCAGGTCGGCGATCGTGACGAACTCGTCCGCGGCGTGGGCCTGCGCGACGTCGCCGGGACCGAAGATGACGGCGTCGATCCCGCGCTCGGCGAAGCGTGCCGCCTCCGTCCAGAATCCCAGATCGACGGCGGCCTCGATGCGCGCGCCGAAGAGCGGGGCGAACGCGGAGATGTCCCGGGTGGCGAAGGGGGGGCTCGAGGTCACCACGTTCCAGACGATCGGGTGCGGCCCTGCGGCGGCCCGCACCCGACGTTCGGCCTCGGCGAACAGCGCCTCGACGCTGGCGCCGACCGCGCCGGGCGCCGGACGCAGCGAGAACGAGAGGGTGGCCCGCGTTGGCACGACGTTGAACGCGATCCCGCCGTCGAGCGCCGCGACGTTGAGGTGGATTCCTTCGAAGCCAGCGGGGCCCTTCCCCTTGTGCCCGATGCCCATGTCGTCGAGGGCCACCGCCGCCCGCGCCAGCACGGCCACCGGGTTGGTCAGCTGATCGACGAGCGACGAGTGTCCGCCCGGTCCCTCCAGCGTCACCGTCGCCGCGCCGATGCCGCGATGGCGGATCCCGACCCGGCAGCCGGTCGGCTCGCAGACGATCGCCCGCTCCAACCCGCGGGCCGCCTCGCTGTCGAGGAACGCGCGGATGCAGCTGCCGCCCCGTTCCTCGTCGCCCGAGAAGAGCACGCCCACGGAGCGATTCACCGGCCCGGTCGCCAGCGCTTCCAGCACGCCCGCGATGGCGCCCTTGATGTCGCAGGTGCCGAGGCCGTGTAGACGATCGCCCCGCCGGACCAGCAGATGCGGCGGCGAGCTGTAGCCGCTGTTCGCCGGCACGGTGTCGACGTGCGCGTTGACGACCAGCCGCGGAAGCTCTGTCCCGAACCGCGCGTAGACGTAGGCGTGGTCGCCGACCTCGACCTCGTCGACGGAACGCGCGCCAAGCGCGCCGAGCTCGACCGCCAGGCGGTGGCAGAGCGGGCGTTCCTCACCCTCCGGGTTCTGGGTATCGAACGAAACCAGCTCCGCCAGTCGATCCACGAGCGCCATCGCGGCGGTTATACAATGTCCCGCGCCCGTGTTGACCTTTGCCGCCCTCGTCGCGCTCGTGCTGGCCGAATCGGCCGCCACCACGCCTACGGCGATCCCCCTGCCAACGCGGCCGCATCTGATCGCGGTCCGCACCGCCCAGCCGCCCAAGATCGATGGGCGCCTCGACGACGTCGCCTGGCGCGCCGCCCTCCCCTCGGACGGGTTCGTGCAGCACTACCCCGACGAAGGCGCCCCGCCGAGCGAGCACACGGAGGTGCGCGTGCTCTACGACGACCGCAACCTCTACGTGGGCGTCGATTGCCCGCAGATCCATTCGCCCGTCATCAAACGGCTGCAGCGGCGCGACGGGTTCCTGCCCTCCGACGGCGTCTGGATCGACATCGACAGCCGCCGCGACGGCGTGAGCGCCTATCACTTCTCCATCAATGCCGCCGGCGCCCTGCTGGACGGGATCCACTACAACGACACGGCGTTCAGCGCAGACTGGGACGCCATCTGGGAAGCGAAGGTCGCCGACACCGATCGCGGCTACAGCGTCGAGTTCCGCATCCCCCTGTCCAGTCTCCGCTTCACCCTGCCGGTGAAGGACTGGGGGTTCCAGGTCAGCCGCGCCGTCGACGCGCGCCAGGAGACCGACGATTGGGCGTTCTACCCACGAAGCGCCGCCAATTTCGTCCCCTACTTCGGCCGCCTCGACAACCTCACCGATCTGCCGACGCCGCGCCGTCTGGAGCTGCGCCCGTTCGCGGTGGGGCGCCTCGAGAATCGCGCCGCCGACGCCGACACCGGCGCGCTCGAGCACGGCGTCCTGGGCGGCGGATCGGCCGGGCTCGACGCCAAGGCGCATCTCACCAACCAGCTGACGCTCGATCTGACCCTGAACCCCGATTTCGGCCAGGTCGACGCCGACACCGTCATCTTGAACCTGTCGACGTTCGAGACCTTCTTCCCGGAGAAGCGTCCTTTCTTCTTGGAGGGGCTCGAAGTCTTCGCGACGCTCCGGCCGATTCTCTACACGCGGCGCATCGGCGGGCAGCCGGTGCTGCCGACCCTGGCCGGCGGCGAGTCGCTGGTGGCCAGACCCGATCCCTCCAGGATCTACAGCGCCGGCAAGCTCTCGGGAACGCTGGGCGCGCACACCACGGTGGGCGTCATGTCGGCGCTGACCGGCCAGAACGACGTCGAGATACAAACGCCGGACGGTGCCCGCGTGCAGCGGATCGTCGATCCCTTGACGATGTTCAACGTGGTGCGGGTCAAGCGACCGGTCGCGGCCAACGCCGACGTCGGGTTGCTCGTGACGGCGACCAACCGCTTCGAAACGGCGACCGACGCCGCTTCTCGATGCCCCGTCACCCAGCTGCCGCCCGCCGCCGACGGCCGGTGCACGAACGACGCGTACGTCGCCAGCGTCGACGGGCGATGGCGATCGAAGTCGGGTGACTATGCCGCCGCCTGGCAGGGGATCGGCAGCGCGCTGGCGCGGGGCCCTGCGCGCGCTCAGCCCGACGGCATCCCGATAGAGCCGGGCCACGTCGACGGCGGCGCTGCGCTCTACGTCGGGAAGGAAGGGGGCGCCCACTGGCTCTGGAACGGCTGGCAATACCTCTCGGGCCGCCAGCTCGAGTTCAACGATCTGGGCTACCTCGAGCGCAAGGACGATTACCAGGGCTACTTCAACCTGACTTACCGCACGCTGCAGCCCTGGCGGGGGACCCAGGAGACCCGGAGCGGCGTTCAGCTCAACCTGCGCGAGACGCTCGACGGCATCAACCTCTGGAACGAGCTGATCCTCAACACCTGGATCTCGCTGCGAAGCTTCTGGGCGATCTACTTCGAAATGCACGGCCGGGGGCCCTATTACGACGACCGCGAGATGGGCGACGGCTCGGCGCTCGAGCGCTCCGCCAACCTCGGCGCCTACGCCGCCGTCTCGACCGATCCCCGCCGGCGCGTCACCGCCTCGCTCGGGACCGATCTCGATCGCCGGCACGGCGGGTTTCATTTCGACTTCACGACGACGATCACGCTGCGCCTCCTGCCCCAGCTCGAGCTCAACCTGATTCCGACGGTCAGCTACGACACGGGCGCCCCCCGCTACATCGGGACCGATCCGAGCCCGATCGTCGTTGGCTCGCCGCCCGACTATCGCTTCGGCACCCAGACGGCGGCCAGCGTGGGGGCAACGCTGCGCGCGTCGTACACCTTCACGCCCGAGCTGTCGCTACAGTTCTACACCCAGCTGTTCCTGGCCAGCGTGCACTACGGACCCTTCTTCGTCTTCCCAAAGACGGCGTTCCGCGAGCGCGTGAATCTTTCGGAGCTGATGCCGGCCGGCCCGCCGCCCACCAATCCCGACAGCGAGCAGGCGACCCTCAATGTCAACGTGGTCCTGCGCTGGGAATACCGCCTCGGGTCGACGCTGTTCCTGGTCTACACGCGCGCCCAGACCCCGGCGCTCAGCGTTCCGCCCCTCGGTAGAGCCGGCTTCGAGCTCGCCCCCGTCTGGCAGGGACACGCCGCCGACGACGTGGTCATGATCAAGCTCGCCTACTGGCTGGGCTGAGCGCGGGCCCACCTCCGACGGAACGCAGGAGGGGCTTTGCCCCTCCCACGGGCCCACCCCCGACGAGAGCCGTGCCCGGATCTGCTCGACGGGCGTAGTCTCCGGCGGGCAAAGCCCACCTCCGATCAAAGAGCGGACGTTCGCGACGTATTTGCAGGCGTGTCACAACGCAAACGCCTCATGTTGTGACGCCGACGGTTGCCAGATGGCGGGACAGGCGGGGTTGCGAGCACCGACGGGTTGGCATCGCGGGTGCAATCACTTGGGATGTGGTCGAACTAGGCCACACCAACCCGGAGGAGACCCCATGATTCGCAACACACTGTTCGGACTTTCGCTGCTCGCTCTCACGACTGGCTCGGCTTTCGCGGCGCCCGTCAAACACACGGGCAGCAAGCCGCGCGTCGTCGCGGAAGCCAAGACGCCGGCGCCCGCGGGCGACAGCGCCGCGGCCGACAAACCGGCCAAGAAGACCAAGAAGAGCGCCAAGAAGGCCAAGGGCGACGACGCCGCCAAGACCGAGGGTGGCAAAGAGATGAAGGCCGCCCCGGAGGCCAAGTAATCGCGACGAAGCAGAGATCGCTTCCAATCCACGATGCCATCACGGACCCGGGGCCGCCGCCGCAAGGTGACGGCCTCGGGCCGTTTTGCGCCAGCCCTTCCAGGCAAGCACCGCCAGCGCCAGCGCCCACGCGATCCAGATCAAGCTGCCCCAGTACGGAAAGGTGAGGTGGCGGGCGCTCCGCGGGGTCAGCGCCGTCGGCAGTCCGTGCCGCCGATAGAGCGCCAGCACGTCCATCAGAATGGCCACCGTGCCGTGGACTAGGAAACCGGCGTAGATGCTGCGCGTGCGCATCGCCAGCGAGCCGAGCACCACGCCGGCCACGACGGCGGCGCACGCTTCCAGGTACGGCTTGCCGTAGTGGATCATGCAGTAGGGGACCACCATCGACCAGATCGCGCCCGCCCCGAAGGCGCGCATCGCGCGCAGCCAGAAGCCGCGGAAGAAGATCTCGAGTGTAAAGAACTGACCGATGTAGACCAGCTCCCAGATGGCGAAGTCGACCCAGGATCGCCCGGCCAGCTTGTACATGGGGTAGTAGTCGGCGAAGTCGGGTTGGCGGCTGACGATCAGCAGCACCGGCACCATCACCGCCACGCAGAGCGCGTAGATCCAGGCGTGCGCCAAGAACCCGCCCGTTCGCAGACCGAAGTCCGCCAGCCGATCGCGGCGAAAGAACAGCGGCCACACCGCCAGCGGCGCGAGGTAACCCCCGATGCGCGTCACCCCCCACCAGATGCGCACGTAGAGCTCGTCGTACAGATCGGGGTTCACCAGGCCGCCCGGATGGGCGTGGGCGCGGCGCACCAGCATGGGTCGCAGGACACGGTCGTAGAAATCCGGACGGCCGTAGTATTCCTGCATCGTCAACACCAGCGCGACCAGCGTGAGCGCGACCAAGGGGCGGTAGTCGATCTCGGCGCGCGCGGCCAGATCGCGCCGCAAGACCAGCGCTTCGGCGTCCAGTTGCCGCCAGGTGTCGCGGAAGAACAGCCAGACGAGCGGCGCGACGATCGCCAGCAGCGGAAGCGGGATCACCCACTTGACCGCGGGGTTCTGGAGCCATTGCATGTGGAGGACGCCGGAAACAATCATATATTGCGCGCGTGACCACAGACAGCGAAGACGGCGACGCATCCCCCGGCGGGTCTCCGGAGTCGGAGAAGGTCTCGAAGCTGGGGAAGTTCATCCAGACCTACCACGGCTTCTTGTCGAGCTTCGTCATCGGCGTCGCGGGATTGGTGGCGACTTCCATCTGGCAGTACCGCCAGTCGCAGATCGCGGCCCAGCAGGCACACTCCGAGCAGACCATCGCGCAGACCAAGGCGGAGAACGACTGGCGCATCGCGCGCGCCGAGATCCTCTCCAAGAACTTGAACGTGCTCTCGGCGCAGGGACCGGGCAGCGCCGATCAGCGTTTCGGCGTGCTGCTGTCGCTCACGCGCGGCGCGATCATCGATCCCGAGCTGGCGGTCTCGTATGCGATGGAGCTGGGCAAAGACAACCCGACCTACATGCGCACGGTGCTGGAGGCGACCGGCCAGAAGAACTACGACCAGCTCGCGGAGGGATTCAAGCTGACCTGCGTGCAGCGGTACGGCGTCGAGAAGGCGACCGACCTCTGCAAGGACGACGCGCTGGCCGAACGATCGGACGCCATCGCGCAGGTGGTCCTCGACGAGATGGAGGCGACCAGAGCGGTCGGCGCGCCGCTCGGCAACGGGCCCCTGTCGCTGCTCCACGAGGAGCGCGACGTTCAGGCGTCCCCCGGCAAGATGGCCTGGCTGTTCGAGCCGTATCTGCAGGATCTCTACGAACGCCGGCAGTGGCAGGAGATCCAGCGCTTCGAAAACTTCTCGGCCGGCGCCCGTCTGGTGGGCGCCCTGGTGCTCTCCACCGCGCGCACCGGCGAGATGGTGAGCACCACCGAGGCCGCCGACCTAGAGCGCTTTCACGCCGACCGCCGCAAGTGGCTGGCGTCGTATCTGCTGAGCGCCACCTGCGCGGCCGAGTGCCGCGGCAAGCTGGTCGACGTCATGCTGAGCTCGTACGGCGAAGCGCAGGGCGACTACGACGAGCCGTTCCGGCGGCTCTTGCTGCAGTCGCGCGTCGAGGCGGCGCCCGCTTACGCCCACCTGCACCCGCGGCTGCTCTGGTGCCAGGTGGACGCCGACGATCTGGCGCTGTTCCGCGATCGCGTGCTGGTCCCGGCGCTGGCGGCGTCGCTCGCCGACCCCAAGACCGACCCGACGCTGGTCGAGGATCTGGTGGGGCTCATCGCGCTGTCGCCGGAGCCGGCGGCGACCGATGCGGCGGGGCTGGAGGCCTGGAAGAAGACGGTCGGCGGCCTCGCGCACGCGGGCGAGCATTTGCAGCGCACGTACAACGCGCGGCGGGGTGCTTCCGCCCACGAGCGTGCCAACCCACCGCCGATGATCAAGAAGGTGAATTTCTGCAACGCGACGGCCGCGGCAGCCTCGACGACTATCGTCCAACCATGAGCGCACCGGGCAACCGGATGCGTCTCCCCATGAACGGCCACCCGTGAGCGCGTCCCCAAGCCGCACCTTGCTGGACATGAACGGCTACCAGTGGACGGTGCTGTTCGCCGCCTGGTTGGGCTGGGGCTTCGACTGCTTCGACGGCCTGCTGTTCAACTATGTGGCGCCCAACTGCGTGCCGACGCTGCTGGGGTTGACCATCGGCTCGGCCGCCGCCAAGGCGGCGACGCTGCGCTGGGGCGGC